>Ga0058701_10003518_pt1 | contig 12415 bp, 4 predicted proteins | sample AgamicOrMae_FD_97039 | JGI IMG/M metagenome (GOLD analysis project Ga0058701, IMG submission 97039) | Agave microbial communities from Guanajuato, Mexico - Or.Ma.e | ecosystem: Host-associated > Plants > Phyllosphere > Phylloplane/Leaf | place: Guanajuato, Mexico | collected 2012-06-04
CGGATAGCAGCCACTATTGCTGGCCTAGTCTGGGGAGGTAGTGCTGGACCTTCTGTATCCTGACCGATTGATAGGAGCTTGTGGTCAAAGACCGTGCCCCCGGCGGTCTCCAGACTTAACTCCGATGTTTTTCCTGTGGGGATATATTGAACAAAAAGATGAAACACAACTGGCGTTCCGCTGTCGATACTCTTCCCCCTCATTGCACCAGAGAACTTTACCGAGTATGGAGTCGATAGGCAACCCACATGCCCGTTGTGTATTAAATGGCATCACCCTGTATACAGATGGAATCTCAAGTCCGTCAACTATTCCAAATTTGGTTATATATTATTTTAATTCAGAGTAAAGTTTGTCCCAAAGTTGTATCCTTTCTTGGAAAAGACCCTGAGCATTACTGAGAGCTTCGCCAATACGCAAATATGGCAACGATGTAGTCACGTTCTTCGGCACAGCATCCCAGCGAATGCCTCCCAGTCGGGTATCATCGGCCGGTGTCGGGTTCCTGTTTTGAAACAGAATTTTTGGTTATTTTTGAATTTTAAATAAGACAGCGTTTCCAAATCGCGGTTGCTTGCTTTTAGTGAGTTACATAGCGTCTAGAACTTCATTTGATTCCCGCGTTTACCACGAGGTCTTTGCCGATTCTTTTTTATTGGGAACCTCAATTGCCGTTTTGGTCATTATTTAAGGTTGGGTGACATGGAGAAGTTTTGCGAACAAGAACCCACTGCGTATTGCTTACCCGGTTTTAGCGAAGTTAGTCCATAGGGTAACCATTCGGCGCCTGGTTTGAGCTTCGAGACTTCCGGGCTCCAATGTTGGTGTCGGTGGATTTGTAGTCCAAAGATAACTCAGCTCATCGGCATGACAGGCGCCTGGGCAATATCACAAAAAAGAATAGAAGCGGTGAATATGGGGGGCATTCGATAGCGCCAAAAACCATAAGCGTCAACGCCGCAAGCGCCAAACGAGAAAAGTCGCAAACGCCAAAGTTCGTATAGGTTACGTTAGGTCAAGTTAGGTTAGGTTAAGTTAGGTAAGGTTAGTATTGCGGTTAAGACCTTAGGCTTTTGCGACTTTTCTCGTTTGGCGGTTACGGATTGGCGCTTGCGGCGTTGGCGCTTGTGGTTTTTGGCGGTTATGACAGCTACCCGTGATTATCACTCAAAACATGATGTCTTAAAATGCGTGAACACCTGTATTTCGATAATGCTGCTTTTATGCTCTAAAACTCTCCCAAAGCAAAATGCATCTTCGCCAATTGCAAAAACGACTGATACAGAGCCCCTGCAGAGCAGTGGATAGGCAACGCAAGACACGGTTGTCACGCGTGTTGCCTATGCCGACTTTGTAAGGGGCCCTGTTGAGCGCTGTGGGACCATCACGGTTTCTTTGATCGGACGAATTTGCGTGGTTTATGGGGTTTAAATGATCATTTTGAGAGACTTCTTAGCGTTTTATAGTCCTTTCGTCTAGGGAGACGGTTTGGGATAGTCCTTTGATTATCATTTAGATGGCCGTAATCTAAGTCGGGTAGCTGTCATAAGCGCTAAAAACCACAAGCGCCAACGCCGCAAGCGCCAATCCGTAACCGCCATACGAGAAAAGTCGCAAACGCCAAAGGTCTTAACCGCCATACTAACCTTACCTAACCTAACTGAACCTAAAATAACCTAACCTACCTAACCTATACGAACTTTGGCGTTTGCGACTTTTCTCGTTTGGTGGTTACGGACTGGCGCTTGCGGCGTTGGCACTTGTGGTTTTTGGCGCTATCGAATGCCCCCTATCTAAGTCGAAGTATGGAGGAAGTTGGGCACCGTAAGCGCAATCGGGCTTGGGTTTTTGATCCGTCCAAAAAAGGCTTAATTATTTTATTACGGTATATAAATATTACATATTGAGGGAAGGGTTGCATTCTTACATTCGTGCCGAAACTCTGTTAATTTTCCCCTTGACGTCGAAACAGTAAAAGTATACGGGGTTACTTGAATGGCAAGCATATTCGCGAGCCTCCCGCAAAACGCCCATGTTGATGATCAGGTCTCCCATGATCTGGAAAGAAATACCGAGATTTCGTGAAATTGTAAAATTTTAAAGCCTGCATTTCTACCCATTGTTCCACCTTTGGTCGCCGCATGCTGAGCAACAACGGAGCGAGGTAGAAGTAACCGAACCTAACCTCAACGCTTGTGTCCTTAATTCTGATAATAAAGGGTTTGAAACGAAGGTGGAACACAAGAGGTAGAAATGTAACCGTTAGGACTGGGGAAAGTATATTTCAGCATGAGCAGGAAACTTCCCTCATGTTACAGTATTTATTTTTGGGAAATGTCTATTGACCCGATTGCCCCATTTATTAGGTTCCGTGCGTTCAACTCACCTCCCATTTAAAATGCATCAGGAAGGTTACGTGCATTCAAGTCTTCCTATATCAATGTATGTCGGGTCAATAGCAACACCCTTAATTTTTATAGTTATCTTTTAGACATACAACTTTTCTCGTATACCTCTCATCGGGCAAAGCTTATTAATTTTTATTTCATCTGTGCGTTGTATTTTTGATTGATCTAATCATGATTAACCCACTACCGCCGAGCGATGCCGTTCGGAATCAAAAAAATATTTTAGAGGATCATTTCAGTTTAATATAGTCACGATTTGAAAAAAAAATATCACCCCTCTGGAAACCTTGAATTTAGTAATTTAGGCATTTTTAAAAGCTTAAAATTGCGTATTTTAGAGGAAAAATCCTTCCAATTTCTCTTAAGCTAAATTTCACTACAAGTACTTTGGGCTGTAAAGAGTTAATTGAGAATGAGGTTGGTTCTTACATTGTAGAAACCATTCCGCGTAGCTTCACTGATCGCTCCACCTGTGAAGTACGTATCTCGAATGAGTTTCAAAGCGTCACGCTGCTTTCTAGAGCCATCCGGATAAACCTTTTTTAGCTCTAACGGCAGAGCAAGGTCAAGGTGCGCATCATAGTTTCCAAACACATCAGGAACCGCTCTGTTACTCGCTGCCTGCGAAACAACATCCACCAGAAGGCCCTCAACCCCACAGAAACCCATCATGAGGGGAACATCGGTGACCCTGTGTTTCATCAGCTCCCTTGGACTCCCTGGAAGAAATATCTCGTCCAGAGGATCATCCGGGACAAGGCAAGCCTCGCTCGTCGGCAGAGGCACGCCGTTCAGCGTCATAGCGGACTGCTCAGGTCCCGGAGGCGCATTCCCAGCTGCCAGGATGATTGCTTCAGCTGGCTGCCCTCGAAGGAACTCGAGAATCTTGTGATCGTGCGCTAGATCAGAGTCACTCGCTCCCAGCGTGCGCGCTAGAGCTATAGCTCGAGATCGGGCGTCTGTGATGCAGGCCCATGGGTTCAGGGCTGAGCCCGACTGCGCTATAGCCCGGTGAAACAGTCCTTGAGCAGCTGGCGCCATCTGCAGGTGCTGGACTGAAGCGCCCCCTGCTGAGCATCCGAACAACCTGATCTGCTCGACGTTTCCTCCGAAGACCGCGCCATTTCGCTTGACCCACCGTAACGCAGCTAGCATATCTTTTAAGCCGTACTTACCCGTCGCTGCAGCGGATTCCAGAGACAGGAAACCGAAGGCGGCTAGCCTGTAATTGACCGTGACCACGATGACACCCTCCGCGACTAGTAATTCTGGTCCATAGTCAGCTGACGACGCGGAGCCTGACACGAATGCGCCAGGATGTAACCAGAACATGATAGGCCAGGCGTGGTCAGCGCTGACCTCGGAAGATGGCACTTGGGGAGTGTAGACGTTCAAGTAGAGACAGTCTTCGCTCCCGATGACCTTGCTTCCAGAGCTGAGCTGCATTGCCGCAGGACCTTCTTCTAAGGCGAGTCGAACCCCTTCCCAGGGTTCTGGGGGGCGCGGGGGCGCGGGGCTTTGAACCGCAGAGGTCCCACGGGTTTCTGCGCGTACGGAATTCCCCTGAAGGAGTCGTAGGAAAGTCCGCTACCTTGTGCAAGTACCCTCTCTCCTCGGAGTACTCCTTGTTCCACAGTTACTTCTACTAGTTGGAGCTCGGGCATGGTTACCTAAAACACGATATTTAGGGTTAAAAACTATGGGGATATTGCGATTTTCTTTCGAATCATCTCTAATAACGGAAAAAAAATCCAACTTGAGAGTGAGAAGCTCTGGCTCTCTGTCAATCTGCCTTTTCAAAACGAAGTAGGCCTATTTCAACATCAAACGTGAATTTTATTAAAATATTATTTTTCACGTGACCTTTTTTCTCACTCCTAAAGATTAGGATTAACTTCATGTTAACCCAACACCACCCAGCGATGCCTTTCGGAAACGGAAAAAAAATATTTTGGAGGATCTTTTCAGTTAAGCATTGTCACAATTTATAAAAATATCACCCCTCTGGAAACCTGAAATTCAATTATTTAGGCAGTTTTCAAAGCTGAAAATTGCGTATTTTAGTGGAAAAAATCCTTCTAATTTCTCTTAACCTAAATTTCACTCCAATTACTTTGGGCTGTTATGGGTTAAATATTTCCATTCATTTAATTATAATCGCTATAGTCAACAATGGCAAGTACAATAGTGCGATTTACGCCGCGGGAGGTGTTGAGTTGACCTTGGCCTATTTTGTTCACTTTTTTTTTCGTGGATTGGAGGGAATACTACTTAGTACTCTAGGTCTGCCATCAATATCTATTGCTGTCGTATTTTTCTCTACTGAGTTTTATCCTTCTACTAGTAAATACAATTAATTTCAAAAAACCGTCAAAGAAATCGCCATAGGTAGGCCTACTTCTTCTATTTCAGCTTGTTAGTTAAAAGCGGAGGGAAAAAAAAACAAAGCAGAAAACGATTGAGGCCGACTTTTGTTATAAGCAGGTTCTTAGCTTACAGGTTTTATTACACCAGAATATGAAGTTTCCTGATTCAGTACTCATCTGACTGTACTTTGTTTTAAAATCTAAAATTTATGCCGAAGAATTTTTGATTATTTTTTTTTGAAAGACTTAAACTCTAGAGGTGAGGTATTCACCGAGTGGCATAAGTTTATTGCACTTTGTCAGCGACAGTGAAAACAGAATTTGACGAGTTGAATAAGTTAACACGCTGTACAAAGTGAAGAATCGCTCGATCAAGTTTCATTTGCGACTGTACGTTCAAACTTTGAGATAGAAGGTTACTTTGCAGCTCGTTAGTATGCTGAACTATGACCTCGCAAACCTTCTTCCCATATCTTGACCTTTTTCGCCGAATTTTTTGTCCGTGGATCGATACAATGTCGTAAAGATTTGATTTTCAACCTCTGGTTAACTTTTCAATACTTTATGGGGATTCGAACATGAACCTCTTAGGTTTACCTGCGTTAGGTCAAGTGCCTTCGTGCCTCGTTTCGCTATCACTCAGCGCCGCTGTTGCCAAGCCTAACGCCGGCTGGTGGCACCAGGTTTAGCGGCCGTGAAGTTAAGTTAACCCAAGGCTAAGTTATTCCGCTCAGCTTAGCGACAAACGCTCACGTCAGCTTAACGACGAAAGTAAAACACAATCGGTAAAAATTTCACCGTCTAAAATCATATTTTTGGTGCACTATTATCGTACTTTCAAGTACCTCACTTACTCGACGTGAAGTACCTCTTGTCAATGAACAGACTGCAATGCTAGTTCAAGGCAGGATCTATTCAATATCTCTGTTTATCTCTAACCTGTGCTTATCAACCAAGCAATGTCATTGTTAAATAATATAATTTGTTTCCTTTGTTTGCACTACTTTTACTCAGAAACCTGAAGGCAACAGGTACTGTAACCCATAACAGCCCAAAGTGTTTGTAGTGAAATTTAACTTAAAAGAAATTGGAAGGATTTTTTCCATTAAAATACGCAATTTTAAGCTTTAGAAAATGTCTAAATTATTACATTTCTGGTTTCCAGAGGGGTGATATTTTTTAAATTGTGACAATACTGAACTGGAAAGATCTCTAAAATATTTTTTTTCTGTTTGCGAGCGGCATCGCTGGGCGGTTGGGGGTTGAACGGAGATTTTAGTACGCACACATAAAAAATGATGACCTTACAGGAACATTTTGGAGTTCCTATGTTAGTCAAACAGTTTTATGACTCTGATATTGTCCTTTAACTTTATCTCGAAGCTAGTGACAACTGTTTTGTTGCCAACAGTATTAGTATATGACTATCAAACGAGTTCTTTGCCTAAGCTTGAAAGTCTTTTGAACAAGAAGGCTTCGACTCATATTAAATGTTTTTCAATTCGATGTCTTTTTTTTACGTGGGGACAATGCGATTACTATCCTAGAATGTTTTATTCAGTCGTTTATTTAATTTAATCATTCCAATTCGGAATACAACGAATTCCACAGTTCCACCCTTTCTTCGTTAAAACATTTATTCGGAACTGTTAGTTCTTCTCCGATGTGAAGGTAGGGCACTGAGGATTTTGAATCCCTGGGCACTGCAGGCCACCGAATACCATCTACGGTCGTATCCCCTTCAGGCGTCGGATTCCTGAGAAAAAAAAAGGACAAAAAAAATCATCATTCTCGACCCTGTAAAATTACATAAAGTTTCTACTTCTTGTGTTCTACCCTGATTTAATTTTTCATGGGAGTATCTATTGACCCAACTGCCTCATTTAAAATGCATTATGTTGGTTACGTGCGTTCAAGTCTCTCTATATTAACGCATGTCGGGTCAATAGCAACACCGTTTTTCATTACCATGATGATTCACCACGTGAAACCGCATTAGTTAGATTAACACACTACCGCCCAGCGATGCCGTTCGGAAACAGAAAAAAAATATTTTAGAGGATCTTTTTAGTTCAGTATTGCCGCAATGTAACAAATATCTACCCTATGGAAACCTGAAATTTAATGATTTAGGCATTTTCCAAAGCTAAAAATTGCGTAATTTAACGGGAAAAATCCCTCGATTTTCTCTTAAGGAACATTTCACTCAAATACTTTGGGCTGTTATGGGTTAACCTAGGCTTACTTGGGTTAGGTCATTTGCCTTACGCACCGCTTCACTACCGCCAGTTTAGGTTATGTTATTGATCGAAAAAGTGTTTTTTTTTCGGTCTGCCTGTCGACTTACCCGTATTTTGCGAAGTTAGTCCACAGAGTAGTGAGGCGTTCCCTTGTTTTGACTTCCAGACTTTCCGGCACCAGTTTTGGGTCCGCTTGCGCTGTCCATAGATAGCTCATTTCGTCTCCGTGGGTCGCGCCTGCTCAGTGGAAATCAAAAGTCAGAATACTCTTACACGCGGGAAAGTCCATGACAATTTTATGACTCAACTTCTGATCTCGATAACTAAAAACGACGACATTGTTACTAAGAGTTGAATAACCGAGGCCACCTAATGATTTATATTCAATAATATTAACCAGAATCTGACTGAGTTTTTTGAGATAGCGCTTCAATTGCTTACTCAAGGCTTTAAATTATTATTTTTTAAACAGCAATTAGGTTGAAGTTTTCAAAGATGGCTTTTTCAGCCCGTTCATTTAAAAAAAAGAATGTCACTAAAAGCGTCTCGAAATTTTTTAAAAAATGGATTTAATACCTAAGTTTTTTAAATGAATTTAATACCGAAACTAAGCTGTAAGGTTTTGCATTGAAAATAATAACATAAATGCTGTCGATTCGTAAATATTTGGGAATGCCGAACTTTTTTAAGACCACGTGAAATTGAGTGAAAAATAGTGTGGGTTGGTGTGCAAAGGCTGAAGGTCATATTGAGCCGAAACGCTCGTGGCTTGATTTGCGTCTCTGTGCCCTTTTGCTAGATAGTTAACTCACTCGACATGAATGTCGTGCGGGTTGCCCACTCTACCTCAAAAGAAATTGACGAAGACCTACTAGCCCAAATGAATTGACCTAAGAGCAAAGTATAAAGTAAATTTGAAAATTGGAATTCACCACCTATTGTGTTAGCGTGCGCAAGACTAGGCAAATGATAGCGAACCAAAGACACGTGACCTAACCCAACCTTGTATTACCTAACCTACGTGGTTGTGGGCCTTTCAACCCCGAAAGTTAACCAATCCATTAAATTTAAGCGAAACACAACAGCTGAGAATTTCAACTTCCAAATTTTAGGAGTATACAGAACCTGGAATCTCGTCGTATTTAAATTTAGAGCGACTTGACATTTTGTTAATTCTTCCTTTGACGTTAAAACAGAAGAAGTAAACGGGATGGCTGGAATCCTTGGCATGCGCTCGGGCTTCTTGTAGACAGCTCGTGTTCATTTTGGCGTCCGCTAGCATCTGCAATCAAAATATTGTTATTAATTTTTTTTTATATTTATTTGCAGTGTAAATGTTGGGGGCATCGGATTCCAAAAAAGCCGCCATTCCATTAAGAGAGGTGTGTGCCTTGTGACCCGCATTCCAAGAATTGGTTGTTGCCAAGGTTAGGTTAGGTTGCGTGCCATTAATTCGGGTCGCTTGGTGAATTCAACCTTTGGAAGTCAAAGTGTTCCCACATGAGAGCTGCGTACCTTGTAATAATCATATTTGGTCGCTTCGCAAACCGATCCACCGTTGAAATAGAAGTTCCTTATGCGCTGAAGAGCGTCCTTTAGTTTCTTAGAACCGTCAGGATAAGCAGGTCTCAGATCTGGAGGTATAATTTGCTCGAGATGCTCGTCAAACTTCGCTAGTACTTCGGGAGACCCTTTGAGGTACTCGGTCCAAGTCGACAAATCGACGAACAGCATCTCCTCTTCCATCACACCGATTATCAGCGGGACTCGAGAGACTCTTCCTTGCTTCATCAACTCTCTCGGCCATCCTGGCACTATTATATCATCCTCAGGATCATCCGGTTTCAACCCTTTTTCGCTCGTCGGCTGAAACATGAACTTAGTGCCGAACGTAAGATCTTCTGGAATCGCTATCGCAACCGAGGCTTCAACGATTGCTTCAGCAGGCTGATCCCTCAAAAATCTCAAGAGCTCCTGATCGTCTCGAAATACTTCTTCGTTCGCGCCAAGCAGGCGAGCCAACCTGAGCACTCGCTCCCTCGGATTAAGAGTCACATTCGCGGGGTTTAAGCACGACCCCGATACAGAAATCCCTCGGTGGAACAGTCCCTTAGCAGCGGGGGACAGTTGGAAATACTGGATGGCAGCAGCGCCTGAAGAACTACCGAACAGCGTGATTTGGTCGACATTCCCGCCGAATGCGCCGCCATTTTTGTTGACCCACCGCAGAGCAGCCAACATATCTTTCAAACCGTAGTTACCCGTTGCTGCAGGCGACTCTAGAGACAGGAAACCGAAAGCTCCTAGTCTGTAGTTTATTGTAACAACGACGACGTTTTTAGCGACCAATAATTCCGGCCCATTCACTTTTGGTGAACCTGAACCTGTAGAGAAACCTCCAGGATGTAACCAGAACATGATAGGCCAGGGAGCACCGACGCGATGATCATGACTGGTCTTGGAAGATGGCACTTGGGGAGTGAAGACATTCAGGTAGAGGCAGTCCTCGCTTCCGGCCAACGCGCCCCCAGAAAGTTGCGATGCCACAGGGCCTTCTTCTAAAGCGAGTCGAACCCCTTCCCAGGGTTCTGGGGGGCGGGGGGCTTTGAACCGCAGAGGACCCACGGGTTTCTGCGCGTACGGAATTCCCCGAAAGGCATCGTAAGGTACCCCGTTGTCTGGCGCGGGTACCCTCTCCCCTCGGAGTATGCCCTGCTCAACGGTGACCTCAACTAGTTGAGGTATCAACATGATATCTTGAAACAAAGAATATAAAAACAACTACTTCGGTTAGACTTTTGTCTTAAATTATGAATTTATATTTCAGTGATCGGGCATTCTCCTGATGTCCTTCTGGGTACTACGTTTGTTTCAATCATATTTTGAAACGTATATTTTGTTAACCCTCTACCGCCCAGCGATGCCGTTCGGAAACAGAAAGAAATATTTTAGAGGATCTTTTCAGTTCCTTATTGTCACATTTAAAAACATATCATCCCCTTGGAAATCTGAAATTTATTAATTTGGGCATTTCTTAAAAGTGAAAATTTCGTATTTTAATGGAATTCACTTTCGATTTCACTTAACCTAAATTTCACTCAAAATACTTTGGGCTGTTGTGGGTTAATGTATTTTCTATTTCTACTTTGATCTCCATAAGTTTTGCTCATTTTTGTGCTAGAAATTTCATTATTCCCTGCCGCTTCCTGGATTATGTGTTGTTTGTTGTGTTTATCAGTTTAGTTCATCAAACGGCAACCATATCAGTTAAGTTAATCAAACAAGATACCGTAACACGTCGTCGCTCATGCGTCTTACTTTCCCTTAGGCTAAAGGGAAAGTAACCTTAAAATAATTTACCTTAAAGTGCAAAACAGGTTTCTGGGTTCATCGTTCAAATCATACCCTTTACCATTTCTGCTTTGGGATAAAAATACCCTTTTTTTAAAGATTCTTTAAGAATTGGTATTCTGAGCCCAAAACTACAACATAATCTGAGGACAAGGCCTTTACCGAGAAGCTTCCAATGAAAGCCTTTTTTGATCAATGGAAAAAAGAAGCTCCTAATAATTAACCAAGTATGAATATTAAATATTCTCATAGGTATTACAAGGTCTTCTCCACCCCTACCCCAGCCATTCGCTTTATTTTAGTCTGAATTCAAGCAAATTAATTAAGAACATTTTTTATCGTGCTAATTCACGTTATAAAGGTAATAAATCAAAACGCTGAACAGGTAATATAAGAGACATTTTGGCGGATAAATAAAAAACAAAATATTTCCGGAATTTCTCTCCCATGGCGTATTCGCTTTTGTGCCCAGATAGAGATCGTTTAGTATGGCGGGAGATGAGCGTTTTGTTTGAATGAATCTTGAGTTTGCCCACATTGTAAAAAATTTCTTTGCCTAATGATTGATGCTTTAACGATAATGTTGGTAATTGAAATCGTTGATATTGGTACCAAAAGCATTCTCGATTCCGTTGTAACAAAATCAGCATCAGGGAAAGCATCAATTTAACCGCGAAGGGTTTTTGAAATAAGTTACAAGACACTGGTTTAGGGATGCGAATGAACGCTCCTTAGACAATATTCCAATCTTTCCGACCCTTCGGGACTATTTATGAATTATTTCTAGAAATATTTCCGACCGTCATATCTCAACTTACTACTCACTAACTTGAAGAAGATTCCGTCGTTGTGTAGGTTAAGTTGCCGTCACTGGCGGGCGATTTAGGACGCACTGCGCAGCACGTTAGAGTGCTAAATTTCTAATCTTTTCTCTAGATCAACGGTTGAAGGTTAAGTTCACAGAATTATCTCTTAGAGGTAGGCAGGTCCTCGTGGATGACTCATTGTCAGCAAATTATGTCCTCTAATATTTAATCATGAACGAGTTGTCAGTGGAGTAGGCAAACTGTAATACTATTCGCAGTACCACAGCGTGCTGTACTGCGAATCCACTACCACGCGCGAATCCAAACACCTCCGCTTTGTTTCCTTATATTTTTTTGTGTTGCTATTGACCCGACATGCATTAGTATAGGGAGACTTGAACGCACGCAACCTAATGCACTTTTAATGGGAGGTGACTTGGACACACCGAACCCGATCTAATATATTTTGAATGGGGCAGTCGGGTCAATAGACACTCCTTCTTTTCCACTGAACTTTTGGAATCGGGGCTTTTGCGGAGTGGTTTGATTTGGTGTGGAGCAGATGAGATGTAGGGTCCTATCGATCACGCATTTAATGACACGAGCAAAGAAATTAATTAACATACGCACGAAAAAAACCGCCAAGTTCCAATTACTTTTCAACATTTTTTCGTCAAATTTAAAATTAAATCGCTCGGTATGACGAAGAGTTAATGGGTCCCATCGAATGCTTAAAAGCTTTTATTGGTTTCTCTTGTTTTACAAAACGGTAAAACTAGTCACAAAGTCTAAATTAAAAAAGCTGCATTTATCGAAGCGTTGCTTTGGATATGTAAAAACCGGTGCGAGTGAGGTTATCTTCAGCCTATATTTACAAGCGCGGGTATTTTGAATTTAGTTTAACTCTGAGTAGAGCGAGTCCCATAATTCGACTCTTTCTTGGAAGATACCAGCACGTGGAGTGCTTAAGGCGACTCCGATATCCAGATAAGGCACTGATGATCCGACATCTTTTGGTACGGCAGGCCAGCGGACTCCATCCAGTGTGGAGTCTCCATCAGGTGTAGGATTCCTGTCAACAAGGAGAGTCTCCTTAAGGGCTGATATTCGCCAATCATTTCTGGGTAGCTGTCATAAGCGCCAAAAACCACAAGCGCCAACGCCGCAAGCGCCAATCCGTAACCGCCAAACGAGAAAAGTCGCAAACGCCAAAGGCCTTAACCGCAATACTAACCTTACCTAAC
>Ga0058701_10003519_pt1 | contig 12415 bp, 8 predicted proteins | sample AgamicOrMae_FD_97039 | JGI IMG/M metagenome (GOLD analysis project Ga0058701, IMG submission 97039) | Agave microbial communities from Guanajuato, Mexico - Or.Ma.e | ecosystem: Host-associated > Plants > Phyllosphere > Phylloplane/Leaf | place: Guanajuato, Mexico | collected 2012-06-04
TATATATATATATATATATATATATATATATATATATATATATATATATATACACTCCACACGGTTATCGCAAAGCCCGATGCTATGCCATACTACTATCGAGGTTCATTAACAGTTTTTCCTAACCGTCAAGTTGCTGCGCGTCGCAAAATGGCCTGATCTATCGCTGAAAAAAAATCGGCCAGTTTGCGGTATTTTGGGTGAAGACTGTACATGGAGTAGATATCCGTCAACAGTTTCCATCCATCAAAACGCACATTGGCCGATTTTTTTAAATTTATTTTTGGCAGCGACAGAAATCTTTTCACGTACATTTTTTTAACAAAGGTTCTGTTTTGAGGTGGTACGTGCGATTTCACTGATGCAAGTTTCTAGCATTAAAACAAGAGTTCTGTCCCAATGCGATATTTTACCCGGAAGACAAAACCATTCCCATCAAAATCTCATATGAAGTACTAGACAGATATTATTTCTTAACAATACAGCTAACATTGAAATACTGTTCTGTCATAAAGACAGCCATTTCCGCAACAGGCTTTGCAGCTCGCGGCACCCGACTGTCAATCCCATTGGGAATTAGCAATGTGCCAGCGATGTTCACGGTTAAGAAAAGAGTCATCCTTTGGGGTATTTATTTTAGCGTACACCTTCGTTTGGACTGAGGCAGTGTGGGAGAAGTTACTAAACGATATTACAGGAGGCTATGCATACTTCGACAGACTTGATTTTGATCGAAATTGAAAAGAAAACATAAAAAACTCATGAAGTGAAGCATCCAGTTTTCGCTTCAGACACGAGATGTCAAGATATAAATGGAAAACTGGGGATCGACTGCCCAGGAAAAGAGAATTCGCGCAAACATACTGTGCAATAATTCTGTGGTAAAAATGTTGCAGTTGTGGAAAGAAACTTATTACGTATAAAAGCAACGAGCAATTCCTCTCTATATCACTGTACTTAAGGCATAAGACGTTTCATAACTCTTAGATTTGGAGATTGCATAACATTTTAACGACAGAAGATAGCTTACGGGTTGCGGGTAGAATCAATGTTTGGGCCGCACCGTAATGAGAGCTTTATTATTGATGTGGTGCATGCTGGAGCTGTATCCCTCCCCGATATAAAGTTTGACTACTTTGGGATAGAACGCGTATTAAAAAGCATTTATTACGGCAAAAACCGTAAAACGGTCGGCAAACTTCCAGTAATACTGAAAGTATTTTACAAGGATGTTGACTCCTAAAAGGAAAAACCTTGAAACGGTCTCTGCCACTGCAACACGCTAGAGTTCGTTGATTCTGAAATGTGGGCGAAGAGAGCCAGTGATTTGCAAACTGCTCATACCTTACTCTATATTTAAAAAAATCACGGCTGTTTTGAAATGCCTGAGCAAAAGGTACCCGAACACCGGTATGAAAATATATTTTTGAAATATACAAACTCTTTTTGAAAGAATGCTTTGGGCCGTTTTTATCAAGGAGCCAAATGATTCCTAAGGTATGATTAATCATCTATTCACATAAATTTCCAATGAACAAAAGAAGAGAAACAGGTACATTGAAAAGCTGATTTTGTAAGATTTCCTGTGCACCCCTTAGTAAGTTTAGGAAGGTCTGAAGGTCAAAGAGGCGAATTATGGGCCAATATTGGCGCACGAATTCCTGTGGAAAGAGCTCAGAAGACAAGCTCAGAGTTTCGGACATTTAATATCTCTACAAAAAGAAGGGTCTTCTGTGTTGTCAGAGGCATTGTTGAATATTGGCAATCGACTATCAAACCCTTCCCAACCTTAACAAACCAACTCAAAATTTACTTTTTGTTATGTTGTCCAATATTTATTAGTTTGCAAATACAGCAAAAAATGTTTTGGGGGGATTGGAGTATTCTAGATGATAAAGAAAATATCCTCCAACAATAAATAAAACGAAAAAGGAAAAACCTCGGGAATAAGAAGACGCCCTATCCACGTCCAAGTTTTCCCTCAAGACTTTTCTAGCCTGTTCGGCGGGACATGATTGATCAATAAATAATGACTGTGACTTACTCTCATAGCTGCCATTGGTAGCCGCACATCAGGAGAAACTCATGGCTCACTTGGATAAACCTGCACAGACAACGAAGTGCTATTAGACAGGATATTAACGTTAACTGCCCCCGCTAGTTTCCTTAGATTACCCTTACGATAAACTTACGAAAAAGGAAATAATACTTCGGACTCCATATAATATTACAAAATAGGCCTCCAGCGCACACGAACAGCAGGAATACAAATATTTTTTTCATATTAAATTATTACACCGCTAGGAAAATTTTCTCCTGCACAGCTGCAGCACGTTGACTTTTCTTCATCGACATCTACTATAATACATCGACATTAAAGTTGGGATACTTATCCTCTAAAGGGACAACTTGGGAAGTTGCCCGAGAAGTCTGGTATATTGTTCAGTGCCATCCATATCAACCTTTCGGCTTTAGTAATGCAATTAATTCCAATTCCAAAAAATGAGCTAAACACCTCACCCTAGCTGGTATAAATTTCATTCGTCGAGGCTAGGAACTGTAACCATTCCAAGATTTGACTTGCTAATTGCTTCACCTCGAAGAAGTGCAGTAGCTTCTGATAACCACATGCGCAAGCGGTATACCAAACTCCTGTTTGGAGCAGTTGAGAGCGTAATTTCGCAGTGCATCAGCGCAGGACGAAGAGTGAAATGGCGACCTCTTTCAAAAGTCAAAGTAGGAACAACAATATGGGTGTTTGAGAGTGCTGCTTGCGAATCTGAAGAGGGTTTAACGAGGTCTGGAATATATATGTCCTAAAAATATTGTTATCATGTATCATCGAATAAAAATGATTGGAGTAGACTTCAGCTTAAGAATTTAAAAAGCGTTGATCAAGACAAAACCCACATAAAGACCAAAGAGGAAAGGGTTTTCTTCGAGTTGTCGCCCAAAGATTCATGAGAGCGGTCTCGGTCTTCCACTCGTGGCATATCTCTTCATTCTTTAAACGTACTGCGAACAATAAATAAACAATTTAGCCTTAATCGTCTCCACCAATGAGTTCTCCGCCGGAGAAAATTGCCTAACTGCTGCCGTTTGTCAGTGAAGAACGCATCATCAGAAGCGCTTTACCGCTGTCAGAAACCGTCACTTATGCTTCTTTGCTTTTGTGTAAGACTTTCAATCAATTCACTACTCGGGTCGTTTTTGAACGTTGCTTGTGAAGTGGTAACTTAGAAGAAAGTCAATAGGCATAGAAAGGTCAAGAAAAAACGGGGTGAAAAAGGCTCACAATGAGATCTCACCTTTTGACCTTGCATGAAAAAGTTTGGTCTGTTTACAACTGGCAGCTAGGGCAGCGGCTACCGGCATCAAGATAATCAAAAAGTTCTGTGAATGTTTTCATTGCAGACAGAGTAATGAGATGCAGTAACCACACATGCCCCCTGTGATTTGTAGGGACATTGAAACTTTTACTGATCAAAGTATGACAAGTCTCTTCAGAAAGATTTTCAGTAGTCCTTCGCGTCCGGTTCGAGACCTAATTATAAGTCTAGTGCCACACTGAATCCATCATGCTCCCATACCTTCCTCTTTCTCTTTCGATCTTTGAGTGACTCTAGAGACCGTTTCCAATAACGCTTCTGACCCTTCCAAGCAATTGCAGTACTATTCCTCAGTCCCTTTTTATCACGGGCTTGTGAGTTTCAATATGCACTGTCCACTGCGAAGACAGAACTCAACATAACGGCGCAGCTTTATTTTGTACAACGTACTCTCTCGACGTAATTCCAGTACCTATTAAATGACAAAAATAACAATTTCAATCAAGTGAAGTTTCCCTATCAGCAGTGATAGGAACTCCAATATTGTTCCTGCAGAGGCCTGGAACCAAAGTTAGAATCGGGCCCAACTAAGGTAAACTTGATTATAAGCCTGAAGGTGGAGATATGAGAGTGCTTCCCGCCTTGAAATGCACATTCTTATGCTAAACAGCTAGCAATGACTGTATGGTTACTTTGTAGTTGCTTGTTGCCATTTAAGTGCGGACTGTGTGCTCTGGACCTTACGTTCAATTCAACACACAAGCAGCCTACAATGATCACTCAGCTAATCCACGACGCCTCCCAAAGTGCTCGTATTTACTGTGGATAAGCACAACTTTGTATGGGTTTACTTAAAATAGCAAACAACTGCTGAACTGCGGTTGTCTGTTACGTCTACATTTGGTCGAAATATGGTTATTTTGGGATCTAGAATGATGTAGTTTCTTAAAAAAAAACTAACAGTTATAAATCTGTAAACTACATCAGATTGCAATTTTGAAGTTAAATCTAATACCAATAATTTCCAAAATTTATTTTTAAAAAACCATTTTTCAGTGAAAAGCTAATGAGAGATTTTGGGTGGAAGAGCCTTTTTATTTTCTTTTAAAAAAAGACATCTAGAACTCTATGAATTCGTCTGCTTGGTACTTTAAAACCATTAATAAACAAATCCGAATCAACTCTACAAAAAGCCGTCCTTTGCGGATCGTCCTTTGGGAAGGCTAAGATTCCAAGCATAACAAAGTACAAAGTTTTGAGCCTGGTGGTGTCAAGTATGACAACGATTCTTGGTCCCCCATTCATCATAAATAATCCCCGAAATTCCGGACAATTAGATTACTGAGGGGCTCTGATCCTTTGCCGGAGGGCGGGTCACTGAGATCAGCGAGGAAACCGCAAACGTGGTCCCGGATACAAATATCCCCGAACACCCGCGAAGAACCACATACCATCATTTTTTGGGTTGTATTCCAAAGTATTGTTAAGATGGTTTTAATTGTCACTTCCCAAAACAGGTTTTGAAAAATATGTTGTTAGTAAACGATATAGAATGAGCCTGAACTAATGAGAAGCGTACTCAAGGAAAAAAGAACATTGGCAGAATAAAGAAATTTAGTAAAATGGAATACTCATTTTTCTACGAAAAATACCTTTTACAAGTAATTTACATATTTTGAACTTTATCACGTTTAAGACGTATGATGCTCCTGATCACATACTAAAACGCACTTACAGTCCAGTAAATGCAGAAACCTCTGAATATCCCAGGAACCTTTTAGACACGATTCGCAAAGGGAAAACTGTCGCTTTTTTTAAACGCCTTTTGAGGAAAAAAAAATCACTTGAAGCTTGAAGAATTTTTCCCCATTTTCCCAACAACACAAGTTAAGAATGAAAAACATTTATTTTGTTCCTTTGTTCTTGTTGCGCCTTCACTTTACACCTGACGGCGCTAAAACGTAAAACGGACACGTTTCAACATAACAATGGCATCCATTTTGATTCCAACAAGACATATATAGCGGCCATCAAGTAAAAAGAACTTTTTTGAAAAATGGTTTTAGACAGACTTGAAAAGAATTGGTAAAAAGGCGAGGACATCAATTTTTGTAGACTATGCCCAACTGCATTAATAGCCACAGAATCTCAGGGGGCCTGGCCTATATAACACAAATGAAGTAAAAGTTTCGAAAAAGGCATGCTGAAAATCCTCTTAAAAGGCAAATATAGAGAGGTCAGGGATTTTGCCAGGAAACATACCCGACGTTCGTGAAGCCCTCAGGGTAAGGGGGAGGAAAGGAATACAAAGTACAGTTCGTGTAGATGCAAAGTCGCAATTCCACTCACGGAAAGTAATAGACCCGTATGAAACAAGACAACCTCTTTAAATATTTAAAGGCATTTTTTTACTCAACATTTACTCATCGCAAATCTGCCTGCCCAGCATCACCCTACAATGATTGTATGTTTGACAGAACCCACCATATACCAAGAATTCGCAAAAAGAAATAACAGTCTGACGTTTAGATTCAAAGATTTGTCCGGTCCAACATACGCGTAATTCAGCTATTCCGCTCTACTGTGCCTTTGTCTACATTTTTTTTTATTTTGTGAAAATCCTGGAATACGTGGGCATTGTGGTTGCAGCCACAACGAGCAAAGATATTCTGGAGAATGGTTTTCGAACTTCTAATCTCTGGGTCAAACCTGCACCCCCCCCCCCCCTATTCCAATAACAAGCTGCTATCATCTCCACGCTCTTGAAATGAATATCCAACATGTTTGGTAAAAGGAAGGTGTCGATCCACAGACCTCTGTAATTATGATCATGAGAGAATGCCATGCAATTTCCCAACGATGTTTCTTGCAATGGATGGGTACTTCATCCAACGCAAAAACATAGCAGAGCGAGGTTTCGATCCTCGGACCTCTGGGTTATGGGCCCAGCACGCTTCCGCTACGCCACTCTGCTGATGGTATTTAATTAATGATAGAATCAGCAAGACGACACCAAAGGGGGCTTGCGGTTTCCACAGCAAAAACATAGTAGCAAAACGATTTTTCGATCCTTGGAACACTGGGTTATGCGCTCAGCACGCTTCCGCCACTCTGCTGTGTAATAGTAACCTTACCTCTCTCAGGAAACTGACTATACCGGCCTTGTCGTTTCCAGCTAAACGACAGAAGAGCGAGATTTCGACCTTCGGACCTTTAGGTTATAGCCCAGCAGGCTTCACTGTGCCACTCTACTACACACTCTATCCATAAAAGCTGTCACAACGTGTCAGTACTTGATGCTATTTCACAATTCGGTACCAGAGGAACGTTGAACACCGCTTTTCAATGGTACTTTTGTACAGATCAGAGGGGAGAAAACGGTATTACGGTATTAACTGAAGCCAATAAGCCATGTAGCATTTGAAGGAACGGAAGAGTAAACTTATTTCATGGACAGCCGCGATCAAGAGAACGAAACCCGAAAATTCTTTGAATTGTGGTTGGATAACCCTTCAATTGCACGCAGAGAAGTACTTCAAAAGCTAATGTCAGAGAATATTGACGTGGGTGGTGCGACTTGTTTCCACGTAGGCATAGGCCAACAAAAACTTTTTACTCTCTTACAATCAGTGTTGGCAGATTTTGAGATTTCGCCAATTTTAGCCGCGATTAAGTCGGAAACCATTAGAGAAAACCTCGCAGGTTGGGTATGTTATGGATTGCTCTCGAGCTGAGCAAGCCAAAAATCGGGTTGGTTATCTAACGATTACCAAGTTAACCGCGTTTAAAAGTAAGGGAGTCACGAAATTTAGCAACACTGCTTACAAGTATTTCACTGGCCCGTCGGGAGATTTGACTGCTATCCTAAAATGCTCAATGCTCATTTTCTTTTCCCTAAACGATTCGTGGAATACCTTCACACAAATGCGCGCTGCGTGAAGCCATTACGGCGAACTATGTTGGTTGATCTTGCAACCGGCTCCAACGCCAGCATTTTCCGACAATTTTACTGACAACTCCTCCAGTCTAAATTTCCCCAAGGTGAGCGCACAGCCGGAATTCGACTTCCTCACCACCCGCAGGCTGGTCGCCGAAAGCTGTGTCATCTTTTGTCAAGAAGGCTAACTACCACAAAGAAGATTTATCTTCACACATGTACAGTCCACATCAAAAGTGATTAACCCTTTGAAACGTCGCGCAAGCGAGGTATACTTCAAAAGAGATCTCTTTTCAGGCTTGAACGATAAAGTCAAGTCGTTATCTCTTTTGTGATGGCTTTTCCTCAGATGATAGAATCATGATACTTGATCTTGAGTGCGTGCTTTTTGTACTGTTCCTTTAAATTATTGGGCTTCACACGTGTGCTAATACAGCTGAAATCTGATTCGAGACTTTGGGGTTTTATTATAATTTTAAAAATCCAAGTTCTCATGAGGCTAATTACCTGTTCATATTGTTTTAAAAATGGACTCATTATCCTGTTTATCGGCCCATTTTATGTAATAAGCCCAAAAGTAAAGGTAACAAAATAACGATGAACTATTCAATTTTTTAAGTACCTACAAAAAAACGTTGACTGACAAGTGAGTATAGACCCCTTATTAGTAAAATTCCTAACAACTAGATTGTAAATTTTAATCAGAAAGGTCTGAGAATCAGTGAAAACTCACAATCACAGAGACTCTCACTAATTCAAATTTAGAGTATAACTATCATGACAAATTAAGAACTATACGCTCAGTACCAAGCTGGTATTACTCCTCGGCGAACCCTCTCTGAACTATCAAAAAATGTTGTAAATGTATAAAAAATGCAGACTCTTCCTTTCGCCTGATTGGTTTAAAAACCCTTGTTGGAACCCTGAGCGATTTTACAGCGTTATATTATGAGGAGATGAAAACTTAATACGTCACTATCACATGCCTTCGGTCTTGGAAACGACTCCAGTTATAGTCCTTGTATAAATATTTCAATGAATTGAAAATATCCCTTCTTCCGACTCTTTTCCTCTAAAATATCGTGGGACCAATTAGAATTTATGCAGCCAAAAGTGAGTAAAACAAAGATATAAAATAAATTTCAGGTGTAGTTGGGTAAATGGAATCAGTTATTTTTATTGTCATAAGACTAAAATTGGAGGTGGGTAGAAACATTAGAATCACCTAACAGTTTATTCCACTTTTATTTAAGATTTGCTTGGACAGTAACAAGCGTGGTTGTGACAGCTGTGTTATCCTAACGTTCCTCTTTAATTATTTTGTCCGCAATCTCATCTCCCGACGTATATCATCTTCGGCAGAACAGAAATTCTGATCTACGAAGATTGAGTTCCGGATTCCACCCTCAACTCTAGGCTGCACCATTCTTGAGTGTTGATAGTTGTTGATTAGCGCATTATTACACCGATGCAAAAACTGCATCGCTCAAGCGATGCACTGTTTAATCAAGCAATGTATCGCTTGAAGAACCAAAAACATTGTCATTCATTCCTTTTACTACCGTGAGCAAAAGAATCTGCACCTTTTTTTGGTGAAGCGAGATTTCGGTTGGTAGCTATCAATGTTTCCGTAAAGGAGAGAGCGTTACGCTTGCGTTACCTAAGCATTACACTGCGTCTGACCAATCACAGCTTTCCAGCCTCCCTCTCCTCGAAAACAAATCCGGAGCTGCAAACCGAAATTCTGCCTAGCTTAAAAAATGGGTACCGTTTCTTTTGCTAACGATAGTACAGCTACGCACGAAAACGTAAAACAAAATAGCCATATAATAATTATTGGAGCTGAAATGGACAAGGAATTCGTGAGACCCAAAAGAAATCAATTGTTAATTTTTTTTCCAATGACATGCAACTAAATGAAATATGGAATGACAGCTTTCCTCGATCTTCCGATTGTACTGTATTACTGTGTTTGGTAATGCTATCAAAATTTCTTCCTGTAATTTTTAAAATTGATAAATAAATTAAACCAATTCTTAAAAGACCCTGAACGTTTGACAGTTGCTCATGAAATCGGAACAAAACCCATCCTATGTTTTACATACGGTTTGGTTTTGACACTCTCAATTCGGACAAGTTTACTCCACAAAATCAAAAATGCAAGAGCCATGTTCCCCACCCCCATCTTTTTTTCTCAAAGACGCGCAAGTGACCACTTGATGACGAGCACGTCCGGCAGGGAAAGAGTGGGAGAGCTGCTATCATCGCGTAGTGGCTGTTGCCTAAGCGCACCTCTGGATCCTTGTGGCCGCACCTGAAGTGCGTTCCGAACTCAACGAAAGGAAGAATTTTAATTAGGTTTTCGAGCATCCCCAGGCAGTGGCGTTTGTGTGTCCAGACGGTGCAAGTCACAGAGGCGAACGTGGACTCCTGTTATTCTTTGAATGACCTAATTTGCTTTTTTTACTTACGGAAATAGAAAATTGGATTATGTTGCCGCTGTCCGTTAAATAAACACGTATTTGATCAACACCCACCTACATTGTATGCAACATATTTCAGGTATAAAATATACCTGAAAAGGTATGAAATATACATAAAAGTTGGTTACCCGCCATACCCGACGGGTTCCCGAACACCCCGGGTATCCTAATACACCTTAACCAGCCTGCAGTCCAAAGAGTCGGTCAATACCCACCGGGCAGGTGTGTAGAAACAATTTCTCCATTGGGCCTGAAATGTCGTTGTCTTGGTCGTAGCCAAACCGCGGCTGGGTTGTTTGGATTGCCTACGCAGTGTGCGCTCAAGATTTTGGGTTGTCCTATATACAGCTCCGACGCAGTCGAGACGTTTGTGGGTAGTGAGGAGACTTGATACCACCCCTTCCAGTTTTGGTTTGATTGCGTATGTTTGTATCCAACTTTAATGAGGCGCCCTAGCTAGATGGCTAGCGAATCAGCCCGCTGATCGTAAGGTCGCGGGTTCATTCCCTACATATTCTGAATTTTTTACTCTCTTTGCAATGCCGAGACGTGGTCTCTTAAGTACACCTCTGAATTCCAAGTTCACTACGCAGAAGCGTCAAAAGGAGCAAGGGAAAAGCTAGTTTATTAGCTAGCAAGGCGTCGAGAGGCAGGAAGGGGTTAGGGTGCTGCAACTCCTTCAAGATGCTTTGGAAGCATGCGGGCCAACAAGTCCACTCCTCTGAAATCAATCAGGCTTCGGTGATGATGATGATAAGTTTTGAAAGGACGTAACAAAAATTACGTCGTCCGAATAGACCACACCTGGATAAAGAAAAACTACCTGTTATCAGGAGGAAGCATCATATCCACCAGGCCCCCATGCATAGAATGTATCCCAAACAGACTTTTCCTTTAAGGCCTTCTTTATCTTTTTCCTCAATATAAAAAGATTATGTTACGAGGGATGAAAAACAGGATGAGGTCACGGTTATTGCTGCAGGGTGAATATTCCATTTGCAGGTTTATTTGAAAATAGATCCACAACCGAACTTCTTACGCCGAATCCCAATCGGCACTTGGCAGGAAGTCTTGGCAAACAGCTTTTCCAGGTAAGCATTCCTATAACTGAAAAAGGAATTTCAATCAATTTCTCCTTTCAAAAAAAATAATAATCAGGTTACACGACCACTGTATGAGTGCAACATGTGTTTCGTGGTTTTATAAGCAGTAATTCGGAAGATTCTTAACAAAATAATCAGTCCTGGCTACGTTGCTTGAGCCCTTTCATTCGTATTGCTGTCCCTCCAATATCTGCCGTCCGGTAGACAAGTCGATTTTGCCGCAAGGGACGGAGCTCCTTTGGAAAGCCAAAGTACCAACCCCTTTACCTCAAAAGGGATTAAAATGGTCCTTGCTTTCAGAATTTCGACCTGAAATTCAGAAGGATGACAGGAATAACGTACCGATGAAAAAATACTCGTTCTCACATTTATGTAATATTTTCAAAACTGTAAGAAACAAATACATCACTCTTGTTCATTCAAATTTTTTGAGCTTGTCAATTTTCGAGGTCAGGTTTTATCAGCCAACAATCGATTCGGCGGAATGACAAAACGTAGACAACTTTCAAGGGGCTGCAGACCACGGTTTCCTGATGTTGATTGATAGATAACAATTTCACCGCAACTTCTATTTTTCCTGGTCAGTTGATTGACAATATTCTGAAGGAACTCCGATCAATTTAGTTTGAGAATAATGGGTAAACTCTTTCAATATATTGCTTCTGCTACTGAGTACTTAGAAGGAGTCTAGCGTGAGGGCTATTTTGCTCTACACATTTTTCATTTAATTGTATTTCTTGAGTTGTGTTCAGGTTTTAGCACATAGCGAAGTAACACTTTTTATAAAGATTTTTTTATTACAGATATTTATTGTATTAAAAACAACCTGTTGGAGTTCAATTGGTTTTTAAACAATAATTTTTAACTTATCCAAAACAATTTACAGATTACTTAGGGAAATTTATTTCACCGATCAAGAATTTTCAAGCCGTATCTCAAGGTACTTCGTTCATTACGAGATAAATTCAGTAATGGTCTGGTCACTTATTGAAAACATTTTTTAAGCGGAAGCATGCAGAATGCAGATAGCCTTTCAGTTTTCCTGCACTGGCAATATTCCTTTATCTACCCTCTAGGTTGTGATCCTTTGAGAGCACCGTCGCGTTGAGAAGATCAAAACAAGATAGGCTCGGAAGAGATTTTGAAAGAACAAATAGATGCCAGGAATCACTCTAACTATTCTTTTTGCATAGCACAGAGGGACCAAAAAAGTGGCTGGTCGTAACCAGATCAGCGCACCAAAGAAGGTAGACAATATAGTTTTAAATCTAAGATCTAAAGATCTGCTTTTAGCCTCTTCTCTTATCCACTTGAGGCTTGAGAGGTGAACCTATCTGTTTAGTTGGACCACCATCTGTCTCTATGAAGCACTTTGAAGATTTAATTGTCCGATGCGAAATCAAGGTAAGTTTGATAAGATATAGATATATATGTATATATATATATATATATATAAGAAAAAAATTGTTAAGAAATGTGACATGTTTTTAACTCGTTGTGTTGAATTCATGGCTTTCATCTTTTCGTCGTTGCTGTTAAAAAACTTTCAAGCTGCTATTTTCA
>Ga0058701_10003520_pt1 | contig 12413 bp, 6 predicted proteins | sample AgamicOrMae_FD_97039 | JGI IMG/M metagenome (GOLD analysis project Ga0058701, IMG submission 97039) | Agave microbial communities from Guanajuato, Mexico - Or.Ma.e | ecosystem: Host-associated > Plants > Phyllosphere > Phylloplane/Leaf | place: Guanajuato, Mexico | collected 2012-06-04
AAAAAAAAAAAAAAAAAAAAAAAAACTTCAGTGTTCGTAGCATTACCTTGGGAGGGAAGTGGTAGGGTGTGGAGGCAAGTGGAGGTGCCCGCCTTTCCCCCGGAACCTTCCCCGAACCACTCCACGCGCTGCTGCCAACACTCATTAGTTTACAAAAAAAAAGGTCACTAGGTTTTGTTTGGCCTGTCACTTATGGACATCACTGTACCATCAAAGGAAATTACATTACGATTGCATGCTGTAAGCCCGTGTCCTAGGCACGGCCAGCACGTAAACAACAAGAGTTGCCGATTTCCTGACATTTTAGGGATTCATGTCAGGTACTCCGTGACACCCCTCAAGTACGAGCTGCTATTGAAAATTTCGAAGGGTGAGATGTAGAATGCAGGAATAAATAAATAAATATTCTCATTGCAAAAGGTTAGTATAACCCTGAATAAAAATCCAAGTCTTCTCAAAACTTCAAAAAAAATCCTGTCTTTATTCTGCTGATATCTTTTAATGAATGGAACGATATATATACTGTCTTTGACTGGTCTTTGAATGATATATATCGAAGATATAACTTGCGTCTGAACGTCGTCACATCTTCTGATGATTGGTGGGAGTCACACGCATTAATATATGTAGAATTATATTGAATGGATCCTGGGTTCTGGGAAAAAATGGATACGCGAAATCCTGCAAACAAACGGCGCAACGGTGCGATATTTGCAATATCATCCCGACATGGGGGGAGGGGAAGGGATAATCCGGGGCTCGATACGGGGTCAACGGGTTCTTGATCTGTTTTCGGAAAAGCTTACATAAGCTCTGGAGCACGAAGGGATCGAGACTATCCGAAAATCGTTGCAAGAATCCACCAGGCCTCTTATTCCATTTTGTCGCAAATACGATAACAAAATCGCCATTGGGCAGTTTTTAGAGGAACGTAGCGACTATATAGAGGTGTGAGTGTAGGCAACCAGGTAAGCATGCGCGTCGCGTGGTTGCCTAACTCAGCGACTGCCTGCGAAACTTCAGACTTTTACGGCCATTGTGTTTCGTCTTTATGCCTAAGCTAAACGTGTGGCTAGCAAAATACGCAATGAAGCTGTGCTACAGCTGCTAGCTGTATTGAACCCGTTAGGCCCGGTGTCTGTTTGGGTACGATGCTTAAACGATCATCCAACGCATTTCGGTTTGATTTCAAGTGAGATTTAACCTTAAATAGAAACAGCAAAAATACTATCTTTTCTGACTAAGCTAAGAATATCGCTTGTTCCTTGGAAGATTTCGTTTGGGGTACACCACAAACAGCACACATCCAAGCAGTATTGGGGAAAACACGAAATTGCATACACATACCTAATGATCACAATGGATGAAAGATACCCTTTTTTACAATCACGCAGATATTTGGTATGTAGGTTGCACTGACAAAAGTAAATTAGTTAAGTTTATGAAAAATCGTAAAAAAAAAGAAAAAAAAGCGAGAGTCAATTTTGTACATCCTATGATTTCGGCTGGGATACCTGTTGGCTAACGGACGTCATCCGCGTTCAGCGCCTCGCACGTTCTTTCTACCTCTAAAAAGAAAAATGAGGGGAGGAAAAGAACGAGTAAAATATGTATGTTATTGAAATACTATTTTAAAGACTTCGAGTGAATTCACTCGTTTAAACGAAAAAAAAAATCACCCCGAAGCTTCCGCAAGGTCAGTTTTTGGTTAAAATGAGCGAATTCTACTCGAGGGTTTTAAGAGAGAACTCGTGTGAATTTTTCTTGTTTTGACTTATTTTACAGAAAGGGATTTTCAGTAAAAGGGGCCGATTGTCACTCTGAAATCCACATTCTTAAGACATCTCATGTGATATTCAAACTTCACTCTGCATTATTCACACTAAAGCGCATTTTATAATCACTATCTCGATCGAAAGTCGGTTTCCAAGTCGACGCAAATTTATCGAGGGACAAATTGTATTCAGTGAGAAAAGCACGTTTAGGAATCACTCTACAGACACAAGGCAGCGGCTTGGTTCAAAGAAGTTTTTCTACGAAAAGCATATTTCGGTCCATTCGGAAACTTGCTTCTAAGGAAAATATCTTCTCGAGAAGAGCTCCTGTTCTACGAAAACGTTTGGGCACTAATAGCGTTCAACTGAAATTCCTATGCGACAAATGCACACTGTGAATTTAATAGGTTGCATTTTCTACCTCAAGTGTTCCACCTTTCGTAGCCCAGCCGTGCGTTGTTAGCCACTTACCATTAGTTATATGTTAACCTAAATTTAGCGCCTTGTACCTCGCTCCACTCAGCAGTCACCAATAAGCCTCATGCCGCTTACTCTTTGGCACCACTTCGCAGCTGCCGCCGCGAAGACATCCGGCTTGGTTAGGTTAACTTTAAATGCTCAATAAAATAGCCGCACAGCATTTATCGAAGTTTTGGTCTATCCCCTTTATAAACCGACGCCTTCCGGAACATCGTATCGCCAACATCAAAGTGACCTAATTAAAACGATGGAGAAGACAGGGAATATAGTTCGCTGGAACAGCAATTATTTTAATGTATCTTTCATTTAAAATTTTGGTATCCTGCTACGGAGCACAGATCACAATATCCCACGAAAGCAACACTCTGATAATTAAACTCGCACAGAAATCATACCTTGCACTCAAAAGAGCTGGGCTGCTAGTGAAAATACAAGATCAATTAAGATTTTAGTACGTGTCATCGCGTCGCGTTCAAAGCACGAGAAAAAAACAAATCGTTATTTGGACTCAGATCGAGTCAGAAGAGATCGGCGCCGCTAAAAGCCTCTCTCTTACTTCTACTAGCTGAACGGTGCGGGGTCGGGGTGGGGGTAGCCGCTATAGCGCATGCAATCGGCTTAAAACGAAGTCGGGAAATATCGGCTTCGCTCGGATGCCTCCGTTAAATAACAACAGTTTGGGGCAGTACAAGACAAGTTTGGAATAGGCCTAAACCTAAACCCATTAAAATATACGGCGAATTTTCATTCATTTTGAAAATGAATCAATCAATGGATACTTCTCGCTGACTTCTAACCAATTCCTCGACCAATCTTTTAAACAACTAACACGATAGGTCTATACGCATGAAAAGGTTAGCAATGGCAGCGAACGCGATGGCAAAGCAAGAACGATTAATTGCAGCATCCCTTGCTAACTTTCCAGCAGCAATTGCTACTGACGTTAGCTGTATTTGTTAAAAAGTTAGCCACGGCTGCTAAACAGACAAAGATTGCGTCATTACGTAGACCTGGCTAACTTCTAGAATCTACAGCTGAAGTTAGCAATGTCCACTAAAATTATTGGTGCACTCTGTACTCTGTATTCATTAACGCGTCAGCAGCTACCGCTATCTTCTGCGTGGGTAATGGTTTTAACGTTGTGCCAAAAACATATACTGGACTACCCAAAACCAGTTTTGTCATAATATTTTTTCATAAATATCTGTGCTAGACGGCTTCAAACGGACGGATTTGGGGTGTAGGGGGGATTCTATCCGAATGAAAAGGGTGACACAAAAAATGGAAAGGGATACAACCACAGCCCAAGTCACTTTTACGCCACACATGCGACTTACGGATCAGGCATGTTAAGAAATACTTGGTCTGTTTCCCACCAGCGCGAAAGACGATGAAACAGCAGGCAGACTTCCTGGCGGTCCTGCTTGCTAAAACATGTTCAAATTATACCGGATTCAGGGGGAATTCGTAAGAGAACCGCGCTCATGGAAACGCAATATGAAGCCAGTCGGTGGTAATTCGTGTTGACAACAAAAAAAGGTAGGGGCACTTGTGGTCTGGTGGCTCCCAACGAAATTGAAGCTTCATCCACAGCGGGCAGCTGATGCCGCTATCCCCCTTTCAATCTCGCCGCTTTGAGGTCAAGCTGTCAATCCCCAACATAAAGTCAATAACGCCGGTCAACTGAAAGTTAACATTTCGTGATTTGTCGATAGTTTGAGTGTCACATGACACGAAAAAGACCACTCCGTAGCAGAAGCACCAAAAGAGATATGTCATGATTGTTCTGTCAAACTACTTGATCACCGACTTGCTTGGAAGAAAAAACGAAAAAAAAAAACGGGCGTATAAAAAAATGGAGGGGAGGAGAGTACCGCTCTATGCTCTCTTTTTGTTGCTCTTCTGACTCGTTTCTTTCATAATTTTTCTATTTCTCCTCTTCTTCTCCTATCCATACGTATTTCACCTATTTACCACCAGCATCCCTTACTTTATTTACTTTTTCTTCTTATCACTCTTTTTGGAGGAAAGGGCGACCACCCCCTCGGGAAAAAATGAGCTGACCATTTCCAGTTTGCAAGAAACATGCCTGCACAAAGACCCTTCCCTTATTGTGAATTACGATTTCTACCTCCTGCCTTCCGGCATCTATGACTGCAAAGCCGTTTAATTTGATTTAGAATCTAGAAGAAAACAATGTTGTCGTCCTAAAACTCAAAAGTTTGTTAAAAAGTATTTTGGAGACAGCGGAAATTCTGTCGTCTGTAAGAAACTTAAGGATTTCTTAGTATCAAAATGTCAAGACGTCTTTCTCATCCAACGGTACCGCCCTTATTTTCAATGCAAACCTCCTTTCTTTTTTGACGCGTCCATAAATAAGTCAGCATCAAAGTCACCTATGTAAGTCTCACAGTCAGCTGTAGAAACTAAAGCGATTTGTCGAATATCCGATCAAAATGCGCTGTGCGGATGGATTCAGCTGATTACAGTTGTTAAGCTGAATGAATCCATCTAGCTCTAGTAGAGCCTACACGGGCAAGAATAATTAGCAGTGGCAGCTAACGCGTTAGCAGGTGCAAATAATTTTAGCAGACATTGCTAACTTTTTAACAGTAATTGTTAACGTTAGATGTAACTCCTAGAATGTAAGCAATGGCTGCTAAACAGACAAAATTGCTCGCTTTGTAGCTCCTCCTAACTAAGTAGTAGCTGCAGCTAACATAAACAATAGCTGCTAAAAAGTTAGCGACGGCTGCAAAAATGAATAGCACCTGCTATATCAACGCGTAAGCTGCCACTGCTAACTACTTTTTCCGTGCATACCTGTCTGCGGTGTTGCATCTTCAAGGATGGATTCAGGAGACGGTCTGAATGAATGCGGTTGGTGTCCTAGCTACCTTCGCGACCTTCAAAGGCAGGAAACTCGGCGACGCAATTCTGTCGGGTTTTCGCAGGAAATTCCGAGCGGCAAATAGAGAGGGGACTGCGGCGGGATCGGTGCCTCCAAAACAAGGGATGTTGTTTCCAATTATTCGAAAATATCTTTGCTCTGACCTCTGAATTACAATCTCGTCTCATATAATCGCTTCCAGTTCCGGATGGAAATAATGTAAAAATAGAGCTATTACAGGTACAAATATCAGTTTTAGAAAGGCCTGTCTATAAAACGAGAACTTGAAACGCGTTCACATTCGCACTCTACACATTTCAGGGAATGTAAACTGTATTCTAGATCTTGTGTACAACCTTCCGTATCACAGCCGAGCGGACAATAGTAGATCAAGGAACAGGGTACTTAACCTAATTGAACTTACAGGGAAATTATCTGACCTCGACCCTTTCGATTTTCGATTTATTTGGCTCACTTGACAGGTCAACCTCTGTGCCGTACTGAACCGTTTTTCAAAAATGCCCTCACACTTTTTTTCTGTGTTTTTGGAGGCGTTAGAAACAAGTTTATAACCACTAAAATTACGGGAAAAATTGCTTAACTCGAAAACGGTTGGATATTCAGCGAAAGCTCGTTCAGATCCTGTTTTGTTCGGACGATTTTACAAAAGTAATACCATATAACATTTTTTTATGCACCCATTACAAAATTAGTAAAGAAAATATTGAATTTTTAACGCTTCTGAAAACACAGGAAAAACGAGGATGGGCGTTTAAAAAGGGATAGTTCTAAACAGGGGCTGAATTTTAAATGTGCCAAGAAAATTGAAAGGGTGGGGTTAGGTCTCATTTAGACTAGACCAAGACCGCGAAGCGCAATGCATGTTGCATATTGCTACTCAACTGCACTTCTCGCCGCCATGAAGCACATGAAAAAAATAGTTAGCAGTTGCAGCTAACGCGTTCATTGATATAGCAGGTGCTATCCGTTTGAGAAGCCGTCGCTAACTTTTAGCATCCACTGCTAAAGTTAGCTGCAGCTGCTAATAAGTTGGCAAGAGATACAAATTGAGCAACTTTGTCTGTTTAGCAGTAATTGTTAACACTTTAGCAGCTACATCTAACGTTAGCAATGACTGCTAAAAAGTTAGCAATGTTTGCTAAAATTATTTGCAACAACTAGATCATTTAACCGTTTAGCTACCACAGCTATTTTTTTCCCGTGCAGCATGAAGCAAAGGTGAAAGCCGGGCGGAGCAACAGAGACGCTAGGCCTAGGACACTCAACCTTTGCACAACGTAGAGTGGTAAGGGCACTCCCAGAACCCATATTTTAGTTTTAACACGCCAAACAACTGTTAGCAGTGGCAGTGAACGCTTTAATTGATAGCAAGTACTATTAACTGCTGCAGCGATCGATATCTCGTTAGCAGCCATAGCTAACGTTAGCTTCACCTGCTAAAAAGTCTGCAAGGGCTAAGAAATGATTTAACCTGCCATTAAAGCAGCGATTGCTAACTTTGATGCAGATTTAACACACGTCCGGCAGCAAAAACTACGAAAAAGTTATCAATGGCTAAGCAACTCGTAGTACCTGCTATATCAACAGCGTTAGCTGCTACTACTGCTTTTTGTGTTGGTATATCTGATCATAGCCATATCAAACAGAGGGCTGGACGAGAGCTCATTAGTGATAAGTTAAAACTTATTCAAATACCTGCCATGTTCTCGTTTTCTCTACCGTAATAAAGTATAAGATTATTCAGGACAGGAAATCCTGAATACTCGTCAAACTATCGCGAGGCCACAGGAAAAGTTCACGAAAAGTCATCGTTTCCTTCGCGCGATAGTTGGCTATTTTACTTGTCCGACATTACAAACAAAAAACATCCCATGCCCTTTGATTGTTTTCCTCCAATTGTAAGTTTTTGTAAGGTACCTTGCAAAGTCCCGTGCGCCACGTATATCATCGAGACATAATCGTAATGCTGCGCTATAGCGGAAGAAAGTGGAAGCTGCCAATACTGTAAAAAGAGAATACAGTATTAAATTCAGATGCAACAAAACTCAAATCACTGGTCTGAAAAGAATTTCAGTCCAATTATTCACTGAATCTCAGACATCGTTTTAAATTTCTATAAAAGCTTCTATTACGAACAATACAACTGAAACTCAGTAAATACTCGTATTTGGCCAGGTTTTCTTTTTCCAGACCAGTGTAATTTGACTTTTGCTGCATGCAAATTTAAGATTCTCTTTCTACAGTGAAAGTAGGCAATAGCCAAAACGGGTAGAGGGTCCAGCATGTTGCTCCTACTTCCGCCATGTTGAATGGAGTCGCATCGACAGTAACCACCATACTGCCCATTTTATTTTCACTTTTGTCAGCTTCAAATTTCTGCCGCTAGGTGGAGGATGCCGATAAGGGACGCTGCAAGGCCGATATAAAATACGCCTACTTTTGGCAGCCTGCGATTGGGACCATTCTTTTCGCGGGCGCAATCCGGTTTTTAGTATTTATACATAACATAATACACACATCGGTTATTAAAAGCATGCTTCAATTCATGCAATTTTAAATTGTTATTTACAAGAATATCGTCCGAAAAAAACGTTAGTTGCGTGAACTCTGCAAACAAATCGGCTAAGGGGTATGTAGTGGATTCGTCCTAAACAATCATATCCACGATACGCGAAATGAACTGGTGAGCGCTCGATCTCTGGCTTGAATTCACAGAGCTTTCATGATGCACCAAGGGAAAAAGACCCGCGAGTGACGATTCCGAACGCACTCGGAGAATAGAAAATAGTGGATTGTAGGTACTATTTTAAAAGTTAATTGCTAATGTTTGGCGACTGGACAAAGAAAGGTGAGTAGTTCATTACAGGATGGAGAGATGTTATTACAAAGAACAAAAAAATGTGGGAATACCAAATGGAGCCGCAGGGTTTCGAGGAAATACCTCGCCTCAAAGAAATAACACTAGACTATAGGCAAGGAAAAAAAAATAGTTGTGGCAGCTGACGCCTTCAGCGTAGCAAGTGATCATAACTCCAGCGGAAATGGCTAACTTTTCAATTGCTATTGCTGACGTTAGAAGTAGCTTCCATAATGTTAGCGGGGGTTACTAAATGCTGCAAACTTTTCTGGTTAGCAACCGATCCTTACATTTGAGCAGATACAGCTAGCAATCGCTCCTAAAAAGTTAGCAACAACTGCTATAATTAATAGTACCTGTTACATCAACTAATGCGTTAACACTGCGATTTTTCTGCGTGTATGACAATTTCACGAGATGATTTACGACCAAGGATATAGAAGTAACCCAAACTGTGGTAAAGTTCCAGTGTAATTCCACTGAATGGTGAGTAGCCAGGATGCCATCGGAAGATCACACGGGAAAAAAAAGAGCAAAGGCAGCTAATGCGTTAATGAATATACCAGGTGCGAATAATTTCAGCAGATATTGCTAACTTTTAGCATTCATTGCTAAGTTTAGTTGTAGCTGCTAATATGTTAGCAATGGCTCCTAAACAGACAAATTTGTAGCCCATGCTAACTTATTAGCAGCTACAGCGATCGTTCGCAATGGCTGCGACAAAGTTAGCAACGGCTGCTAAAATTAATGGCACGTGCTAGTATATCAATTATTGCGCTGGCGAACTATTTTTTCCGAGCATGTAACTTTTACCAAAAAGACAGAATAGGTATCACAACCAATGAGATTTCACTTGAAAAACAGAAAAGCCATATAATATCCTTGTTTTCCTGTAAAATCTCAATTGTTTTAAGTAAAATTCTATTTTTTTCCGGTAGCACCGTGACTATAAGCAACCGGGTTACCTTGCGAATCAGCGCGAATCCTTTATGAGGCGTTGAACGATGTGTGGGTATGTTTACTCATCAGAGACAATCTGAAGTGGGCCTTTTGTTATACGTCATAACCCCCATGAAAAGAGAAGGGTAAACGCCACTTGCCAGAACAAAAGCTCTTTCGGTCAATCAAAACAACGCCGATGTATGTCTAGAAAATAAAAGTAAGATAATAAACGGACTCAAGTGTTCAACTTGTTAGTCTAAAGGTAATCCGGGGTTTTCTTTCACGAAGCTTTTCCTGAAGGCCAGCGCATGGCCTTGAAGAGGTTTGCTATTATGTTAGGGAATATCGGGGAGGGTTTAGAAGTCGGCAAGGTCTGCTGTGCAAAGCCAACACGCTTCAAACTTTCAGATCTGGATTTTTGACTTTGTAAGTAAACACGGAATCTAGTTAGGGTAGCATGCAAATTGGGGATACTGTATTCCGATCCAGGTTGGGTACTCCAGCGCTCAACGAGGTTAGGCACCCTTTCATTGGACAGAACTTATGGACATGAAAATAAAATAGGAAGAAAGAATTTAGACCTGCTTATGTGTTATAACGAGCAAAAGAAACGGCACCCTTTTTCAGCGAGTCAGAATTTCGATTGGCAGCTCTGGATTTGTTCTCGAGGAGAGGGAGGCTGGAAGCCGTGATTGGTCAGACACCGCGTAACACACAGGTAACGCAAGCGTAACGGCGCGTAACGGTCTACCCTCTACGAAAAAAATTAGAGCTGCCAACCGAATCCTCGCTTCACCAAAATAAGGAGCCGTTTCTTTTGCTCATGATAGTGCACATCGCTACCAATATCATAAAAAATATCAATAAATAATATTTCTTTTTAACAAGCCAGACACAACAAATACCCGATCAATGTACATCTGAACAATTCTGCTCATTAATATATCGTTTTGATCACAAGGTAAATAGAGACACATTTCTAGATTTATTGTATGAATGAGAACCAGCACATTTTCTCCAACCTCCTTTTGCGAAAAAAGGGAGGAGTGTTGGGCCTAAAAGAAGACACGGAATATTCCATGCCCGTAAATTGGGTGACTGGTTGTTAAAGCAAAAATGAAAAACAAACGAGAAATCCCAAACGAAAAATCGGGAACTGAACACACAAAATAGGTTCAATAAACATGTTGTAGGAACCAACCGAGCCCAACCACCAGGGACCGACCAAAAAGGGGTGAAAACCGCTTGAGCCTGGTAAAGTGAACAGAACACAGTCCCCGCAAGCACAACCAACCATTCTCATCGTACCTTCTCTGAGACGCCGAGACCGTTGTCGGAGCCTCCTAACGCGGCTACTAGCGGCGGAGACGGGGGACCTAGTATGCAAAGATGATGACACACTCGATTCTTCGTCTCTGCTTTTCTTCGATTTCATCGTCAGTCCACCTCAGCCCTACACCTGCACCTTCAGTAGAAAACACAACATTAAAGGCGCGCCGCTAGCAACAGCTTCCCCCACCACTTCCCGGCTACCTCTCCCACAGGCGGTTGAGTTCGTAAGCACATGGAGGGGGTAGCAGACTGCTTCGCAAGCGGTGCGTTCCCCCACCACTCTTCGACTAGCATTGCCCGAACGGCGATTGCGCTCGTGAGCACGATGCAGGGGATGTCAGTGGAGTGCCACACTACACACTCCTGCGTACACTTTCGTGATAGGATCCCGATGCACGACCGATAAAGCTTGTGCGAGAGCGAGAAACTCATGAAGTGGCCGCTGACCACTAATATGAGATAGATAGACGGCATAGGCGATACGACTGCCCCTCTTTGAAGTCTCCATCCATCTCCCTCACACCAACGGCCAATCCGTAAATTCGTCCATCTCGCACAAGCCTATTCGGTGCATCGAAATCCCATCATTACTTTAGCGAATTAACAATGTCTCAGAAACTTGCCACTGCTGGTTAACCCTTAGGGTATCGTAAGTATGATCGGATGCGAAAAAAACTATAATTTCGGTATAAATGTCTTTTAAAGACTAATAACAGCCCTAAAAATGAACCAAAGCCGCAATGGGCTTGGTTTGCGAGTCGTAAAATACCAAAAAGACATGACTACTATGAACGCTTTTTTTTCGAAATGCTAATACGTCAAAGTCTCCGAGAACTAGAGGGAAAAAAATTGGTTATCTCAAAATCCATTATTAAAAGATTAAATGTAACTCGTCCATCTGCATTGTTTCTTGCCCACCCTAAGTTTCAGCCACGTCAAAAATATAAGCATTCCTTCCTCCAACTCCCAAAGAACTTTTCCTTCGAAACATTTCAAGTCTTAAAACAAAATCTGTACAGCAGGTTTCTCGCGGATGGAGTGCACGAACCCAAACCGCTCTGTTCAATAATAGCTTTCTCCTCAATCGACAGGTCGAAGGACGTACTTATTACGAACATTGACGTACAAACGCCAAGCCTTGTTACAGACACACTACCATAGGCACAGGAGACGAAATTATTTCCTAACCGGTTTGTCTTTCGAGGAACTGCGAATCGCATCCGCCAAACAAAGTGCTCTAAAAAACTCGCTCTCCGCAAAGCCACTTGACCATTAATAGCATGATACATAGTGAATTTCAAAGGTTGCATTACTTTCTTTTGAGTTTTATATTTCGACGCCATGAACGGCGAGGGAAAGAGAAGCTGGGAACAAAGCACTTCACCTTTAACCTAACGGTCGCTATACTGATTCTGCATAGGACTACCTCTCGGCAGCAGACTGCTGCCGACGAGAAAAGAGCGGCACCAGACTTGCTAACAGCGGAGCGAGCAATAACGAAGCGAGGCACGAAACACTTAGAGACTTACACTCTATTTTTTAAGGTGGCAATTTTAACCTTTTGGTTCCACCTTTCGTCGTCAAATCGATCGGAACGACAGCGAAGCGAGGCAAGAGGCATACCACCTAATTTAACCTATTATAACCAAGCCCCTTGCCGTTTACCAAGATTAGTTAAAGTCACTTGGGCCTCGCTTCGCTATCGCTCCGTTCGGCTGTCGCCAAGCCTGATGCCGCTTACTTCTCGGCGGCCCTAAATCGGCCGCCGAGAAGTAAGCGGCATCAGGCTTGGCGACCGTTTAATTAGGTAGCCCTAGGTTAAGTTCGGTCAGGTTACGTGGCTTGTGCCTCGGTCCGCTATCACTCCGCTCGTCTTAACGTCGTAGGGGTTGAACCATAAGGTTGAAATCGCAACCTTAAAAATGTAGATTGTAGCGATATGAGGCTTGACAACGGTTGGTTACGTTACGTAGGATGTTCCACATCTCGCTCCGCTCTTAAAATCCACGGTTCGACGACAAAACACAGTATAAAGTAGCCCCGGTTTCAAGTAATCCCAGCTCACACAACACTTATCGCTGATTTAGGTAGTCCCTATACCTGTTTTAGGTATGAA
>Ga0058701_10003521_pt1 | contig 12412 bp, 8 predicted proteins | sample AgamicOrMae_FD_97039 | JGI IMG/M metagenome (GOLD analysis project Ga0058701, IMG submission 97039) | Agave microbial communities from Guanajuato, Mexico - Or.Ma.e | ecosystem: Host-associated > Plants > Phyllosphere > Phylloplane/Leaf | place: Guanajuato, Mexico | collected 2012-06-04
ATAAGACGAGATGATTGCGCAGCTGTAATAGCCGTTTGTTTATACTTTGTGATTTCTTTTTTTTTGTCTTTACAACGCTCTCCAACGTGTGTGACCGCAGGGTTGGGCTTATTAATGTTAGGCTTGATTAGGCAAGCTTGAGTAGCGTGTGGTGTGCCTTACTCTCCAATCTCTCCGCTTAGTTGTACATACCGTGGAACACATGAGATTAAAAATTCAATCCCTAAAATTTAGTGTGTAGACTAACTTTCAATGCGACACTCATTTCTCAGCCAGCCGACTCTTTCAAATGTCACCTAAAATACGATCTTGGATTTCTTTCATCACCCAAACCCACAATCACTGACAGGGAAACCCCTGTAATAAATATTGTCCTCCTGCGACCGTAACTGAAGTCATATGGCCCAACCTTTAGCTCTTATGTTCTCCCCTTTCCACCTAAACGTTACCCTCCCCTGACGACTTTCTTGCCATCTTTTTCTGTTTCATAGGGACCGCACCCATACATCAAAAGTGTTTCAAGGAGACCTCCATTGTACGAAAAAGGATATTGAATAAGCTCCAGCGTTATTTCACTTGTTTGGATAAAATTGCTTCTCTGACCAACAAACCTTTCATGAGCCGAAAAAAAAGAAGGAAAACTAATATTACCGCGTGCAATCGACTCCGAGAGGAATAAAAACTTGAAAACTTTCCTAAGGAAAATAAACAAAAAAACGTGTTCATATTTTTTAACTAATATTTAAATAGGCGCCTATTTTAGGATTATAAGTTGATGAGTTTACAAAAGTAACAAAACTGTTTTTGTATGCCTCAATACTTTTAAAAATGTGTTATTTTAGAACGAAAATAATTTTTGATATAAAAATCACTCTTTGTTTTTCGTCATTAAGAAGTTCTGGAAGTACACAATGAGCGTTGGTCTCATTAGCACCCAATAAAATGTTGTGGCTTTTCATACGCCCGTGGAATACGTGCTTGTCAACGCAACCATATTCCCCTTCAGAGATCTCCACTCACTGTGTTGTCTCTTTGGTGAAGATGCTAGCGCGCCGATCTGTAGAGCTTGGGTTTGGAATCGATTTTTGCACACGGCCTGAAAAGTTGTTCTTTTTTGGTGGGCAAATAGCCGTTAACTTCTGAGCCAGCGACTTGGTGTGCGGATAAAACTGATTTTAACAACATGCCGGAGACCGATTTGACGCGTATTTGGAGGTGTATGATAGAAGTCATCCAAGCACTAATGAGGTATTTGCCCGAAAAGAAGAACAAAAAGAAATTGGCCAGTTGGAACACAACAAACCGCGTCGTCTGCAGCAACTGTATGTATCTCATTTATGAGGAGGATTTCAAATATATACATCAAAACTAATATTGACGAATAGAAACAAGCTTTGACATGTTTGTTTTATGTATTTTAGTGAAATTTATCCTTGTAACACTCAAAAAACAGTAAAAACGCGACTTAAACTCGAAAGCCGTTATTCACTACACCCTAGCGGCAGAATATGGAACTAATATTTTCCACCTCGCGTTTTCAAGTCTTGTTTTTAAGGTTTCTTCATAGTTACTACATTAAATACGGCCTTAAAAAGGTAAAAGAAATGTGTCAAAGCATGTTCCTACATATCAATCTTAGTTTTGATGTGTAAATTTCAAACACTCCTCATAATTAAGATCTACAGGTGATGCAGACGACGCGGTTTGTTGTGTTCCAACTATCCCATTTCCTTTTGTTCTTCTTATCCGGCAAATACCTCATTGCAATGGTGAGTATGCGTTGTGTTACTCTGTTGTTGGAGAAATCCCTTGTCGAAGAACTTCCTGCCTATTGCAAATGGCTCGCAGACATCAGAGCTTGCGGAATTCATTGCAAAGCTCCCGGGCTGAAACAGCGGAGCAGCGCCCTCCTCTGAAAGGCATCTAGTGTCTATTCTCCCTCGAGCTATGCGGCAGTATTGAACCCATAGACTAGACGTCTGCGCCCAGACAAGTCACGCTCCCTGTAAAACGGAGAACTCCTGCCAACTCTAGGAAGCAGCCTTGTTTAACGAAGAATGCACTTATCAGTCAGCGAGAAGAATGCGTACGTTCAGACGAGGGAGCTGCGAAAAACAAGCCGATGATCTCCCTGTCCGGTCCGAGTTCGGAACGGTCCGTCCCGGTGCGGTGTTCCCGGGACGGGCAGTTCGTCGAGGTGCGGCCGCGGACTTGGGTAAGCAAACGGGCGGGGACGGTAACGGTGGCGGTTGCAGAGGGGGTGGGGGCAGGCCTCGGGGCAGGATGGGGGGCGTTGCTAACGATCCGTCTAGCTGGAGCTCAAGCCAAATGCTATGCCGTCATCGCTTCAAAGATTTTTTGTTAGATAGTGTCAGTGAGCTGCCAGAACGTTTTTAATTTTGCGACCGCAGCTCTGGTTACTGGGGGCGAGGGGCGGCCTGGAATTCATAATCTGCTGTCGATATAGCGCCTTTATCATATGTGATCGAGGCACCTGCATTCTTGTCTTTAATGACACCCTTTTAGACTGTTGAAGCAACATTTTTGAGTCGCCTCAAGGAACGAGATTTCTTGGTATGCTCCCAGAAAAATAACAGCCTTTTGGGTGCTTATTCAGGACTTCAGTCCCTCTACAAATTCGATCAGTCTTAAAAAAATAAGTTTTGAGGGGGAGGAAGAGCGCCTGACTATCTTAAGTTCAAAATAGCCATGTCGAACCATTGAAAATGGCAAAAAAAAACTGCGCGGTTATTTTGTCCGTAAAAGAAGGGACCAAACAGCTACGAGCGAAAGGAGTGTTGCCGACAGCTTGAAAGTTGTAGCGAATGTTTTTGGGTCAAAGAGCGGGCAGTCGTGACCTCGCCTCAGCATTACCGTCCCATTAGATGGAGGATATAATGGCTATTGAATTTCAATTAAATTTCGATGCGTGATAACAAAACTGTCAAGATTTTTCTCTTTACAAAATAACTTTTTTTATCATACTGTCACGACTGAAATGTGTCTATCATGCTTGACGGTCTAGTTTCAATAATTTGAAGAACGCCATCTCTGTTCTCTAGCAGAGGAGGGGTCCATAAACACTCGTACAGGCCAATTACCGAGATATACTCGAATCCAAGTTTCCGCGCGCTTTTCATTTCCTGTCCCCTGCCCCACCGTGAGTGGAATTAGCATCCTCCGCCAACCGGTCTTCACCATACGCCCACTCCACCAGGCTGCCCCCACCCCGCCGAGATGTCCATATCGAGCTGCGTAATGAATTATTGAGGATCATACGGCAACCCTTCCAACTTGGGGTGCAGCCTCGGAAGTAGAGGACTTACATTACTACTACCCATATCTGCATCTCGATCCAAGGACATTTGTCAACACTCTGTCAGCAACTTCAAGAAGCCACGTTCCTCCCGTATTAGGCAACCGATCCATAAATGCTTGTACTGTGATGTTATACGGTTACTTTTCGATCGGTGAGATGCGAAGAGAGGTGTCTCTGTGAAAGGAAAGCTGCGGTGGGCAATGACAGTGCATGCGTAAAATGGTTTGCTTAGTCAGCGATCCCACATCAAAAGACTGGCTTGTGGCGAAAACGATACGCACGGTTTATGGGTTCGCTTATTCACAAAGGAATGAGCCGAACTACTTAGGAAGAGTTTGGGCACAGGGGCAAAAATATGTATTGGGAGAGAGTTGAGTTTTTAAGAGAGATGCAACATCTAGAGATGGATACAAACGGTCAGAACAGATTATCAGATCGAATATGGAATACGCTTTACTTAATTATCCTCAAAATGAATAGCTTTTCTTGAATGGGTGTGTATTGGACTTTTGAGGGAATTACTCGGAATGAAGAAGTATTAGAGAAACTTCACTGGTAAATGGATATTGCGGTTAAAGTTATTATAAGTCAACGTTGTATGAGTAAGAGCAGGCAAAGTGCAAGTCTCAAACAGCTTTTCGTTTTTTGTTACAGCCTTAACGAGTATGCCGTCATCCGGTGTGCCTAGCCGACCCAGCATATCCGCTGCCTCGACTAGCCTCCACCTGTCGTCGGTCTCGGCCACCTGAGGGCTCAGCTGCATGGGCGCGCCATCTCGCGCGGCGGCAGCTGCCCTGGCGGCGGCCCAGGCGGCTGCGCCGATCACCACGATTTTCCCTCTCTGAACAACACAGCTGATCCGCCAAAATGTCCGCCACAATGTATCCGGCTCGCGGATCCGTCCCGTCGGCCACGGGATCGCTGTCAGTCATCCCCGACTATGCACGATCTTCGGGAGGTGCCGTGGTTGAGCCTCTCCATCAGGTTGGCTCTGAAGCGGACTTCGCCGCCCTCTCGGACTTTGAGGATGATGGCGAGGACGCTGAAGAGGAGGAGGATGAGGATGAGAGCGAAACTGATGACAGCGAAGATGATGACGATGATGAAGAGGAAAAGGACGAGCTGGTGACCGGAGTGATGCTCGGGAGTGAGGGGCTGCCGTACCCTGGTTTCGTGCCGATCGCGTTGAAGTACCTTGACCAGAGTTCACGCCCGAGGAACTGGTGCCTGGCTATGATTACCAACCCATATCCTTTACTGCTCTAATTTACTTGTCAGTTTCTTTTTAAGCGTCTATCCTAGCCTGAAATCAAAATCCACAGCGCTCCCGTAGTTTTATTCACACTGTGCTATTGATTCACACCTAGCAGTTTGCTTAAGTCATGGTAATAACATAAGGGAGTTGGATGATCGCGAAACAGTTTTAAAGCATCATACTTTCGGTCGCTGTATAAACGTCTTCATTTTCTCAGGGGAAGTGATTTTCCGGATACCAAAACAGCTTTAGTAAACTAGGTTCCATCAACGAGGCGTCTCTTTGGTATGATCCCCAAAGTGACCAAGAGCCTGGTGGGTCATTGGACCGATGGCATATTGGCGAGAGATACTCAAGATGTCGCGCAGGCTTTTTTTTTCATTTTTAGAATAGCTAGTTGTATTCATTAGCGGATAGTAGCAATAGCGAAAATATTGACTTTTGTAACAAGCGTTTTTAAAATACTTAGGGTTTGTTTTGGTCGAGATCTCAATCAGGATTTTGGGCTGGAAAAGTAAGCGGCTTTGAGGCTCAGTGATCGTTAAATTTACGCCAGGTGAAGAGTATACTCCATCGCCCTTCTCGGCATGGCGATGAAAGGTGGAACACGAGAGGTGCGAATGCAGTCTTTCAAATCTACTATGCAGACGTTAAAAGAGGGCAACATGAATGCGATATTTGTTTTTAAGATCAAATAGCGGCCCCGCCCCGCGTGTTCTACATGTCGGTTGGGCCGTCAAGCAGGAAAAATTAATGAGTCGCAAAGTGATGCTACTTGATGTTGCACGCAGTAAGAAGTAACATCGCCGGTCTCATCCATCACTGAGGAAGCACAGGCTTATAGCAAGCCCAAGGGGTTTCTCTCGACGGAGGGGAGCGAATAACGGACGTTGGCTTCGGTAAAGTGACCGTTTAGTTCGAATACTGACGCGATATCTCCGATCGAACTTGGTCCCGTCCCTCTCCCAGGGTTCCCAAATCCCCGCTCACAAAATACGGGTCAATTAAAGGCCCCACAATTCCTTTTCCGCCATTCAGCATTCAAAATCTCGTTTCCAAAGAACTTTGTTAGCTTAATCCGAGTTAGTTGTAAGCTGGAAACCAACAGAGACGTAATCCGTTCTTGAGAGTACCTGGTAACACACTTCACAGTAAAATTAAAACGTTGAATGTTTGCCCTCTAGTGTTCCAATTTCCGTTGCAAAGCTGAGCGGAGCGAAGGGCAAGATACTTAGCAAAACGTAATAAGTTAATGTTAAGTCCGTGAAGCCCGATGCCAAAACTCATTTCTTGGTCGCATCAACCTGCTACCAAAAATAGGGTATAGAGACGGCTTGGAGATTCAAAAAGAAACTTTTTTTGTAAGTAACCTCATGAAAGGTAAGTTAACTCTATTTCATTTTTATATTTTCTGAGACGAACCCGGTTTGGTAACACACATCATTAGCTTCCGATTGACTTCTGTCTGTCAAAGTCGCGAGACAGCGCGTCAAGTTAGTGATTAGAGAGGGGGACCAACCGTCCAGATATAGTAATCCTTGAGACGCCTAAGTCTCTCGTAAAGAGTGTCTCGCCGGTCTTTAGCTTTATCTCCTAATTGCGGCATTGTAATTAGAAGCTGTAGGAGCAGCCAATGCTGACTGGCGTCGGCCAGTCGCGCAGGGACGCAAACGGGGAGCAGAAAGGGGGCACGAGCGGGGGCTCGAACGAGTGCTTGAGAGGCCACCAGTGTGGTCGAGCCGACAGCGAGGTTCCGGAGGGACCTAAAGGCCGGTAAACGTGCTCATTAAGTGAGTGACGAGATGCCGGACACACGGTCAGACCACTAAATGCGGTCTCCACGCTGCAACCGCAAGAGATTAGCGCTTTGCTTAAAATACTTAGTCCGACCTGACGGCACGGCACGAGCACCGTAACCTTTTACACCCTTGGAGTTACTGGGGATTTGAAGTCGCAAGTCCTTCGTAATATTATTTTAAAGGAAGTGTACAGGTGTTCCGCCAGGCCGGTGGCTTTACTTTTCCGTGGGATGGATGAGTATAGCCGACAGTCGAGACCTAAATTCTTGTCACTATTACTTAAAGTTGAGTCGCTCTGGACAAAACCGACCAAACTCGCAGCTAACAAGTGAGTAGTCTCGTTATTTTTGTGAATCAATACGCGTGGTGTATTAGAGCCCCACTCTCACGTCCAAAAGATTTATTTGAGTTGGTTCCAGGTGATGAGGTAGGCTGTGATAAGGTCATAGTTGCTTTCCACTCTTTTTTACTGATGGATGGCTGGTGATCGACGCTTTAAAAGAATCCTTGCGGCAAACTTCGTCGCGTCGCGAGTGTAGTGCAAGTGATACGATATCAGAGACTTGACGAGATTGTGGTGTTTTTCGAAGCACGTATCATCCGGAAGAACCTGTGGAAGCAGCGCTGGGAACTTCACTCTTCCCAAACTCAGTTTTCCTCACTTAAAGGTAAGTTCTCATCTCATTAATATTTTTCACATAATCTCAGGGAAACATTTGCTTGCTCCTTGACGAAAAACACGGTCGAAGGACGCCTAAAAACCTCCGTATTCGTTCTCATTCACTAGCTAGATTACTTACTTATTGATCCTGACAGTACGTTTGAGCTTTGGTGCAGAATACGATCGGTTGAGAAAAACCACTCCCCATGAGTTCAAGTTAAAAATTGACCTCAAAATCTGTTGGATTCCTCTCGGTCACATTTAAAGTACTCTACATTGTCACAAATCGGAGGAAAAGTGAAAGATGTTTCATCTCCGAACCAATGTTGAAATTATTCATTCGTGTTTGTCGCTTGATGACGAGGTTTCTCCCCGCAGAACTGTTCGCATTTTTTTCCTGAAAGCGTCCACCATGCAAACGAACATCTGGCCTTGAAACAGCCATCACTGGTTCCTTTTTCTGATCCTGCAGTTACTTAAGATTTGTGAAGGACTTTTTTGGTCCTCGACGAGTCTCTCGACGGACGTTTTGAAGTGGCTTGAAGGACGTTCGGCATTATAAGGCTATTTACAAGATGTAAAGAATGGTATTGATGCGCCCTTTGAACCAACAGGATATACTCCTCCGACCCCAGAACTCAAAACAAGAAACTGTACCACTGAAATTCATATTTATCGGCGGCATTACGTACCGTGAGCTCGAATAGTGCTAGCTTTTTCCTCTCTCTTTTTCTTGTCCGTTGACATTTTACATTGCCACCCATTTTAATAAGTTTCGAAAGAAGTTCTCCACACTAAACAAGTTTTAAACTGTGATATTTTTTACGTCTTTTCTGTTTTACCCCAGCAAGTCCTGAATGCCCTTATGAGTATTAACGACAGACGACCGCGGAAGGTCGTAGTTAGAGTAGGTTGAGTAGAGTATATCATGTTAAGATAATTTCCGTTTGCTATTGCTCCTCTCATTTCGGGGATAAAAGACAGAGTACGGGGCACAGGAATACGACCCATAACATGTATACACCGGACATTTTTTTAAGAAACTCTCTTAGATTATTTTTAGAAAGCCCTTAGAAGATCATTAATTTGTATCAATTTGAGAGGACTCACGGACTTCAGCGTGTCCTGCCACTTTTTTCCCTTGCCAGAATGAGCGATTGTCTTCAATGGCTGTGCATTTTTAAGTTCAGTATCAAAGCTTCAAACTACTTTTTCAAGTCTATGGTTCTACTACTGATGTCAAAAAGTCCTTTTTTTGTTTATTCTAGACATGCAGGAGTTTGCTCGATATTTCTGAGTCATGGATTCCCTGCGAGTATTCGCAAGAGCCTTTTCACTACTTGTCAGAAGCAAGATTCATTTACGAGCGATCAAATAGCAAAATCACGCAGTTACAAGTTATGTTAGCTGTAATATAATGTATCAACAGCTTGTTTTATCGCCTGGCAAAATCATTCTGAGAAGGATCCTAAAAATGCTATAAGAATTAGAGGCATTCGCTACAGGCTGATATGCTGTCCATACCTACTCGTTGTCTTTCTCTTCAATGATAGAAATCGTAAGTATGAACAAATTATGGTAACGACACACAATCGCGACAACCTGTCTCCTCTAATCGCTTTTGTGGGGAAACGTGCAAGAAGAGTCGATTACTCTTGATAATGTAGCTCACTTTATCCATGTTTGGTGGGCCGAATAAGAGGGACAAGTCTGTTGCATTTATGCAGGGCAGTAATAGGATGCAAAAAGGAGGAAACAAGCAGACGTTGGCAGCATTGAAGGGTATGAATTTCTTTGGTTGCTTCCTGCTGTCAGCGCCATAGAATAGCCCATGTCGTCTGCTGGCAGTGCCGCCAACTTGACAATTCAATATTCAAGTCGCCTCGAATGAGGGAGAGGGCATACGAATTGTAGTTTACAATTTGGTATCATGTTTCGAGGCGGGCCTGTCCTCGCTTGGGTCTGAGAAGATAAAGAAGATGTATGACAATGATGACCAGACGCTGTCCTTGATGCTCATAAATTTCGGACATCAATCAGTTTCTTCTAGAAAGATGGAGCGTTCTATTTTATGAAATGAATCGGAATAACTTTGAGATGAATTCATTCGGTTCGTTTGCATGTTGAGTTTTAGGAGATGATGTGGGATAACGGTCACGTAGATGTGATTCGTCATTGTTGCCCATTACGCCGAAATTTTCTCTGCGCTGTGAGCCCTCTTAATGGAAAATCGGTATTATGTATCATTGAAATCTTGACTTGCTTCACCTATCCATGTAAAGCCCAGCGAAAGGAGAATCGTGAAAGCATTTCCAAATGGAACGGGGAACTAAGAACTTAACTCAATCTTACCTGACCTAAGACAAACCACTTAGGTTAACCTATTGCAAGCTTTTGCCAGTTGGTAATCCTTATGTTGTAATAAAAAACGGAAGTAGGGTACCCCTTGCAACTTAACAAGGCCATTAAATCTTTTAAACAAAGAGTTTAGATGCCGTACTTAATACCATTTAAGGAAGCGCAGGATCACCATTAAAACTACCATTCAAAGTATGAGTGGTAATAAGTTCCTTACTCTCAAGAGAAAAAAAAAATACTTGAAGCGTTAAACGTTAATTCGGTCTTTAAAAAACGACATTGCTATAACCTGGCCTTTAATTCATTAAAGGGAAAAAGTGAGTCACATCTTTCCTTGCAAAGTTTTTCCTCATAACAAAAACATTTTTCTCTTGAAGCTGAAAGTCAAGGAGGGTGCTTTTTCTGAAATGCTTTTCCTGTTGTGTAATTTATAATTAATTAAGCGGCTTGTACACAACGTCGGTTTGTTTGGAATTCCCTTCTGCCAACAATATCTAGAAATTATAGTATTTTTTTATACAAGAGAAGGTGGAAGCATATGCCCTCAATATCGAGCTTTAGGAGTCAGGTAGAGGTCTTTTAAACATTTGCTTGTTCCGGATAAGTTTCGAGAAAATCCCTCGGATGAACTGGAAAATATTGCAACGGAATCTTTCGGTGCCATGACAGCTCCTGATGTCGCTGCCCCGTTTTCTTTTATTCTCCTCTGAAGTCACGTGATATCTCCGGATGTTTCAACAGGGATGAAATCGAGCGAGAAAAATGTGCCCACTGGGGTTTGCCTTAGCAGATGATGAAAAGTTGTCCACTTTTGCCGGCCAGTGAGCTGTGGCTAAATGCCGGAAAGACGAATGCCGACGGTCAAACGTCTATATCTTTCAGCACAGCTCACGTTTGGAAGTTTCTATATTCTTTTCTAAGGTAGACTTTTCCTCTTTTGGTGCTTCAACTTCCGTCGACAAGCCCTGCTAACAAGCGAAGCGACTGCGAAGAAAGGCACAGAACACCAAGCTTGATTTACTTACCCTTAGCACTAAATTCTATGCAGTTGAGAAGTAGGTAGCATCAGGCTCACAATTCGTATTCGAGAGGAGCGATAACGGAGTAAGGCTTAAGGAATGCATCAATCCTAAAGCAGTTGTATATCAAGTCTCAAAATTTTATAAAAAGGTATATCTAGGTTGAACAGAACGTGTAAAATATGCAGACTTTTAATGAGTAGTATTTCGTGTTTTAAGATGTGATATACAAGGCTAGCACACATTTCTTATTCTATCCGAAGGTTCTTGACAAGAAACTACTCGTTTCATTGCAGATTTATTCGGATCTTTAGCAAGCAGAGGCTATATCCACTTCCTTTACAAATCAAAATTGCCCCCTTTCTGTCTGGAATTTTTGTAGTATATTCGTGAAACTAAGGAAGCCTCGACATATCCCAAAATGAACCTGAGCCACCCGCTTGCCGAGCTTTTCCGACCCTGCCCGAAAAAGACATCTTATTCAGGAAGAACCTGACTGACTTGTGAGCCGCTTGGCCAAGAAGAGCTAAGTGATTTGAGTTCCGACTTTTCTGGCTCTTGAACGACTTAAAAAAGAGAAAAAAGTTAAATGGAAATGAAGCAAAAGGCGTTGGGATCCGGATTGAAGGTTCATGCTACCAGAATACAATATTTCCTCTTCAATCTATTTCCACGAAGGCGAAAACGTGCACTTCAACTTTTCACCGAAAATCGAATTGTTCCGAGCTTTTCATTGATCAGTAAAGTGATTTCCTGCAAAACCTTTGAAGTTGCTCCTGGACCAAGGATGTGTCGAAATCGTGTTAGTGCTTCTTTTGATGGTGTTTATGGATCGGTTACCTTTGATGAAATGATTTTGATGCTAACTGAAAATGGTTTACCAAACTTATCCCATTAGGCGGGAAACCGCTAATCCGCAACGGGAAACCTCGGATCCATATTTTTAAAGGGGTGAAATTGACAATTGCTGAAATAGTTCAGAAAGTTTGTTAATTATTGATTAGTCCGCTTGTAACTTTGCTATGGTATCGACAATCGAATCGTCCATTTTTTTTCGGGCATTGTGTTTTAAGTGCTTATGCTTAAGTGTTCATCGCATACTTATATTCTTGTTTAGAATGTCTCCGAGAGATTTTTACTTTCGATTCTGCTAATAGCACCGCATCTGAAGAAAAGAATAGCCATGTAAGAATTATTAATACAATAGCCTATTATCAAGAGAAACTTTTACTGTTGAATCGATGTTTAAAGCGAAGAAAGAGCCTACCGAGAGGTTAAACATCTCAACATGCTGTGGAGAGAAAATCCTTTAATTTGTAATAGAACGTGTTGAATTTTATACGCATAATTGCGTAGGGACAAGATGAAAGTTACATGAGAAATTCTTTTTATAGGTCGCGTTAAAACCTCCCTCTCCCCCAAAAAACAAAAATAAAGATAAGAGCGCAAGAATAGCCTGTTGAAAAGACGATTTGCTTTTTTTTAAGCATGCACAATTTACGATGAAATATTGGAGCTACGTGATGAAGTCGAGTCTCATTCGGTAAAACACAAGGCACACCCCTCCTTAGGAAACATACAGAGAAGTTTCACGTATTTCAGAAATTGCCTGTGGTATTCAAGTAATTACAAACTGCTATGCAGACACTAAAGTACGCTTTGCTATGTCTGACATTTACGGATGAAAAGTTATATTGGTGGTGTGATTACATAATGAAGGCGGCCAAATAGTTTATGTCATGCGGAAAGACTAAAATTCTGAATGTATACGGATGGTAAGAAACTGCGATTTAGAAGGCGAAGTGACTGCTTCTTTCTCTGCCATATTAGAATCACTGTAATTGATCCTTGGTTCATTATCGAAAGCTATATGTTAGTAGTGACTAAGTTTTCAATACTTTGATTTAGTTCGTGGTAATTAGTTCTGATCGCGATTGCTAATGATCCGGCAACTGTAGCCTTTATCAATAGAGGTAATGACTCTACCAAAAAGTTATATAT
>Ga0058701_10003522_pt1 | contig 12411 bp, 7 predicted proteins | sample AgamicOrMae_FD_97039 | JGI IMG/M metagenome (GOLD analysis project Ga0058701, IMG submission 97039) | Agave microbial communities from Guanajuato, Mexico - Or.Ma.e | ecosystem: Host-associated > Plants > Phyllosphere > Phylloplane/Leaf | place: Guanajuato, Mexico | collected 2012-06-04
ATGCCTGTAATTACACTAAAAGATTGTATTTTTATTTTAATGCTTCCACTTTCGCATCGGTTGTCAGGCAAGTTTTCCCTTCCGCGGCAGCTCGTTCCCGACATAGGGAAAATGCTTGAAAAATTTACAAAAATCCAGGGCCTAGCGGAAAATTCACCAACTTTCCCTGACTTTCCAGGGCTAATATTTTTTCCCCTGACTTTCCAGGTTTTCCAGGGTGCGTGGCAACCCTGTTGACCTACCCTTCGGGACTATACGACAATCCTTATCAGATGCAACGCCTCGTTATGTTGGAAAACAACAGGTGGAAAATTCTTAACAGGTGGAAAATTCAATGTTGAAAACTGCTTGTTCTCGAAGAATTCTTTCGAAATGTTTTTCTCGAAACTGAAGAGGCTAATGTATTTGTACTAGGAGGAGAATTTTCGGGTTTTTATCACAAAAATTTTTCCTTAAATTGAAAATATGGACAATTGTCTTTAAATCTTAATCAAAACCCAAAATTTTTAATCACAAAAATTGGAAAATCACTTAACACTGAATTTGAAAATTCTGGAAAGGAGACACATCTCTACGTTAATGCATAATTTTATTTCTTAATATATTCATTTTCCGATGAATAAGGATGTATTCGGGCGGAATCGTCAGGTAGTAACAGGGTTAAGATGACATAATTGCTACGATTTGAAACTGATAAAAATTCCTTTATCCTCAGGACCAGTGGAATTCGATTTTGTTACAATTTTTCAACCCTCTTGACCGAAATACCCAATTCTCATAACCAAAATCTTGTTGAACTAGCATGTCGATTTTGTTAAAATACACACGGCATTGTCGTTTCAACACCAATACTTCCGCGTCTTCAGTTTTCTGCCCTTGCGGTTCACAAAATCCTCACCTCTAGAGTGCTATCCATGCTCTCTCTCTTCCGCTTGATGGCTGAGAGTAGTTTCCTCCGTCTTTCTGCATTGGCGGCAGCCATGGCTTCATCAACAACAGGAGTTCCATCGGGATTAAATTCTTCCTTGACAACGACCGGAGGATCAACTGTACCATTCTGTAAAACGAAATTGGTCAACAGGTGCTATCCGATAAGATAAAATAATATTCAGAGGAGACATCTCACCAGTTCCATCTGCAACATCTGCAGTCCTTCATTGAAACCTTTCCTTTTCAAGGGCTTTCCATATTTGTCCTTGTTCTCGAGATAAGGAACCACTTCTTCTGCTTTGCATATAGCCCTAAACAGAAATACACATTGAATAAACACCTAGATGATTTGAAAATGACCTCCAGAGAAACAAGTTCTTATTTTTCATGCTTTAGGGAAGATGTAACTACAGTTCAACACATTCATGAGTTGGAGCAAAAAGTTAAAAGGACTAGTTTGCACAGTGCTATAACAGTAACTATTTCATTAACTGGTCATTATGGATTACAATTATGAAAAAACAAAGAAAATTAGAAACAAAGAATGATTGTCATAAATGTACAGGATAATCGCACAAGAAGGAATGCCTTAGTTCCTTTCTGTCGGCTAGGCCTGTAATATTAATCTAGGGTGCACACAGAGATTGATGAGCACACCATACTCGATTGTGACATCATATCAGCACCCATCAAATATAAGTCAACCACTGAGACTGATAGCTTTGGAGAAACAGTAAAACAATGTTGCATTATAGTATTTTCAAGAAATGATCCAGAAAACAGCAGTTGAGCAGATTCAACTACTGTACTTACGTTTCAGATGTTCCATAGAAGTAGACATGATATTTGTTCCTTCCCGGAGTTTCATCGGCACACGCTTCAATCTGCAAGATTCATTTCAAGTATGAGTCACATATATATCATGAGAGTCTACAAGTAAAGGGTTTAGGGCATACATAAACTTACCCTTGCAGGCCAGAATGGATAGCCCCGTACTTTTGCAAAGACCTTGTCTCCTTGCTTATATTTCACAGACATTTTCTCAGTTGTCAAGGACTCTCTAGAAACTGCAACAGATTAAAAAGACAGTGCTTTGTTTCAACATAAAATCATTAGAAACTTCATAACTGCTTTGAAAAACATTTAACTGTATTAACCCTGCATAGGGCAACATTCACTCTTTTAACTCTTCTATTTCTGACAAGAATGTTCCATTAATTGTTCATGATTAAGTGCATACTCAAATGTAACTGAGGTTTGCTCAATTAAAAGTGTTACTTCATCACGCAAGACAGTACATGAAAATATCTACAGGTGCTGAGAGCTAGGAACAACACGCAAACTGATAAAGCAAGGGCACATAGATTCTCAAATCCTGTGGCATCAGACATTTCACTCCTTTCCTAAAGAAAACTACCTTTACAGTTCAAGAGAGGTTTAAGAGCTTGAAATGAACGTGAATATACAGCGGAGGAAGCGCGTAGGGCAATGGGGCAGGGCAAAAGACACTCCTCTTCTGCCCATCATGCTGACACACAGCGCCTAGGCATACTTCGCGCACCTAATGGCAACCGTAGCGGCGTTCTCATAACCTATACGAGTTGATTGCGAATGTCACTTGCTGCATCCAACGAGAACCTGCAGTTCAGCGAAAAGTAAAGCAACAATCTTCACATATACGTACTTCGTTCTGACAGCTGAATCGAACAAAAACTTGGCTCGAGCGCTCTAATTTCACGGTGTTACATTGGGATCTTGGCGACGCATGCATCATTAGCCATAAATCGACATACCTGACTAATCTGCTGCACCTAAGGCTAGCAAACTATCTAGAAACCCGGCTAGCAATTGGAAGAGTTGCCTATGTTACTCACGTTAGTTAAAAATATTGGGAAATTTCCAATAACCGCGATGGGTAGCAAAATTAGTTTCACAATAGACGCCAACCCAAACCCTGCCCCACTCAGAAATTACTCATATCCAACACGACCATAAAAAATATTTTCGTGTAAGCTGAGGTTCAGTCGTAAACGAATTTGCACGGAGAGAGTAGTCAGGAACCTCGGTTAGGTTTAAGAAATATTAGAATATGCGGTTAATTTGGTAAATTGTCTCGAAAAATCGGCGTAGCGCGTTCACGCTGCGAAAACTTACTGTGGTGGTGTTCGAGATGAATCCCACGTTGAAGTTAGAGGCCAACTGACTTGCTCATAACTGGAGAGTGGTCAACAACCACTGAATAACAACTAATAGCGTTCAACCTTGCACAACACTGATTAAACGCACGATTTATTCACGAATAAATAATCACGAAATATGCAACCGCTTTGCCCAAACACGTTTGATCAGGATCAGGCAGGCTTTTGTTTGTGATTTTCATTACGGCCGCAAGGGGGCAGCAGGATTTTCGCGCGCTCCCTCTCCTTTGCAAGGAACAAGCGGGTAATTTGAAAGTCTGCGGTAAAGCGACAAGATATATACTTGAAATAAAAATGCTATTGGTCTAATATATTGGTAATTACGAAATAGGTCTGAAATATTTATAAACGCTGGGTAATAATAAAAATAGTGTCGATCGTTGTGACGACTTAAGGTACCCAAAAATTTAACAAAAAGGGTTTTTTTTTAAAGATATATGTATATATTTCATTGACTTTTTGCGTTTAATTGCAATACCGATGCATTTTTTAACGTGTAAGAAGGTCTACTAGAAAATCGGAGGAAAAAAAAGAAAGTCGTTTATTGTGACCGCGGATTGGCACAATGAGAGAAAAATGTTGTCTCTCCGTTGTCCCACAGGGCTTGCGATTCGTGCGGTCGGTTGATAAAATATCTGCAATGGCTTGGAATAGCTGGAATATAGCCTGACATTGATATACTATTTATCGCATTCGCTGGAAAAAATCGCTGGCTGCCTCAATGGCCAACAATAAAATACGATCACTTTCGAGTTTGGAATCGATGACGCTGCCTAGTGAGCGCCCCCTAGATCGCAGCGCTGTTTGCTGATAGGGCTTTCTGAAGATGGTAATTTTAATTCTGACCACATCGGATCGGAATGAAATAAAAAAATCTCCCCTCCATTGAGGAATAACTCCGTGACGACTCAAATGGCATAGACAATCGCAGCAGTAGCGATTAACTTTGACGCGAGTCCATGCGAATGATATATCTTTCCTGTTCTGCCTATCTTTACTTCGTATCGGCAATGTACAGTCCGTATCAACAGTTTTGGCTTAGCCCCAGTAACGGAGCGATTGGATCTTTTTTCTTACCGCCACGCACCGCGCTATCCGTATGTGAGACCGTAGATAGCAAACGACACTTTCTCAAGTCACTAACTTACCATGCTCTATGGCGCTGAGACATTTATTTTCACGGAAGAGTTGGGAAAATGATAAACTTAATACCAGAATTTTAGAGCATCTTTATTCTATCCTCAACACAGCCCAAATTTAGTAAGTTAGGTTTTCTTAAAAACAGTATGAAAAGACTATAAGTACGTTACCTTGGATAAACACTTTCTGGACACGCGATAAAGCTACCATCCGGTATGCAAAGTCTGTTTTCAGATCATGAACAAGAGAGAGCGTATCTACATTGAGTGCAGAATACCGTACCGTAAAATGCTACTTTCAGCGAAAATTTCAAGCAGCAAAATTAGCGGGCAAATGCAAGAGATAAACCCACCTCCTTTATGTCTACAACAGAGTTTTTCCAATGCTCCTTTATCACATTTCGGATGTAGACAGTCATAGAACAGCCGCTAGTCATTAGCCGACTCTATAAATATACTAAAATGCGGGTTTTCGTTTTAGGAAACAGAAATGGATTTCGGTGAGAAAATCAATGCGTATACACTCTGTATAAAATAATTAAACTCTACGAGAAGCGAGTACAAAATTCAAGGGCACTTTGAGTTGAAACATAACAGAATCATTCAAGTCGTGAACAGATATCCATACACCAGGTAGGAACCTTCTTTTTTTATCATCTCTCTAAAAAATGCCATATTACTTTACTACATATTCCAATACGAACTAATAAGAGACTTTAACGAAATCCCTATCCCATTGAGATCCCAACAAGGTCTTTTTTATTAATGTCCGGGAGGCAGGAAAAAAAAGAAGAAAGAACGGCGAGATGTTCAAAAAATATTCTAATAATACTCATGTTTTCCAAGAGCTTTAAAAACAACGGGGTATGATATAATATTCGTAAAAATTTAGGGGTCTAAAAAAAAACAAACAAAAACTTGCATTTCAACAGCCTAATTTTTAGATAAATCAATCCTTGGGGAATGATTGCTTACACTTGTAACAACTTCCCTGGTTGTTCTAAAATTTACAAAATTCTTGCATCACAGAAATCATGCTGTCACAATACAGAAGTCGGTCTCAATAAATGGTAGGATACTTTTTAACAAGACCATTTACTTTTAGTTTACAGCCAAAATATCTTCCGCTGATTCGATCACAACCTCATTAAGTGAACGTCGGGGAAGGGACTATCTGATTTTCTTCACAACATTCGTCGACTAAAAGTAGTAACTTCATGCTTCCCATTTACTCTCAACAATTAGGTCATGTGAGTTTTGCTCTCTTACACGTTTTCCTTATCAAAAAAAAGTTATAAAACATAATGTTCATTGTTTTCATCTCTGCCGTCTACATACGAAAAAACCTCGCTTTCCGTCATCAATTTTACGATTTTATCCTAAAACCACTTACAGGTGTACTCCTTTTCTCCGTGCCAAAACTAGTCAGTGAATTAATATATCAGTGCATGCAACCAAAATCTCTCTGCGGACTTATTAAAACAACCGACTCCATTGTTAGTATGAAGTACGAAAATGAATGTCAATCTCATAACACATCTAAAAGAAACAACAAACTTCACATTTCAACAATAACATATTATGCAATATTGTTGTTCTAAATTGGTACTCTGTAATTTTATGTCAGTTTCTGTAACAAGAAAATACTTATCTTGACTATGGATATACTACTGACAATTTAAAGTCACTTAATTCAAGAAATATCACATTTGTTTCAAAGGTTTAATTTACAACTGATGTTAAAATTACATCATGCGCAAGAGCACGAGCTCTGAGTGAATTTCGAGATGCGAATACATCTTGCTGCGTCGAAACCCTGAATTTGGGAAGTATAAACTACGATTAACTGCGTACTAACTTCCTAAAACATAGTGTCATCGCTGCTGAGTCCCATAACAAAATAGATATATACATTGTTGATGTACACGCATTTATGTTATACATGTTACTGCGGCAGATCTTTGATTCCATGTACAAGAGTGTTATGTTGTAAGTAATAAACAATTATTATTAACAAAGTCAGTCGTTCCAACAACTCGAACGTATTAAACGGCTCAATAAAGCCGGAATGTCAGAACATTTCATTAGTCTATAAGACGGATAATTTTTGAGAATATGTCGATTCCATACTCTCTTTTGACTAGTAAAAGTAAGGCAATTCAGCAAATACAACTGGATTCCCACAGTTCATCAAATCTATTTAACACTGAAAAATGAATGTTTCTCAACAAAAACTTAATTAGTACCGTAACGTTGACATGGAACCTTTTTAACAACATTCCATGAAGTCACTTTCACGTGTTAGGTCGGCGGTAATGTACCGAGATGAGTTCAACTGGGTTCATGGTCTTTTAAGATACTGAATTCACAACGTAAAGGAATTGTTTTTTCCGATTCCATCGAAATACCAAAATTCCTCCACATTTTCTGACAAAAAAGAAAGAGAGATCTCCCAGGGCCAATTTTCTTGCATCTAAGAAAAAAACATTCGATAACAGCAATTAAGGCACGAAACGGTTGGTTGAGTTTAAGAAAAAATACACATTCTCTTTCGGGTCTCAAGTAGGCCTGGTACACTACAATCATTTTTTTTAAAGTTAATGGTTACAATGTGAAGGCATTCTCCGTTAATATCAAGTCGAGAGTTATTGGTATTAGAATATGATCAGATATTTTTTTTAATATGCAGATGATGAGACTTATTCTTCTGATTTACCGCTGCAATTTGATAAAAAAATGTCATAATTATGAATCGAAATAATCATCGCAAGCAAACCAAAGGGGCCACCTTGCCATTTACGAGTTGAGGTTTTAAACCACCAAGTCTGGACCACCAGATCTGTATAATATATTATGAACAGTCTACTGATAACAGTTTGCATGTTTGGTTCAGGGTGGATCTTTAATTCTTCCGTTCACCCCTACCGACAAAAAATCGACGATTCGGGGGCCCACTGTACATCCCAAATACGGTTTTATCTCATACTCGATTTTTTGCACGATGCTAACGATTCCATGAGACATGGAAGTAAAATAGCTAGTAATACAAATCTGGTAGCTTCTATAACTAAACCCTTGCGCGTTCAGATGGCCCGTTTCAGTTACTACACTGCGATTGTACTGCGATAGAGCAATAAAAATATGACAGTAATTTAACTTGTTCTGCTGTTCCGTTTTACAAGTGAAAATATCTGATGAAACATTACGAGTAACAAGTACGACAGGTAATGAAGTTAGGAGAAAATAGAAGAAACGAGATGGAAATCATTTCAGTCAGTAATGAGCATAAAAGAAAGGACAGCTCTTTAGAGCCCGGTTTAACCGAGGAACAGTCAGATGAATCAATTTTACAGTGTTACATCACTCTGCTGATAAAGTCATTATAAGCAGTGTTGCCAGATTCCGCAATTTCGTATATTTTAATCACGATTAACTCAATAACCATTAAAGATAACCTAGCATGTCGGGTATGTTTTGGATCGCTCTCGAGCTGAGCATTCCAAAAATAGGAGTAAAATTATGTTATCTCCAACGGTTAAAAAGTTAGACGCGTTTAAATTTGACGGAGTCACGGAATCTGACAATACTGATTATAAGATTCCAAGGTCAATTGCTGCATGGGAAACGCCTTGTAGAACCATAAAATTTGGTATTTCTGGACATTTCTGAGACTTGTGTTATATTAACACATGACTATCAGGATAATAAACCGCACCTGATAACTACACATTGATTTACAAATGTACAAAAACCTCTTTTTTATGTCATGTATTGAAGACTTAACACTGTACATGCGAAAATAAATGGTTAATCCTCCATCTCGTCCATCCGACATTTTACCGCCATTTCTACGACTTCTAGGCTTGGATAATCCAGCTCCTTCACCAGGCATAGGACCGCTGATAACAAATTCGAACTCTGAAACAGCAAAAAAATTTCACATCAGCTGAGCAGTTTAAACACAGTCCAAATGCTACGGAAAAAAAAATGATCATTGACCAATAAAGCGACGTCAGCATTTTTTACAAGCACACATGAGAGAAATAAAAATAAAAAATAAATGAAAACGAGCAGGAAAACGCGAAAAAGAAAAATACCTACGATATAACTATGAACTGTAGAGCTCTACAGTTCATAGATATAACTGTATATTTGTACTGTGAAAAGTGAAAAGTACTGTATAAATTTGTTCAGTGGTTACATACAAGTTAAGCTATATCAAACACAGTTTATAAAGACTACGACTAACAAGACAGGTACAGAATAAAAAATACTTGCTGCAAGTCTATTTTTTCAATGTTAAAATCACAACTTTGCACTCTAAGTCCTCGCAGGAACTAATAAACAGCGTTTTTATTAGTTTTCTCAGCAGATTTTCAAGCAAAATAATTCAAATCGACATCACTACATACTACATACTAATTCTAGGAAACTGTGCCAATGTTTGGGACAAAACCACTTGCAATTTTAAAACTCGATCTTCGTTCACGAAGGTCGTTGAAAAACAATAAATCTACAGTTTTGTTAACCTATTGTCTAAATACGGCGAACCAATGGACAGCAACGTAGGTATAAAACAACTTAGATGTCAACCAAATATCAGTGGTGGCAGTGGCACCCTTCGATTTTTCGAAAACTTTATTTTTACAAAGACAAACGAACTCTCCGGTTTTAAAACAGTACAGTAAATGCTTTAAACTGACGAACAATCTCAAAATTATACCAGCAAGCTCTCCTATTTATAAAATTCTATACATCATTCTGGAATGGAAAAAAAAGGGCGGAGGGCAATATTTTTGATTGAGTGTTTATTTATAATACTTGCGACCCAAAAATGGTGCACTGGGCAAAAATCGGTATAAAGTCAATGGTACCACTATGATTGTCTCCACGGGAAATATTTTCCCCCTCCATTTGTGGATAGCTTACGACTTTACCATTACTTAAATTTTTCAACATTCGTCTTTTTGCGGAAGGTTTCATTTTGAGAGTTGAAGTTGGCAGGCTCTACTCCAAGTAGAAAATTTGAGGGTCTGTTTTTTTGATAGGTTACTCACCCTTGTGATAGGCCTGCGAGGATATGGGGCGCGCTGGCCGGCATTGCATGCGAAGCGTTCATTTGCTACACGCTGATTAGCTGAAGCCAGCCTCTCTTGAGCCTGCCGTTGACTGCGTTCATAAATTTGCCGCGTGTCCTCCTCCACCTTTCGATTAAAAATAAAATAAAAATCATAACAAAAAAATAAAATAAAGCGTAGCTAGCTTCAGCAAAAGAAAGTCGAGGACAGTTTCGACAGGTAATCTGGTAAGGAGAATTACGGTAATTTTCTTTGAACAAATTCCCACTTCTTAAGCCTGTACAAACCGTCTCTCTACTAAAGAAAAAAAAAAACGCACAGCACTGTAAGAAAGCTTTTTTCACATGGAGACTAATTCTACAGTTCTACGAAAAACCATGCGTATCTGCAGCATTCATGTTTTGAAAAATAATTTCGGCCAAAAAATGTATTCACACTAGAAACTATTTTCTTGGCGGGTAGCTGTCATAGGCGCCAAAAACCACAAGCGCCAACGCCGCAAGCGCCAATCCGTAACCGCCAAACGAGAAAAGTCGCAAACGCCAAAGGCCTTAACCGCAATACTAACCTTACCTAACCTAACTCAGCCTAACCTATCTTAACCTAACTTGACCTAACCTAACCTATACGAACTTTGGCGTTTGCGACTTTTCTCGTTTGGCGGTTACGGACTGGCTCTTGCGGCGTTGGCGCTAGTGGTTTTTGGCGCTATCGAATGCCCCCCTTTCTGGGCATTATACAAACATACGCACGAGCTGTATAAGCACGACGAGGTAAAAAAAAAACTGTCGTGCGTTAGGGCCAATATCCCCATGTCTCAAGTGATTACGTCGGCGTAAATACCGTTCCTAAAAATTTGCTCCAAAATTGTTCGGCATACGGAAATGTCTCTCAATACCTAAGTAGTAAACTATCTCAATTCCAATCTGGTTTGTTTTGATCCTTTTATTATGCAATACCCGCTTGACAGGAAAAACGCGCTTTACATCAAAAATCGTTTCGCTAACATGTCAATGAAAACACCGTAATGGCGCCAAAAATCGACTTTGAGATAAGAACGGATACTGTTTGAGGCAGAGATTGGTAGTAAATTCAAAATGCCGAGAAAACCAAGATGTAGCAAAACAACCATGCGTCTGTCTGTTTGTCTCTTTTCTTTTAAGTATAACAATAACTCAAAAGTTATCCCATTGCAATCAAACCTCCTGAGAATCTATGAACAGTAAGAGAATCTTTTCTCACATAAGGACACGAGGTCTGTTGTCGGATGAGCCAATCAGGGCACCCTCTACCCACGCGGGATAGGTTGAATTTTCAAATCGTTTGTGTTGTTAAACATTGGATCAATCAAAAACGAGAAGGGGCCGATTCAGAACAATATTTTAAGGTTTTCATTTTCAATGTTCAAAATTTTTTCGATAGGCCTATCTCTAACGGTTTCAGGGATATTTGTGGGAATGCCTTGATCTGCTTACCCAAAGATATATGTTAATTTTAATACGTACCCCACTAACGGGTCTTGATCTTTCACGATAAAGTCCGCCACTTCCATCGCTACTGCTGTCCATTTGCGCATCATGATAAACCCCGTTGTTGGATCTACTAGGATTCCTCATCACAACAGCAGTGTCGTCTTCGTAAGGAGAGTCCTGTAAAAAAAAATCATGATGAAATCCACATCACGATTCTTGAAATATTATTTAAACGAGGCCTTTAATCATGTGCAGCACGACTTTTGATCTCAACTGAACACTGATAAGGGATATTGCACACACTGAGTAACCGGTTGTGGGCCACTCTTTGCCCCCCCCCAACCATAGACGCAACCGTTGTATCGGCGAAGACCCCCTTCCCCCATGTGTCATGCAGTGCTCTTGAAAAAACACGTTTTTGACGAGTTCCGGCGTTCAGGTCAGCTAATTTTCTATTATCTCTACAGTTTTTTTAAATATACAATTGATAATTACGTCATATGCAGGATGTTGGACAGGCTGCCGCTGGTACCTGAAAAGAAGAGAAACCAATGCCATATAAGTTCTTTATAATCAAACGAAAAACAATTAGCCTAAATCGAGAAGACTTTTAATCTTTGGTTGAGAAAATATCCGTAGATTTTCATAAAATACAAATTACATACTAATCACTAAATAGATAGATAAATACCCAATTGAATCTTCACTACATCGACGATGTAAAGCCTTAAAATATTTTTCAGCTCCCGTGAGAAAACGATATTTTTTCCCACCAAAATTTAAGTTATTACGGGAGGGCTTAATGACGCCATAGCTTTTAAGGTCATATATATGACCTTAATAGCTTTGAGCCAATCTCTGCCCTGCACAACTTCGTTACTCACTGAGGCTCATCGGGTTCGCAGTAATACTGGTTGGTGTCGGGCCGAGATCCGCCACCGACAGGCATGTCGTCGCCATTCCTCATAATGTAGTCTCGTGAAGTCTTCCTTGTGAAGGTCCCTGAGGGCGGATCAGCTGCGCATCGCGGAGGACTCCTCTGAAAAACAAACGCACTTCTTCACTCTCTACATTTTTTTCGGGTTGGATTTTCGACATCCAGAGTTCAAATCTTGAACCGTCAAGCCAAGCGACAGCGAAGCGACGCACATGGCACGAAACCTGGCATAAGTTAACCTAGTGGTCGTCAACGGTCGAAAACTAAAGTCTGTAACGACCAATAATATATCTCAGAAGATAAGGAAGACTTTTTTTTTTAATTTAAGAGAACTAACCAGAGGAATGGCTTTTTATTATTATCTTCAAGTTCCCCTATGGGTACATGGGAGTTCTGAAAAAAATCCTTCAAATGAGTAAATAGAGTTATTTCAGGGCGTACCGCTGGCTTTCAACGCCAATAAATACAGTCAATTCCATTTCTGTAAACACATATTCAGCGCTGCCGGGATTTGCGAAAAACTTAACTAACAAGTACCCACTGTAAGATCAACTTCACAACTATAGAACATAACTTATCATAGAGTGTGTTTTGGATGGGTAGCTGTCATAAGCGCCAAAAACCCTAAGCGCCAACGCCGCAAGCGCCAATCCGTAA
>Ga0058701_10003523_pt1 | contig 12411 bp, 5 predicted proteins | sample AgamicOrMae_FD_97039 | JGI IMG/M metagenome (GOLD analysis project Ga0058701, IMG submission 97039) | Agave microbial communities from Guanajuato, Mexico - Or.Ma.e | ecosystem: Host-associated > Plants > Phyllosphere > Phylloplane/Leaf | place: Guanajuato, Mexico | collected 2012-06-04
AAGATAAACTTCACAGAAATGAAGGCCCACAAAAAAGAGCCCACAAAAAAAATCGACATATGTATTGAGAACCGACATCGGTTCTGAATGTTTTTAAGCAGATCTAATCGCCAAAAAATAAAGATTCCAATAAAAAAATGGGCCAAGAATTCAAAAAAGGCTACAGGGTACTAATTGCATTATTTAAAAAAATCAGCCGATTTTTTTTCATCCTTTTTTCTTAGTTTTTATATTTTTATGGTTGGAATTGATTGGAGTGAAACTAAAAATAGTTTTAGCTATCGACTTGTCCTCATTGTTCATAAATCACCTCTTAAATAGATTGGTTAATTCCTACCCTAAAAATCGTCCTAGCATTTGTCCTCTCTCCCGTTTCGTAGACTACGAAATCGACAGAGTGACCTACAGATATCGGTTCTAACCTTTTTTTAGTTTCCCTCAATCAGAACCAATCGTGAAAACATTAAGATCCCACAAAAAATTTCGGGTCAGAAATTGAAAAGGCGTACGTACCCCTTGACTTTTTCTACACAAAAATAACCCCAATTTTTTTTTGGGGGGGGGGGATTTTTTTTTTGATTAAGGTGAACTAAAAATTGTGTTGTTTTTTTTACCATCGGTTATTCCCACCTTGTTCATATACCACTCACATGTCAGTGAGAGTTTAAGATCACTTCCCCAGAACCGTCCTAGCACATGATGGACATTTCATTTTTAGAGTTGGTGGTCTTAATTGGTTTCTAGTCGGGTTTATATCTCTGGTATATTTTTTTCTGAGCAATATATTCTCTAGTGTATCTGTAGCCCTTATTACCAATGCAGTTTACCAAGAGGATGGTGTGGTCCGCTTTAGTGCCAAATGCTTGGAACTGGTTAACCAAGGTTAGGTGGCTTGTGCGCTGCTCCATTTTCGCTCCGCTCGGCTACGAAAACGCACGAGACATTGTGCTGTGCGCGAATAATGTCATTTCCAGTTGTCCCAAATGAACCTTTTTTTGTTCAGATCGAGTTTTTTGTTCATTTCTTCCGGCAGTCCTCAATCCCTTCGAATACACATTTCGGTAAAAAATTCTTCCTTTACCCTTCTATGACATAGGCGCCAAGAATCCTATGGCTAGAGTGGGAACCTTTTTGTCCTGCAAAAACGGCAGCCGTTAGGTTCCTCGCTGTCCTGTCTTCCGTTCAATGGATGAATTTATGAACCGTTTACAACCCACTGTCTTTCTGCTTAAACATCCATTTTGGACTGATTCCAAGAACCCCTATGCTTAGTCCAAGAATATGGTATTCATGATTTTGGCGCATTTATTAGGCCTATTCGCCAATTGATCTTCCTTGCTAGCAAAATCAAGCTTCAGCAAAATTTAAGTATCGAAAAAAAATGTTTAAACAATAAAAAAACAAAAAAAATCAAAAAATGATGTGCACATTTTTGGACATTTTCCGATTTTTAGGCTACATTAATTTTTTGGAAATCTCTAAGTCTGAACGCAATATTTAATGATTGCTGGAAGGAGTTCGTAATTTTGCCCTCGGCTTTGCTCAATTCCACTCTTTTTTTCTCGGTGAATTGACTTTAGTTACATAGGAGGGTCCCATGTGATATTCACCTAGGGACATTAGACTTGCAAACGGATCACCTTTTTTCAATGGGTCACTTTCATTAAGGCCCTAAGTAACCCTTTCACTCTGGAACTGGCGAGCCCATTAGCAAGTGATTGTGACCGGCTTTGGGATATAAAACAATAAAAAAAGAATACTTTGGAAAGAACTTACGATTTGCCCGAGTATCTCATATTTTCTTCTCCTAAAAGTCAGTTTTTAATGGTTCTTAATTTCATTTTTTTTTTTTTCGTTCTGGTCGAATTACAAGCAATCAACGATGCTCAGTAGGTTTACAAGAAAACTCAGGTTATTTTCAGGGCTGTATATCAGAAATAATCGCCTTGAAGAAGACCCGAACAAGTCATTTACGGAATTCAGCTTATTAGTGTCTTGTATTATTTGTTGTCTTTTAAAGTTCAACATAAAAGGTTTCATTATTGGGTTTATCGGATATGGTTGGTAGCTCTAAAGTGTATGAATTCCAGCAGATACTTTTTTGAAAACGCTCTCAAATTATACTCCTTCGAAAAAAAATACTAATACTTGTGTTTTCGTGAAATTTCGGTGAGTTTAAAAGATAGTTTTACACTGAAGGCATGTGAATACAAGGGGTTGGGCGTAACACATCGTAAATTATTTCAAAACAACAACCTATTCAATTTTACAGGTTTTCAACAAACGCCACAAATCAGTTCCAATTCGTGCTTCTAACACCAAACAATTCAAATCGAAATGTTTACATCATTGGGTGTATGCAAAACAGTGCGACTGGCGGCTCGCCAGGATACAATTGACACCCCCTCCCCGCGGGGTCAACGCCCCCCCCCCTTCCGCAGCATTCTTTCAAGATATTAAGATGTCACTATCATCAAATCTCTATAAACGGACCTCTTTGTCGTACTGATCGGATATTTACCGCTAGTGTAAGGAGATACGTTGAAATAACTAGGTCATTGGGTCAATAGGTCAATCCAACACGTTGAAATGACTAGGTCATTGGGTCAATAGGTCAATCCAATACCTGTCATGCCTTCCACAGGTGGCTGTGAAGCATTAAGTACCTGACCTGCTCTAATTAGCATAAAAGGGTACTCAGTAAAGCGAAATATCTGTCTTAATAGCGAGCTCGGAGAACTATTTAAAGATGGTCCCCTGCTTAGGGCCCTTAGAGGGGTCAGCCTTAATGCTGATGCCCCCGCGGAGGGCCCGAAATAGAAGAAGCCCTCTTGGCATCCAAGGCGAAAATTTTCTCACTTGGATGAAACCCTCCTGACATGTTTGATTTACGTTGGGCGGAGTTTGATCAGGTAACTCAGTATTTTTGAATGGACCACAAATATTTGAGAGCGTTGACCCCTGATGATTTCCCTACGCAAACTTCCACCAAAAAGCAGACAGGTTAATTATTCTCATCTCTTCAGTTACAAAAGCTATACGAAACCCCACAGTTACTTTCGACTTCTGTTGATCGATACTGTTTTGTTTGTTTCAGGTAAGATTCTAAACATCATTTCGTGTGGAATTCGGACCACTGGTGCAGTAAGTCACTAACAACGATTAAAGCCTCACAAACCATCGAAATCTGAGTAATGACAAATTTTCGGAAGCGTTTTGCGACAAACGAACGTAATTATATCTTGCCTGGTCAAGGTTTGCCTATTTTTCCACTTTTTTTTTTGGAGGGCGTTGTGTTAGTTGGCTGTTGTTTAGGTGCCCTGTTGCTCCCTCTACGCGGCTTGAAGATGAAGGGAACACGACAGCTTTATAGTTAGTGTGGTATAGCAAAAATTAGCAGAATGCGATTTTCTTGCGATTTTCTAGGAGCGAGTCTGGGATTAGACTGTTCCGGGGGGTAGGGGAAATATTAACTCGTCCTTCGCGATGCGTTGCGCTCCTGTTTGTGGGAGACGCGAACACGGGACAAGTGCAAAGACCCCCTCCCCTCGAAGAGGGGCTATGAAACCACGTGGTCTCTATTTATAAGGGAACACCGACTGAAGGGACCGGGAAGCCCCCCTCCCGCGGAAGAGATTAAACCTCGTCGCTTCACTGTGAACTCCGAACATTGCACTACCTTGTGCCTCACTTCGGTGACGAAAGGTGGAACAAAGGTCGGAAATTGATCGCGCAGGTCGGCCCGGGGTCGGGGTCGCATCTTTTGTCGGTTCGGGGAGAAAAAACTGAGCTATTTTGGACTTGGGGCCGAATTACCGTGCACAACGCACTTCTTAAAGGTAATGTCGATTGTCTGGTAGAGATATAGCCTCGTGGAAACAAGAACTTCATTGTGGTAAGAACAATGTTCTAGCTTATAAGCGTGTTTAAAAGCCATAGTTGTTATGTCCCTAAGCTTTTGTGTGTTTAATCGGTCTAACATATAATATTGTTGGGGTAACAAAACCATTTTGTTTTTTTCAGTGCGTCGCAAAGGCTAGATTTGTTGATCTGACATGAAATTATTGTTGTCTCAGATTTATCTTTTAAGTGAGAAAGTCGTTGTAACTCGATTACTTTACCCTTTGTCGACGCTTAATTAAAACGTCATTACTAAGATCCATAAATGCCGCGTCCAGGAGGAGAATTACCTCGCCCCGTTTTTTTATAGCTGTGATGTGTGGATCATGCCTAACTGTTAGTGCTTCTAAGAATAGAGAACATACATAAACAATTTACGGTGTCGAGCTTCTTGGGAATTTTTCTTGGCTTCCTTTACCGACAGTTCTGTCCTTGTAGTGACATGACAGCTCGCTTTTCCAAAGATATCTTCCACGCCGATATCTCTACCTTCAATTTTCGGTCCCTTGCTGGCTTCTAGTCCGAAAATAATCATATTAAGTACCCGTCATAATTTAATCATAGGTTGTCCTTAATTTGTGTTGATGCCGTCATGTAAGACAGCCAAGCGAAGTCACAGCGGAGTGAGACATAGGGCACGTGACCCAGTTTCCCTGAACGCCGTTCGCTTTCTATAAGCTGTATCACAAAATCCTCAGGAACCGAAATTTCCTGGGAAAAGCGATGCTGGAATGGAGCTGGTCGCGTATCGCGAGTTGCCTATCTTCGCTGACGGCACGGGCAGAGCGGGCGACCGGATGTAACTGCCGCTCGCCACTTCCGGTCAAACTGGACTTTATTTATCGCCGCTGTCCCATCACTTCGAGAACCACACTACACCCTTTCAGCTGTTTGTTACTGAGTCATGGAGGACACTTCTTTGCGCCGATGTGAATGGCACAGATAATTGTACACTTGTCGCCAGAAGTTGTCGACTCACAGATAAATTAGAGAGCGAAAATTTTTGGGTGGTTCGAAGAGAGCCTCTTCCGGAAAGAATGGCGGTGGGAAGGAAAAGGCCTTATAGCGTCACTCCCGATTATAAAAAGCGCCAAAAAAAAACTTTAACGAACAAACTTTTCCCCTTGAGGAAAATTGTTTTTCCTCCGCCTCTCGAGCAGATGACGTTTTTTGTATTGTCTGACCAGGTTTGTGTTAAAAAGTCTTTTTCGTTCAGTATTGTGCGGCCTTTGAGGAAGATTTCAGGGTTCAAAGTTGTCGCCTGATTCCAGGTTTTTCGGTTGTATATTTCTAAAAGAAGACTTGAAATATACAAATCGGACATATTTCTATTTTTTTTAATCTTTATATAGTGCGTAAAATATTGACACTTTTAATTGCGGATTTGAACCACGACATCTCTAATTTCCACAACAGCATAAATAAACTCGAAAAACATAAAACTACCCGTGGTTAAGCCCCTCCCCCTTAACTTCCCAGATCTTACGGGATGGGGTGTTTGAAGGACTACTTCCTGACGCGCAATTCGTCAGATTTGAGGCCAGGTAGAGTATCTTCTCAGCGACTCCGTGGCTGGCGAGGTGTTACCCATCCGGCCAGATTCCAAGGATCTCCGCGATTTTGCGAGGCTGCCCGCGGATTTGAACCGCGAATCTCTAACCGACTCTATTTTTTCCTAAACTAATTATGTAAAATACTTATTTGATTTTATAAGCATTATAGCTTGTCTCGAAGCTTGGACAAGGTTTCAAAAGTTATCTAAGTTTTCTTTGCAGTAGGATGACAAATCATATTCCTTTCTTCTTGATATTTTCATTGTCCCTTTTACATGAGCTTTATTGTAATATCCTATTAACGTAGAAAATAATAATGGTACAGTAGTTGGCAATTGCAATGTTTACCGTTGTTCCTCCAGGCTGGTAGTGATGGAGGCCTTCACCGCCCCACCAAAACTGGTCCTGCCCACTCTTGGGGCATTATTGTGAACATCAGCTTTGTTCTCGAAATGGCGTGACGCGGTTTTTTGGTTATTTCCTGTGTCCGGACCGCGGCGAACTGACGCAAATGGAACACAGCCGCCGTCACCGCACAACGGGAATGGGATGCGATTTTCCGAAAAACGAACGCAGTTCGCGTGGACCGGTTAATGACTCCATCTAATGATGTTATCCCAACTCGCGTGGTGCGCCCCGTTCGACCACGCTCTAAATTTGAATCAGTGAGAGAGAGGTTCAGCGAACATTCACTGAATATCAGTCAATATAGCACCAACGATTTTTTTCAGTGATGCTATATTAAATTCACTGAATCTCAGACTCACTGATTCAAATTCAGAGTGTGGGAAAGGTAAGATTAGGTGCCCTGTGCTAGTGATCTGTTATCTTTTGCGGCACCAATTTCTAAAATAAATGACTTGATACAGTTTTTTTTAAAGCTTCTTGACCACATATATCTGATGTTACGAAGTTTTGTACCACTGATGACATGTAGCTTATTTCTTTAACGCCGCTTCTTGGAAGGTCTTAAAAAAGAAAAAAATCCCCTCACCAACCGTGAAAAACGGTCTTGAAACATTTTCACCCCTGTCGGAAACAAGAAAGTAAAAAAAAAGTAAAAAAAAGGAAAAAAAAGAGGATTTGAAGTGGGCGAGAGAATATTTTTGGGCGCCCGCTTGTTGAAGGGAGTTACTTGATTGCCGTTGCGCTAGGTACTGGAGAATCGGTGAGTTCCGTGAAACCCGTGTTTGTTTGGAATAAACAAACAAACAAACAAAGGGGAGGGCGATCGCCCAATGAATGAGTGTTCAAACCGCGCGGGGCGCCTAAATTTAACACGGACGTGTCACGTGACGTCACAGGAGCATCGCGTTGTGGTGCGGACTGACGGAAATGGCCGAAGATCCTTCGTGCGCGATCGTGACTGACGCTGCTGGCGCTCGGCGGCCACGAGCGCGTGCCCGGGTACCGGGAAGATGTTGGGCTTAACCCTTTACCCATTTTCCGGCTGGGATTTTCCCTGGAGACTCATACGGAAATGTGGTCGTATGAGATTTTTGAGGACTCTACGGATATTGTCGTATAACGTATGAGAAATTTGATTTTCCTTCTTGAGCGCCTTTTGTTGAGAGGAGTGAGGCACAAGGTACTTAACCTAACCTAGGAGATTCACCGCATCAGCCGAAGGACAAATATGTCGTGTTTTCTCACACAGAAGTGATTTCTGATGCCGAGAAAATGTTAGCTTAGTGACAAAACATTGTTTTCGTGCCGCAAGAATTTCTCTTCATGAATAAGAATTTTCTTTTTTTAAAAAAAGAAAACTTTTAGAAAAAATCGTGTTTTGTCATATGAAGAAACTATTACCTTGGCACCAAAGAAAGTTAAGTTGATTCTTTATGCGTTGTAAATCCAGCTTAGTAGTTTAATAAGGTTAAGCGTATTTTATTCTGCTTTGGAGCAAACTGTTTCTTTGGGCGTTTTGCGCATTGGCTGGGTTTCAGTAATAATCACTAAATCGGCTGGATTTGCATTAGTCTTAAGCGGGTTAATTTATTTTGTGGCGAAGTCTTTCGCCGCTCATTAACAGCCAACATGGACTGATTGGTCCTCATCAACTCATTGATATCAAACCATTTTTTTTTACGAGATCAACTTGATTAGCGGTTTGATCGGGCCAATAATGTATGAAAAGAGTCGGTTAAGGGTCGTTCCAACTTTGAAATATCCAAGGTGAAGTAGGTTGTGTTGGAGTGTCCCAACTCGCCCCTTCGGGATGTGTCGTTGCGCATACCCACGGCTTCTTCCTCTTTCGCCGTTAGGATTGCCTTGAGGGTGCTCAAAGTGATGTGTATTGGGCCGAAAGTAGGTCGACGTGCTTTATGGACGGTCCCCTGTGGGGAGTGTGCGAAAGCGTCGCCGCGCGAATACACACCAAGCCTGATGGAAACGGACATTGTTAACTCGAAATTTTAGAGGTGTGATTTTCCGTCTCTGTGTTCCATATATTTCGTCGCCGAACTGATTGGCAGAAAGGCCCAAAGCACCTAACCTAGGTTAACTTAACCTAATGATGAACGGAGTTGATTTTTATGTAACCTAGGTTATTGTAACCGTACCTAGGTTTAATTAATTTGACCTAAGTTAATATGATATCGGCGCGTTGCGTCCAATCTTTATCACAATCGCATTCAATCGGCGATTTGCTGCTCTTTAGATGACAAACTCTCCTTACTTGGCTGGTGTAAGATTTTTTTATTTATTTTCGTGGTTTATGTCGCGTTAATTTTTTTTCTTCAATTTTTAGAGTCGACCTCGGCTTTAGGCTTTCTTTATATATTTGAATTTAAAATGCAAATATCCGCGGAATTTATTTAAACTTTAAAAGCTTGTCCGCTCTGCACGAATTAGGGTCCAAGTGTGCGACAAAATGTTTGTCTCCTGCTGTGTGATTTGTCTTCAGGCGCAGATCTTAGAGGTTTTCTGCGTTAGAATAGAGGAGGTTTTGTTGTGGGCGAACGGAAATAATGTCACTGAAATTGTTTGTTCCGAAGGATATCTGATCCTGAACCGTTTTTCGCCGATATTTTTGCTTGTGTACAGCACTTAACAGTGAGTGTACAGTGCGTGTGCGGCTGGCTCACAATCAGTTGTTACCCTGAATATTTGTAAGGTGTCATTTTCCGCTTTTTGTGTTCCTGTTGCCAAGCCTAACTCAATGAAGCACATGGCGCGCAATGTAACCTAACCTAGCTTAACCAAGCCTAATCTAACTTAACCTAACCCAACACCCTACACTCGAAATTTGAATCATTGAGTGTCTCAGATATTCAGTCAAAATCCACTGAATTTCAGTCAATATAGCAGCGCGGAATTTTTTCAGTGGTGCTATATTGACTGAAATTCTGTGAACTTTGACTGAATCTTAAAGAAACTCACGGGTTCAAATTTAGAGTACAAGATAACCTAATCTAGCGTAACCTAACTTAATCTTACTTAACTTCACCCAGCCTAACTTAACCTAACATAACTTAACCTAACTTATAAATTAACCTAAATTAACCCTAAATTAACCTAACTTAAAGCTAATTTAACCTAACTTAGCCTAACCCATCTTCTCAGCGCCACCGAGAAGTGACTTAACCCCATAGGTCAAACCTACGCTATTGTTGGTCGTCCCTGTGCAGTATCCCTATACAGTATTGTAACATAAAACCAGGGTGTATTTAACACCCATGCCGAAAATACCATCTTTCAGTTTTTACAGTTGACGAAATGTTAAGTTAGCAGCGAGCTTTTGAAAGTTTTTCGTCGGTCATTAAGTCGGTGAACACAACGCGGCCCGTCGGCGCGGAGCCTAGAAATAGAGCAGTTGATGTTTCCACGTTTACAGCATGAGCTGCGGAGAACACAGACTCGAGAATTTTACGCCTGTGTTTAGATGATTAGTATACATCTTTCAGCTGGGCGCACAAAAAATGGAGGAGGGTCAGGTTTGGTGCTCTGGTCCAGATAGGTACCCAGCATCCACGCTTGTCTTTCCCAACATATAAACTCGTAAATGGTCTTTTATACCATTTACGCAGCCGTATCCAAAGCTTTTTCAAGTCGTAATTGAGAGGAATGTATTTGAAACATTCCGATAAATTCTAAAAATCCAGTTTTGTTCTTCTCTTTTTTTTTCATTTAAAAAATGAAGTGTAAAAAGTTGACATTTTATGAAAAATCGGCTTTTTGTAGGCATTTATCATTTTGACATCTGTAAATGTAAGCATATAGTAAGTAATTTTTTAATGGGAATTTTCGTCCATTTGACCGCTTAGGCCTACCTACATGCGTGCTGTTTAAAAAGATACTCTCACTTCGGTTTTTAAGTTATTCTTTGGCTCAGGGGTTAGCGCATCCGACATTTGCGTCATAGGAGCCAGGTTCGATCCCAGCCTCCAGTATTTGTTGTTTTTTTCCCCACTCGCTTTTGTTGGACTATTAGCATTACCTGTTATATATTGCGGTGAACGCCACTCCTTAGAAAAGGATTAACGCAAAGGGAAGGCCAAAGAAAATGCTTAGCTATTCCATCTGGTCCTCAGAACAATCTCCAACTGCAGGAACCTTGAAACAGTTGAGATAAACAAGCCGGGGACTAGAGTTTGGCCCGATTTTTTCTCCCAGCTGAACGTAATTGGTTTTCTTTCCTGGATTCAACTCAACACGCCTACCAACTCCACGAGAAGTAGAAAAAAGGGCCACAGGGCCCAAGGCTGGTGGGCCCAAGGCTGGTGGCTCTTGTCCCTGATATCGACGTAAGAAGGGCCGAGCGTCCCAAATGGGCACTAATGCAGTGTCAACCCTTTCGATTGTCACCTCTTACAACTTACTTTTGGCCTCAACAATCGGAAAATAAACTATCGCCCAAGCAGCCCCCCCCCACCTGCACCTTTCTAGCTTTCGAAACTCCAGGATTCGAAATAAACACCCCTCTGATTATCCGTACCAATCAGAACAAATAGATTTTTGAATTAATGGCTGCATTTTCTCGAGCGTTTTTACATAAGTTCGGATTTTACTTCCAGCGATCGGCGACATATATTGGTGTGGGTGAGGTTAGCCGTGGCGAGGTTAGCCTATAGGTTCGGCTAGCCTAGGTTTTGTTAGCCAAGGTTAGGTTTCCCCAGGGTGGGTTAGCCTAGGTTGAGTTAGCCAAGGTTAGGTTAGCCCAGGTTGGCTTAGCCTAGGTTGCGTTAGGCTAGGTTAGGTAAGCCTAGGTTCGGTTAGCTGAGGTTAGGTTCGATCACAGCTAAGGTTAGGATAGGTTACGTTAGACTAATTATAAATGTCTCGTGCCTTGTGCGTCTCTCCTTTGTCGCTCCGTTCGATAAGGCTTATGTGTCGACACATAAAACGTAAGGGGTAGAAATTGCGACCTTGAAAATTTTCAATGATCCCACCTGGTGGCTTCGTCGCTGTTTATTTGAGGACCATTGCGCCAAATTTCGTCCCGTAAAGAGTCGTATAAACGGTCGTAAACGACAGTCGCGCACTCCAGTGTTGCCAGCATTCGCATCCAAAATTTAAACGCGCTTAGAAAACATTAAAGATAATTTAGTCATCTTTCCTATCTTTGGATTCAAGAGCTATTTAAAACATACCAACCACGCCAGGTTTTAACGAAGCTAACCGTGAAACCTTGCAAAACCTGAAATTTGGCTACACCGCACCCTCCTGCCGAAAAGGCCACATTCTCTTGATTAGCTCTAAAGTCAGATTGAGAGAATGCTCATTGGCTTAGATATTCATTCAGCGCACAGCTCTGCCTATTGGGTTGCCACAACTTCTCGTATTGAAGCACCCTTTAAGTTCCAGTAAAAAGTGGGTCGCGCTTACTGAGACTTAGCAAGGACTTACACAAGTTTCTTTAATCTGCTGTCTAATTTAACCTACACCTGAAATTGAAATTCGTTGCCGACGGAGCGGAGAAATTTCGCAGTAAAAGCTTTTTTAGTTGTTGACTGTATTTGTAACCAACCGTGAACTCTTTTGTGTCGATGGAATTCATTCGTCCTTCATATATCTGTGTGGGTGGAATGTTTAATATTCCTGGAATTGGTGTTTGATCTAATATCCAGGTTTGCATACCCTCTTCTATTCAGAGCGTATGCTCGCTGTATCTTCGTTACTAATTAGTACCGCTATTCCTACTGTGTTCATGTATTTATGCGTTTCCTCTGGCAGCGATTGTTGGAACTTTTGAACCTCAAACTTTCTTCTAAAATTCATGATTTTGACAAACTCTCAAATAACTGTTTTGGTCAGAGGAGCCAAGCCGGAAATCGAAGGAACCCTTCGGTAAATCATCACTGATTTGAAAAGAATTTCAGTCCAATTCTTCACTGAATTTCAGACATCGTTTTTAATTTTTATAAAATGCTTATCTTAAGAACGATGTAACTAAAATTCAGTGAATAATTGGACTGAAAATTTTTCAGGTCAATGAATTGACCTTTGTTGCATCGGAATTTAAGATTCTCTTTTTACAGTGTACGATTCAAAAACATCTAATTAATTGTGTGCACGTGATTTATATTGTCGTTGCATTCATTTCGTAAGTTGCTGTGTATTTCTGCGGCTGTTTCCCATCTGAGCAAAACCATCTGGAGTGAAAAAAAAAAGAAAAAAAAGGAAGAGAGATTGACTAAATTGCATATTTTTTCAGGAGATTTGAGAAGTGGATTTTGAGAGTTTTCTTTTGTGTCGGAGATGATTGGTGTTCTATGTTTGTTTTGAATCTTCAGATCCTCGATGCAGATGCATTTTGAGAATATTGTCTTAATTCACTGTAATTTTTTAAGGTAGCATTTTCAACCTTTTAGTTTAAATTTGGTGCTACCCTTCGTCGTCAAGCCGAGCGGAGCGATAGCGGAGCGAGGCACAAGGCACCTAACCTAACCTAACTTAACCTAGGGTTACCCAACTAAACGGTCGCCAAGCCTGATGCCGCTTACTTCTCGGCGCCCGC
>Ga0058701_10003524_pt1 | contig 12410 bp, 5 predicted proteins | sample AgamicOrMae_FD_97039 | JGI IMG/M metagenome (GOLD analysis project Ga0058701, IMG submission 97039) | Agave microbial communities from Guanajuato, Mexico - Or.Ma.e | ecosystem: Host-associated > Plants > Phyllosphere > Phylloplane/Leaf | place: Guanajuato, Mexico | collected 2012-06-04
CGCATAAAACGTTAAATGACACATTATCGTTTGAAGTCCTGAATCCGTCAGGATCGAGCCACGGATCATGACCCGGACCTTGATGTAGTCATTTTGACGTCCGTTTGACGTCATCCGGACTTATGTGTGTTGATTGGGCGGATTCCTGACCTTACATAATTAATTACCAAATTTTGATACATTTTTGCCTCTACCTAATACTTCAAACAAATTCGCAAAAGCGTACGCGCAAATGCGCCTGTTTGACAATACCTGCCGTGAAATATGCAGTTGAGGTAACTAGCTACATCTGACCGCGCTATAGTCAAATTACGGTGCGATATATCCGCACTGTCTTTTCACAATTTACGCATACTTCTCAAGAAGGTACATATTTTATTCAAGCCTATAAATTTCACACACGCTAGAAGGTAAAAATATCGATATTGTTAAAAGAAGAAAACATTGGAATAATTTACTCATCACTTTATTTTGGATGAAAACCTCGTGAATCTACTACACAGGATTTTTTGGAAATAAAAAGCAAGTGAATTGTTCTCCAAACACACCAATATGTTTACTACACAATTTTATATAAGAGGCACAGAAATACTGTAAATCTCTTTTATTCAAGGAGTTACGAAAGCTAAATAAGTTTTGCAAACCCATAACCCTAATCAGGAGGGAGGAAAACAAATAAAGTTCATTATCCCAAGCAATAGACACATGTAACAGCGCCCTTGCTTACACAAATATAAATCACATCGCACGTTGCCGTTAAGAAACGTTTACAAGTTTGCAATGGATGCTCATTTTATATGATTGCATGATTCGAAGTAAGATAACGTTGGTGGTGCCCGAAGCGATTTTATACGCAAAATCTAGCGCCCTAAGTGTGCTAAAGTGGAATCTCCTTAATGACTTCTTTAAAAATAGGTATTTCTAAATATGCAGTTATAAAACTCATGAAATGCCCAAAAGTGTTCGTATCTATATATACATATACATTGGCAACAAGAAACTTTTAGATAGGCTGTACAATCTACAAATGACACCAAAAATTGATTACTCATGAGCATCCACTGGACTGACTGCACGACCTTATCGTCAAAACATTTGTAGCTAGTAATAAACATACAGTTTGGCCACATGTATTTTTCATTTATTTTTTATTCACACTCCCCGGAAAAACAGCAACCTTAATGTAGCACATAAGAACCATGTTCAACCATGTTCCCAATTTACCACATTAAAAGAAATAATCATTTTCATACAATGCCGTAGATTAAAATTCCCTCGTAAGTCAAACTCGAGGTCCTTTGGGTACAAACAAATTTCGAGGAAAATATCTCATATCTCGAGACAATGTCCATTCGCACCCACTTCTTGTCATTATAATTCTCTTCTTTTCATTGAAATAGTTTTTGTAATATTCTTAATCTCTCACAATTTTACGGACGGTAACTAGAGTGCACGCTAAACACAATCTGCAATTCGAAATGAACACCATACCAACCATTCTCCGCGGAAAATCAAATAGAAATTGATAACAAGTACTAAAACATAGGAATTGCTACGGTGCGCTACCGGAAATACGAGGTGGCAATAAAAAATGTGCGACGGAGAGTATCAAAGAAAAAAAAGAAGAAGAAAACAAAACAACTTTTTAAGAACACACCGCAGTAGGGTCGTTGCCGACCAAGAGGTAACAACCCAAAACCGACAATCAAAATCTGAAAACCAAGCAATGCTAAACTAAAAATTGACAGCGAAAAGTTCACAATGATTTTAAAAATTAATTTGCTAAGCAAAATTTGACAACTGAGGATTGACAGCACACCAGTAATTTCACTTTTCCCCGGCCCTTTGACAGCATCTCGTAAAAAAAAGAAAGAAAAAGAAAAATCTCTGATTTCCTAATAAGAACATGCTGTCTTTCGAAATTATCATGTCATTTATAGTTCTCGGAAACCGTTGTGATTACTTAATTTTTTTTCTCTTATCAATTTCGTTAACAAAAAGGTTTGGGCCGAAATCAGAGATGCGTTAGTACCTGTAATACTGACATGACAACTGGATAACAAGTATTCCCCAAAAGAGAGGGGAAAATATCATGAAAGCCAGCGTCAGACACCATAGATGAATGAACCAATGACCAACTTAGCTTCACCGCTTCCCCCTCTTGACTCAAAATAAAGAAATAAGACAAATTACACCATCACCATGACAAAAGTTCCATTAAGTACAGCATCAACTATCCTATAATCTAACAAACCTAAAAATGAAACGCAACAATATAACATATACAAAAATGCACGCTGAAAAGCAGTAAATACTCAAAAAAGAAAATAAATAGCGGTTGAACGTGAAATTGTTCCAATTCGGATAGCGCACCGTGTAGAACCTACTCGTCACGCAGAATGCACTTCATTTACAAACAACCAGATAACTTTTTTCTGTAAAGAGATAGACTGAGAAAGAATGCAATCGCGCATTTTGGACGGTCTCATGAAGACTATGTTCTATACTATGTCTTACAAATATTTCAAGACTTCCTCGAGGTAAAATAAATTACATACATAAGGACTAATTTTTTCATCATTTTGTGGAAAGGGAATGTCTCTGATTTGTTTTCAAAACCTATCAGCAGCGAAAGTAAGTGAGGTCCTGAGAACATTTGAAAGGAATAATTAGAAATGGACTTTGAACAAAGCAGAGGATGTCTTTGAAATGCACAGCTGGTTCTCCTTGCACGCAAATACCAGTACTTCCTCAAACACAGTCTTAAAAATGGCACAATCACGAGTAATAAATAACCAAGAACTATTATTTCACATTCTTCCAGTCTTTTGTGCTACTTTAAAAACAAAGTTCCTAGATAACAATTCTACACAAAGTCAAGGCAATAAGCATAGCAATTGCGAACGCCTTCTTGTCGTACATTATGAACGCTTTTTACAATTGAATCGTTAAGAACTGGTAGAGACTGGGATAAACTTAATACCGCTGTTGAAATTCGTGGTGCCATCTATTAAAATCTATGTGGAACACAACAATGGATCCTGTTGCCAGTCCGGCGAGCAAAAACCTGCGCAAAAAGACATTCGCATTAAACTTTCTCACAATACAAACGTTCTCACCACGAGCGTTTTACTATTATTATGTTAAACAGTTTAACATGTCTAGCTCTTTCAGTTATGTTTAGCTTTCCTAACAAGACACACAGAAACACTTCAAACTATTAAAAAGGGGCTACAAGAAGACCGGTTGGAAAAATTAAGGTCACAAATTAACGTGACGACTTGCAAAGAGGACACGTCGTATCATTTTCCACTGGCAAAAGTGCTGCTTGCCAATAGCGATCAAAATATAATCCTTCAATATATTTTGAAGAAAAAATCACTTGCAATGATCATCTCATTATCAAGAGAAATTGTCAGGTATAGTAGTAAGTACTAAGATGAGTGGTAATAAAGCATTATAGGAAGAGAGTGTACCTATGCTCACTACCGGAATACGCGTTTTAGCAGCCCTTGATATGAATAGTCTAGACATTTTATTTCCTTTCCCAAAAACTCGCTTGAACCAAGATTTAAAAAAAAAAAAAATAATATGGGAGTGGACACACGTTTGACGACCAGACGCTTTTGAACTGTGGGCACTTAGATTCGTCATTTAAACGAGGAACTGATTTTATTCAACAATACTCCACGAATTAGATGCGCTTCGTGTTTTGAGTTCGGTACCTTTCATTGCTGCCTTATACTGGTCCGTCGTTTCGGATTTCAGGCCGCTCATGTTACAAAGTATAACCCCAACCCATCACAGTAGCGAAGTGGAGGGTAGACGCAGGTAGACCGCGTCTACATACTGGTTTTGGAAGGCGCTAAGAGTCTACCAACTGCTTTGTCAAAAAAAGGACGCGGGCAGATTAAATAGACGCTGGTATTTTCACAGCGACGAGCCAAGACATGGCAAAAATCTGCTTGAGACTGCAGGGAAATTGTGCACCGTACAGCAAATTAACGCAACCAACTTAACTGAAGAGCTATTTGTCTTCCGTTTTTATTCTGAGCAGAAAGTGATTTCGAGGATGATAAACTTAACATCGTAGATTTTAGATTTAAAACAATATACTTCGGAATGTCCCTTTGAAATGTGCTTGCTACCGCAACAGTGAGAATACTTCGTTATATTTCAGCCACATCATTTGCTATTCAGTACGGTAATTTATTTTAATATAAAAAAAGTCGGTAATGGTACCGGTATACAATCGCAGTTGTCTGATGTACGTTTTGAATTGGAATTTGCAAACCAATGCACACTTTGTTTTTATTTGAATATTATGAAATTATAGGGAACCTGTACAATACCGGAAAAATAGCGTCTACCCTCTGTTTTTTCTACGACTTCAGCACTGCCCGATCAAAGAAATGTGATTTTCAATTTATAAATGATCATAAATGCAATTTTATTATACATAACCATAAATTTGGTTATCAATGACCTACATATATAATTATAAATCATACTGACTTATATACTGGTTTCATACATGATCATACAGGGAGTAACAACATGACAAGTCATAAATAACATGGCGGGTAGAGGACTTGGAGGAATTATTTTTCACGTGGAGACCCATGTCCGGAAATGCGCAGTAACGGAGATTGAGCCCCTAGATGTAGGCAACCCCTAGACACGGCGTACTCGTTTTCGTCTTGGGAGGGCGTACGAAGTAAGCGATTAAAAAATTTACTTGTGGCACGTACAAATTGGTTATTAAATAAAGCTAAAGGAGGTTCTTTTCCAACCATTTCTCGAGACAGCTAGCCATTGCAGCTCATTTCCTTATTTTTTAAAAAACGTTAAATTTCTGTTGTTTTTTTTTCTATAGGCAAAAAAGAAAGGGGGGAAAGGTTCACTCTTTTTAAACCCTCCCAGGTTTACTCCATCGTCAGTAAGAGGGAATCGGAAGGAGAAGGTCGTATTGATTGCTCCTGATGGAGAGGAGCGAAACTTACTTTTGATCGTGTGACAGTGCAAGAGATCGGACACTGCTATCGCACGCTGGGAACGCGTACAGTAAGGCTAAATTAAACGTCCGCCAGACTTCAACAATGCCTTTGTCGCCCCCTGTCATGACGTATTCGCCATCGCGACTCAGAAGCAAACACTGCAATCACAAATCCAAACATCAATCGTCCATTCCTGCAGTGACACAGTGTCCCAACGAAATCTTCACAATACCTGCAAGTTGTCATTGTGAATTTCATGACGCAACCGCTTGCCATTGATGGTAAAAGCAGCTAGATGGCCTCGCTCGTAATTAACTACAATGACGCCTTCCCTTGACATTGCTATGTTTTCTGGGGACTGGAAGTCAGTCGGAGGCTCAAGACTTCGAAGGAGGTCACCAAACGTCGTATGGACCAATACGGGACCACCTAAAAAAATGAAAAAGAAATCGGCATTATGACACTGGTGAAAAATTTTGCTTCCTTCACACTTGCTATTCTGCGGACGATTTCTCGGTCTCTACTGTACTATCAGTCTTAAAAAAACTGTCACATTCCCGCAGTCTATGTAAGATATCAAGCAATAGCTAATGCATTTTCTTATTTTACTTAAGACCTTATTTTCTCACTTTTTTTCACGAATGGTTTGTTTGCACACGCATCTGTGTTTTGTGCCCTTCTACTCAAGAAAGTACGGCATGAGCACACTCCAGTAGATTTTCAGAGTGCATTTGTACTTACTCTGGCTACCTGAAACCACAAGGCCAAGTTCGGCTGAAATAACGACGCTGGCAATAGGCTGGTCGTGTCCTGTAAGCGTTGCCCTGGGAGTTGGCGCCTCCCCACTGCCTCCGCCCTCGCCGACGACTGTCTGGGTTCTTGCGTTCCAGTGCCATAACAACACCGTGCAATCGGCCGAGCCAGACGCAATGTAGCAATCCGAAGTAATATTACATTCTGATCTTGACAGGCAAGTCACGACGCCGTAGTGACCGAAGACGATTTGAACGATTTTTGCTGAAACAAGACATGTAAGCGTCAAGAAATCGTTGGTAAGTTTTCCGAGCAAAGAGCGGTGGTGGGCCTCACGATAAGTTTAAGTCGAGTTTCTGAAACTTCTACGGTACCAAGCTGAAATTCGCAAAGCACAGCATCATCGATTGATTAGCCGAGTAACTAAGATTCAGATGTCGGTGGGTCAGGAGTTCGATTCGTTCGATTCTTTATTGTTAAACTAATGTTGAAGAGTCGGATATGTGGGAAAAAGGATTGTGAAGGCTGGATTCAACCGCAGGGGTTTCTTAGCAAACATGTTGGCGTCTGCAACGTCGACGAATAACTTGCACGTCAGTCTAATTATTGGGCACAGGGATTGCAACGCGAATGCAAATACAAAGTTCCGGGAGGGCGCCACGATAGAACTCGGACAGCACTATATTCCGGTGGCTCTCGTCAAGATTTTGATGAGGGGCGGTGCCGCCATTTCGCGTATCCGATGCAGAAATTAGTTTGGCACAGGTTTTTTACTCGCGAGAGCTGAAGCTCAGCGCATATCAAGATTCGCTTTTCTGTTCGAGCCCGATTTATGATAAAATTCCGTCTGGTAGGCAAAATAAGCTGTCATAATAATAGTCAACGTGCTTTAATCATTGCTATACTTTGACCTACTTTCATGATGAGTAGAAAGCAAGGTGGTAAAAGATATATAGTTTTGAATACATACTGTAGAGTTAAATAGTAGATTTCCCATGCAATGACCATTGCTCATAAAAAATGCAAGACAAAGAGTGGAGTATCGCACTACTTCCAAGTTCAATGAGAGTGTACCAAAAAATCGAGTTTGAGTTATCAAATATAGTTACTTATTATTTTTTTTTTTTTAAATCAGGAGAGAGATGGAAAAGTGGTTGTTGCAAAAATGCCTCAGTGATGGTCAGTCTGTCCATCAAAGGGCCTAACTGTTTCAGACCGCGAAAAGGAAATTTCATCACCATCTCGATAAAGCGGGGGAAAAATCTTTGGTGAAACAGTTCATGGTGCTCATCGCTCAAACGATGTCGCTTGACGAGAAAACAATAATAAAAAAATAATCCTGCAAACGATTCCTGTGCATTGTGGAACGCGAGGCGTCAGAATCAAAACCTTTTTAGAGATGTAAAGTAGACAGTAGACAGCTATTAGGATATCCATGAATCAGACTTTGTGAGGAGTACGAGCAGTACAGATAAAACAAAGAAAATATTGGAGTCATGTACGGCATGGTATCAGTCCATTAAGGTGCTTCCTGCGTGGTTGACCAAAATTAGATGAACACTTGATATTTTCAGAAAAGATTCTGAGCAAGTGTACTCATCGAATGGCAAAGTCAGAAAAAAAAAATTGGCCGTTCCGTTTTCACTTCATTAAATCGTAAGTCGGAGAAAATGCATTGGCTCAGAAAGGCGTTCACAAAAATGGCTGACAATCTAGTGAATAATGAATTTTCATGTCCGAATTACACAAAATGAAGGGCCTAAAAGTTGTTCAATCGGGTCCGACCATTTGTTTCCATTCTTAACCTTTTTTCAGTAAGTGGCACCGTTTAAGCTGTGAGCACCATAACTTTTTTACCAAGAGGTTCGCCTCGTCCAACCGCCTTGGGATAGAAGGGATGCTCAAACGACTAGGCCTCAGGGTCATCGACGATTGTTATCTGAAAACTCCAACGCGATGGAATAATATTTACGCGAGTACTATCGTTGGCCATACAAGGTGAGATGCCTTAAAGAAACTTTCTCAATGTTTTGAAAGGTCTATAAACAGTCACAGGAGTTCACTTTGCCTATACTTTTCGAGCCATTACAATACTTTCATTGACGAAAAGTAAAAGACGCCGAGAATATCACTGTAGGATGTCACCTTACGATATTAATGCAGAAAATTTCAGCACGCCATCGACATAGATAGGTACGGTATTAACTATTACCTGTTTCTGTTGAGAAAACCCTAAAGCTGTTGTCCCAGAAGCCGCACGCAACGAGGAACCGACTGTCCACCGTGGTAACAAAACAATTCGATCTAACTCTTAACTTTTGACTGAAATTGTCTCCAAGATGGCGACGCAGCGTTGCGGAGTTATTGCTATTGTTGTTGCTTTGTACTAAAACAAGAAAAGAAGAAACATATTAACGAACAAATCGAGTAGACTGAAAGGGGAAATGTACCTACATTGGATGATGAACTTACTCATAAATATCTAAGAGATATTTAGAATCTTTAACGCGAAAAAAACAAAATAGCGGCAACCAAAGCCTTTTCTCCGTTATTCCTCTCTATTGTTTCCCGATTTTGATGAAACTGTTTGTTTTTTTCCATGGGTGCTCCGTACATACTGTACGAAGTACAACTCTCATAGACAGAAAAAAACGCCCCCCTCCCTGCAACCACCTAGACATCGCTGGGTTGCGGTTGCCTACCTTAGCTCGGCATCAGCGAATCACCTGCCTGATTCCAAACTTAGGTAGGCATCCGCAACGCACGAATGTCCAGGTGTTTGCAGGGGAGGGAGGGGACGTTTTTTTCTGTCTAAGATAGTACAGAAGTCAAGTGGACAATAACAATGTCCAAAAAAGTCAACGATTCATTTTTAAACCTTTCTTGAGCTTGAAGTTGCCTGAATGTCTCCGTCTCACCGGCTGACTGAAATATCAACACTGAGAGAAGGACTGCCTTAGTAAACAAATACTTACACAAAACGGGATCCATAGAAAGTGGAAGGTTCGCTGACTGAGCATGGGGCGCATCTGCGTAGCTCGGAGACTGTACCGAAGCTGGAAAAAAATCCAACGTTTGTTAAAAAATTCCAGTGTTTTCTTCTAACTGGTTTCTGGAATAATTTTTACTAGAGATAGTCGACACCATAGACCTTGTCCCACTCGATCACATCAGATCTCGGACAAAAACATTTTAGCCTAAGAAAAGGTTATTTTTAAAAAAAATATTTGGATTGATATAATCTACACTTCTAGAAAGAAATAGCGGAAAGATTTTCGAAAACACTGCGTTTTCTGAGCCGTTCGAATTTTTACCTTCAAACGTCGTATATGGGTTCTGTATTGTTTCAAGAAGATGATTCTGTGACTCCGAACCCTGTACGACTTCCATTCCCTGGTGACAGGGGGTACCTCTTAGCTTGCCGTGTCAAAAGGAGAGCTGGAAAAATTACCGTCGCGCATGCGCCAGAGCTCTCTCATCAAGGAGGAGTCTCATTTCTACCCAATGGGAACGTGCCATCACTACAAAAACTCATCGATCATTTTTACCCTACGGTATCTACCCTAGAAAGTCCAATGACGCGATAGGTCCTTAAGTGATTCCAAAGAGTAGAGGAATTTTGACGTTTCTTACCGCTTGAGAACGACCTTCACAGCGACCCTGAACAATCCAGCACGCTAAACCCTTCTGTAACTCCGGAAAACTAACACCATGAATATCCGACATTCGCGAAACATCCTATCGGTGGTATTGGACTTTCACAAAACGGGTAAGGAACAAGGTGACTGTATTACGGCGGAGTCACTTCGGGCCTTATACACACAGAGAACGGGAGACGTTTTCTGACGCCAATTGATTGTGCGGGTTGCCTGTTTACAGGATGAAAGGCAGCTTGCTCGGGTGAGTCCGGAAGAGTTCGTTTTCGTCCAGCTAGAGCAAAGGCTGCCTTTCACCCTGTTAGAAGGCAACCCGCACAAACAAGTGGCGTCAGAAAACGTCTACCATTTTCGATGGGAGTGATTACACCATTATAGAGTCACCTTGGTAAGGAATTAGGGAGGGTAATCAGGAATAGTAAGAAGAAAAAAAAACGAACCCCGCTATGTCAACCCGAGGGAGCGTAACTCACAAAAACCTCTTAAAGCCAACCCTGTAAAATTGGAAAACCCGCATGGTGACCCTAAAAGTTTCCGAAAGTGTGCCGTTCTTCTGCTAAAAAAGGTCCTTATGGCTGCGTTATGAAAAACGCTCCTTTATTGGTTACGCAATCTAGACGCAACGCACTTTCACGCGCCCGACGGCAGGCAGCCGCTGTTGAGATTGCCGAGACGGGTCGCCTACCCACGGCAGATATGGTTTAAGCGGCTTGTTCACTAAGCGATTACACCCAAGAGAAGCTCCCCAACCGACAAACAAGATACAAAAAAGATAACATGTGCGTTTTTTTATTAATGATTAGTTGACTGTGTTAGGACATCCTTAAGCACAATTTAGGATAGTTTTAGCGTTGGCACACGTTGGATTTCGACATTTTAAAGGAGAGAAAGTGAGAAGTGTTTTAGTGCGTTACGCTCCTTCTAGTTGACATAGCGTGGTCCGTTTTTTTTCAACTGCTCCCCCTGATTTCTCCTATAAATTCCCTACCCAAGCAATTCCTTAGCTCTAAAAATACAAGACCGCTTCGGCTTTTCCGATAACGCCGGATCTTCGTGGGTTAAGTTTTATAGAGTTGCTGAGGAGGTAGCGCTCTGGATCGTTTAATTTCGCTCTGGACGTCGTTTTTAAGAGATATTTTTCGAAGTTCCTCTACTCCTTCGGACTATTAAAAAGCCTCTCGCGGTAACGAAGTGTTAGGGATTGATATTGAAGGGAGGGGGCGGTTTAAGAAATCAACGATTTATTGTACGACTAGGACGTTCCCTTAAGGTACATGTGAGACTCCTCCTTGACAGAAAAACTCTACCGCTGGCGGGACAGTATTATACTAGCTCCCCCTTTAGACAGGGATAAGTATAAGAGGTGCCCCCTGAAACCAGCGAATGCACGTAGCACAAGGTTCTGAATCACAGAATCATTTCTGGAAACAATAAAGAACGTATGTGCGACATTTGGAGGCAAAAAGTAGAAAAACTCACGATTTCGAAAATCAGGGGTTTACTTTGTCAAGTTTCCATGTAGAAAAAAATCCTCCTCCTGAACTTCTTACTCTCCGTACTCCTGGTCACTCGCGGATACAAAACAGGGCCCTTGAAAATGAGGGTGCTGAGGGGTTGATAGGGTAAAAAACTAACAGAACTACCTTAGTTAGAATTTTGCGTAAAATACAAGAAAGCGGCTTACCAGCATAACTTGTGTTCCACCGATTTAAAGCGAATTGTTGGTGGGTAGTTACACTAACCACGGATGGCAGTGGTAATTGCGGATAAGTGTTAGCCGAGATGTGACAAATCGGGGCGTTGGACGGGAACTTGATGGTCATACAAACGTCTTCAGGGAGGCTCGCAAACATCATAGGTGACTGCCGATAAAATAACAATCAGAATTAAAAATCACACAATTTCTCATCATCCAATCGGCACAGTTTGACGGAAAGAATGTTCTCTTGCCCATGTAGTTTCTTTTAAAGTATTTTTGCATTACTTGGGTGTCAGTTAATGGATCTGTACCCTCAGGGGGAAAATTTTACGGTTAGTTTTTACAAGAGAGCCTAAAACAGTCATTCCGACTTTGGGAGGTCACAGCGACCACAAAAATGGACGAATTTGAACCAGACGAAGTATTTTTGGTAGAGATCCATTTGAAACAGTCGATCAGATTAGCTTTGTAGTGGATTTTTGGCATAGCGGTGACTCAAACCCTACTTCAGGACTTTTTGGGGAAAAAAAACCTTAGTTTTAGTCACGTTTTGGTTCACAACCCTGGCCATAACTTTTTAATAACAGTTGGATTTAAATTTCGACAATATCATCGGAAAGTTGTTTAAAAATCCTATTTCCTTACACCAATGCATTTTAAATATCGACCTTTTTGCGCCCACAAGAAAACGTTTTTTTTTAGAAAATGTTTCTATTTCATTATTTTGTTTGAGTTTTTAAATGCAAGTTTTTCGGACATTAGTGGCATTCAGAAACGCTTCTGTGTGAAGTGATTCAAATGAATGTCTGAGGTACCAACCAAAAACTTTTGATCCCGTTCAAACCCGTCCAAGATTGTGGTCGCAGTGACCTCTTATACTCGAGACTTCTGTTTTTGGCCCTCTTATGGAAACTAACTGTACGATTTCGCTCTCAAGGTTAGCTGACACCCATATACTAGTAATGCATAAATACTTAGAGTATTATGAGATGGCACAATGAATATTGGCTGCAAAACGAAAAAATAAAAAAAATAATAAAAAATAAACAAACAAAGAAACAAACAAAGAAAAAAAACTTTAACAAGATTTTTTTTTTCGTCGAGCTGTGTTAAAGGCCTGACGGGCCTGTAAATTGGACGACGGGATTTCCCTGTGACAAATGATCTGCTCATAAAAGATTTTTCCATCTGGATGCAGGGAAAAAAAAAAAAAAAAAAAAAAAAAAATAAAAAAAAAAAAATCCCTAATTTTGTGGGGGGTGGGGGCCAAAAAAAAAAAAAAAAAAAAAAAAAAAAAAAAATTTA
>Ga0058701_10003525_pt1 | contig 12409 bp, 10 predicted proteins | sample AgamicOrMae_FD_97039 | JGI IMG/M metagenome (GOLD analysis project Ga0058701, IMG submission 97039) | Agave microbial communities from Guanajuato, Mexico - Or.Ma.e | ecosystem: Host-associated > Plants > Phyllosphere > Phylloplane/Leaf | place: Guanajuato, Mexico | collected 2012-06-04
ATACAATTTCTTAAACGGAGTGGCTATTCGCCTGCAAGGTGCGGGCTCATAATGTGGCCACAGCTATTCGCCCGCAAGGCGCTTTGAAGCGTAACAGAATCGTCGAATCCACAAGTTAGTCGGGACGATATTGCTCGATAAGCGAATAATTGAAGAATATTTGGCAAAAATGTTGTATTTAATGGTTGATATTTAATGACCACGAGAGGTGTAAGTAATATTGCGGTCAAATAGGTACGCGCTCCGTGGTAAACCAGGTAGAGGCGGGCGAATAGCTTGCGAGACGTTATAGGCCCGCCGGGGATTCAGTTTAAATGGCGGCTGAATAGCTGGGCGGTCGTTATCGGTCCGCCAAGCTTTGTTACAGCGTAGCGGGTAAATAGTCCTGAACTTGTCATTCGCCCGCCCATCCGGGCGAATAGCGTCGATCACTACCCTATTGCCTCTGTTTTCCCACGAGTTTGCAGATCCAAAAAGATTATTAGAGGGATGGAATGTTTCTCATTCAATTACTTGTACAGATCGTGTCCGACTTACTTGAATACAAGCCATAAGGATTTCACCAACATTCGGATCTTCATGAGCGGTTGCTTTCTTGACGACTTTCCCCAGTGGAAGCCATCTCGAGTTCAACACAGAAACTGTTTTTGGATTTCGGACGTAATTTACCATTGATATGACCAAAGTACCCTGCGAGTCCCGTATTGGCTTATGATAAAGTTGACCTAGATCTTGAATGCACAATGCAGTCTGAAATAAAAATACCATCTGATTAATTAATTGGAAATTAATGCAGCAATGATTTCAGTGGTCCTAGAATCCATAGAGTATTCACACAAGGATTTCCAAACACCCACGGATATTAACATGGATTTCCATGATTTTTTGGATGTCAGTCTTCAATTATCCATAAAAGTAAGGATATCCACATTGACATCCGCGCAGGGATATCCATACAAGAACATTCTGCAACAGATATCCATAAATAATAAATATTCATGAATGGATATCCATATTTTATGGATGTCAGTCTTTAATTACGCATGCTTTTATGGATATCCAATTAGATATCCTTGGACTTGTATGGATATCCATGCATTTACTTGCTATGAATTCTCGATCCAGGGTTACGAACTAACTGCGTTTGGATCGGGTTGGAGGGTTATCTCCGACTCTGATATAGTCCATCAGGCAGAAGATTTCTTTTCCAAGCAAATGAAAGAAAAGGTTGGGGAAATTTAGATTAGTTTGCACATGAGAGCTATGCTTTGTACTTCGGACAAGTCAATTTGTAATAGCATTTCACATCTCAAATGATCTCAAGTCGCACGCATAAATTCGGGCTCTTTCGTCAAGCGTAGCTAATTTTAAAGCTGGGTTTTAGCCTGGACTACGATCGGCGATAAATTACAATAAATCCCTGGATCGAGAACCCACAGCAAGTCAATGCATAGATATCCATAGAAATCAAAGGACATACGAATGGATATCCATAAAAGCTTGGAAAATTGAAGACACATCCATAAAACATGGATATCCATGACCATTGTTTACGGATATCTATAGCAGAATATCCTTCCATGGATATCCTTGCTTGGATATCAATGTGGTTATCCTCACTTGTGTGAATAATTGAAGACACATCCAAAAATCATGGATATTCATGTTGATATCCGTGGATTTTTGGAGAGGGAAAGGGACAGGGTTCGCCATGGTCTACCATGATTTTTACGGCTGGATCAAAAACTGTCAAAAAATAGTCAAGTAATACAAGCATTCGGGAATATTCGAAAATAATACTCGCCTGCATTTGTGCCGCTGCTTGAAGCAGTTTTAACCGGAAATGAATTGACGACGGGTTGATCGACTTCTCCATATCTTGACGTAGAGATTTAACATCATCCCAAGTACAAGCCACCTGAACACAAAATAACGCCACTAAAGCCATTGATTCCTCGGGTATTTTACAGTCATGAGCTCCCAACACAAATAATCACGTCAAGAACGCTTAAGTCGTAGTTTGTAAATTTGGATAGGAGGGAGTGAATGGAATCGGCGGGTGTAAAAGGGTCCGATTGGACGAAAACTCCACGAGTGAAGGTGCGTGTTCCAAGAAGGACTATACCACAATTGTGAAAAGAACGCATCCGCGGTGCACACGTCAAGTTGAAAGTTATATTATTATGTCGAAAATCATTTTTAAAAGCTGTGAACGCCAGTAACATTCAGCTATGTCTCGTGTAAATCTCCTAAAACAGCAAACGTCCGTTTGATCTGCACAAACACTCGTCGGTTTGATCTGCACGTACGCTATTATGGATATCATGAAGTAGAAGAGACTGATTGGTGTATAAGTTTAGTTTTTAGCAAGCTAATAGCGAGCAAATACCGAAATATCATCGAATATTTTCATTTTAATCGGTCAAAAAACTTTCGCATGAATTGAACAAAAAGTATCTTTTCAGTCGACCGGATAATCATTTATGACCGATCAGTCATTCTTTTTTTTTCAGATCAAAAAGAAATTGTCTTCCGAATCGACCCCAAACTTTCCCTTGACTCAATTAAAACTCCGGAATCAACTCCGAATTTTCTGGATAGTTTAGAGACCTCTTCCCAAATCGGTGGATGCTCGCTAAAGTAGTTCAAAGTTTTCTTTCGAAACGATTACTTTTTAGTCGATCAATCATAAACTCCCTTGTCAGGGTACTGTTCCGAATCAAACAGAAAATTTCCACATCGCCGATTAAAATGATTTTTCTGATTCGATTAGAAAGTATTAATCGAAACAATAAAAAATATCCCTTAAATCGATAGGAATCATTCCCTTAAAATCGGTGAGAAAACTATCCTGTCGATTCAATAAAGATCTATTTAAGGTACACCGGTACCTTTCGCGGAAACTCGCAAAAATTTCTGTAGAAATATTTAGAAAAACTAACTGCAATCTAATTAGTTCTTATCGATAAAGCTATAATAAATTTATACAATCCGATTTCGTTTTCTTACCTTCATTAACCAATGAAAATCGTTGTAAATGCAGCTAGGATATGTTTCGTCCACTTCAATGACTGGAAGGAAGTCTTCATTGGTAACTAAAACCTTATCCTCATGGTAAAGAAGACACGACAAATAGACGCCCCTGCACACAAAACGTTCGTACTCACTGCCGATGTTACGAGCATGTTATATTTTCTCTCTCTTGAGTTCGACGCTGATGCAAAGTTTCACCACATCTTGATAATGCACGCCAATGAAATAACGTGCACAGTGATGATTAAGTTCATCAAGATAAAGTAATCAAACAGGTTAAATTAAGGTCCTTGTGCCTCGCTTCAATGTCAGTCCGCTCAGCTTGGATGGGACACAAGAGAAAGATAATATGCAACTTTTTTTTATACTAACAGTTCAGTTAATAAAAGTCACCGCACGCGTCAGCCAAAAAATTAAAGAATGTCGCAGACAAACCTCCGTAAGTTTTTCTGGAACTTCGAAGCTGCGGTAAACAGCTGCTTGATAGTTGTCTTTTTCCGTCTCTGCACTCCAGGAGTTTCACCTCCCGGACTTGAAGACTCTTGCAAATCTTTTATTTCTGCTGCGAACTCTGGCCGGGCTTTCCGCATTTCAGCGAAGAGGGTGTCTAAAATTCGAAGGCTTCCCCCAGAAAAACGAGGCTCACGCCCATTTACATCCCTCCAACCTGAAAAAAAGATCCTCTTAAGAAAAGGGAAAGTCTATTCACCCGACGGAGTCGTGTCGATAAGTGCTGTAGGCTATTCGCCCGCGCAGCTCTCTAACGCTTGCGCATGAGCGTTGCGCTACGCGGAAACAGAGAGGCGGTCCCCAGTCGGACGAATAAACCACCCCTACCTAATCACCCGACCCGACAATAATACACAGTCCGCTAACAATGAGGCAGCAAGCTATTCAGCCGACTTCCTAGAAAACCGCTGTCGGCCCAACTAGCAGACTGGCACTATTCTCCCGACACCATTAACACAGCCGGGCGGACAAGGCTGCCGCCGCTACGGCTATTCGCCCGACTACCCAGAAAAAACGCTAGTCGGCCGGGTAAGCAGACCGGTAGCCTACTCTTCTCCCGACACCATTTTCCGAGAGTTAAAGTCTCTCAATGTAATTGCGTGTCGGCTCAAAAGCAAACACTCATCATTTTATCAAACCGACTTTGGGAATGGTTTTAAGAAAACACTAATGCCTTATTTTTATTCAGTCAATAGTGTTCACCTAGAAAATCCGTTGAATGTCCGGTGCCATCTTTTCTTGCCGAAAGTGTAAATGGTTTCAAAAAAATAGAGCTAGATTGCTGATTCAGCCGAGAGCTTTACAAGCTGATCGGGTTCAGAGATAGAGCATACCTAAACGACCGACCATCTACGAGTAAGTCGGCCGGTAGAATAGCACTAGATTGCTTATTAGGACGACAGCATTTTTCAGGTACCTACTCGGTTGAATAGCCCGGTCCACCACATCCGCCCGACTATGTAAATGGGGTCGGGAGAATAGAGATATAAAGTAGAGAGCCATTTAGAAAGCATGGTGTGCACCTACATCCGAAATCCGGTCTTATCTCAAACTCGATTGTTTGCACGATGCCAATACTTCCACGGGACATGGAAGTAATACAGTTAAGTCTAAAAGCAATATTTAAAAGAAAAGTCAATAAATTAGTGAGGTACTTGGTCACATTGAGCTTGTGGCATTCCAAGATGAAATCTTCCCATGTATCCCAGTCCAAAATTCCAGTAGAGATTCTGAACGGGAATCACTATTTTCGTGGAAACAAATCCGACTGAAAGTCCGACTGAAAGTCCGATTTAAAAGCCAATCGGAACAGAAGGGCTGATTGAAAATCGGGTTCGAAATCTGATCGAAACTCGATGATCGATCAGAAATCCCATTTGAAATTCGATAAAAAAAACAAACAAAAAAAAACAAGCATTTTACGATCTGAAATTCCAGTTTCCGGTCTGAAATCGTAACACCTGAACTGAAACTGCTATTAAAAAACCTGAACCTGAAACACCTGAACTGAAATGTTCCTATTAAAAAAAATCGATCGGATGTTACTTTTCCGGATCAGCATTTTTTTGATCAAAACTAAACGGAATTTTGGTCTGGGATTATTGACCATACTGCACACACGAAAGTGTTTTCCTATGTAATGATTGGACAAAGTAGTTCGCTTGCCAAGCGGACGCGATGCCAAACCCCCTGTCTAAAGGGATTTCAAGGAGGGCATCTAACTGATGTTCGGAGTGTTTACACGCTCACATCTCGTTACGCAAGACTTTACATCGATGTTAAAGCGCTTATAAATGATATTAATTCACGTCATCCTATAATCAAATGAACACATCTAACATAAGAAACTAATATTAACGATTGGGCTTGCTGAACGTAGGCTTACATCACACTACGCAAACTTAAAAGTAACTTTATCTCACGTGCTTACTTGGAACAATTGTAAGTCCTGTGTTTTTTGGGCGTTCTTGAGCTAAAAAAAGCTGCAAAGGAAATCGACATTCATGTATGTTCCGCAATCTGATTTTGAGAGCCTACGATAATGATCGCACGGCGAGAAACTCGCGTTGTTCCGATCTCATTTTTTCAGCCCAAAAGTACGTCACAAAATCATTTACTCCCACTTGCTCAACATAGGTATTGAGCACCACAGAGTTTCGAGGGAGGATTTTTGAAATTAAGAATAAATGTTTACTAAATTTTGATGAGAAAATGCTGATACTTACTGGACGGAACGACCGAGGGTGGGCTGGACGGGTGGAACTCGCTGTATCCTTTTATATTTCCACAAGATACTCGAAAAAAATACCTTTGTCCTTGGACGAGATCATTTATAAAACATTCCGTGTGAGTCAAATCTAAAACCTCTCTTTCACCAGAGATCACGTTGAACTCAGGATCACAGCTCCATTCAACTGAAAAACAAGTTTAAAATTTTGTATAATGAATGTGATTTTATATCAAGCACATAATCAATTATTCGATATGGGAGTTAGAGGACAGTATACACGGGGTCAGATCAGGTCAGCTCGTCAGCACCCGCACAGGGTGATGCGCCTTGTATCACATTGTTTTGGGTTAAATGTGGGTCTTGAAACACTTTGAAAAAATCTTTTGTTTCCGGAAGTGAGAACTGACAATGAATAGCTGTAATCAGACACCTGGTCTTCACATAAAACCTCCAGTCTGGCTGATATACTTAACACGAGGACTTAACTAACGGAGTTTGACTTTCTATTCAGAGTTCCTTCTCTTTTTCGCATACGAAACAGGGTCTAGAGAGCCCTTCCAGAGAGTTGATTGTTCTGTAAGGATATCTTGGTACATCTCAGAGATATCCTTGGCAAATATAAAAATTTCCTTTCCCTCATTACAAAAGATCTCAAGGAAATATCTTAATATATCTTAGAAATATTGAGGTGGAAGGTCGAAATATGACCAACATAAAGTATATCTGTTCAGGATATCTTTATATATCGTACAGGAATACAAACCTCTAAACTTTGTACACGTATACGATTCTGGACTATCAGGCTCCTGGAATCGGACTGTAACTGAATGCGTGCCCGTGACATCCACGGCGACCGAAAATGGTCTATCAGGTACCCCTGAAACACAAGTTGAAGCCATTGAAGACGAAAGCAACGTAGTGAGAAACGGTTGGTCTAATTGACGTCACGTCAAGGTCAAAGCGTAGGTCGAAAAATGTCAAAATCTGGGCCAAAATCGACAAAATAGTAAAAAATTTGAACCAACTTTGACGAACTTATCGTTTTGACGCCCTTGACCGTTTGACTTGCCTTGTAAATAAATACAGTTCTCAAGAGAGAGAGAGGGGAAAAGTCCTTAACGCAAGTTTAAAGCATGTGAAACATTTTTTTAATCGACTATAGGCCTATTTTGTTAATGACCTGGCTTCGTAGAAAAGACGTCAATTCAACGAAGCGTTTTTCATTAGGATATGCACATCATTAACCTGACGTGGTGGCGTTATTCCGTTACATTCATACTCATTGATGAAAGGTCACACTTGTGAAACACACAAGACGTAGAGAGTGCAATATTGAAAACTAAGAGTGCACCCAACCCAAAACCAATGAACAAATAATCAAGCGGCACTTCTGATTTAACGCGACAAATGTTTTCTGGCTTTTAACATACTTTGTATTGAAAGGGTAATCGAGGTGCCGGAGCGAATTTTTTCTTAGGGGGGCGAAACTTTCTTGACCAAGTAGGGACCTTGCGTAACTCGGCTAACGAAAATGACCGGCTTTTTCACCCCTACGAGCAAAATATTTTTTTTATTGCATCATCTTAACTTTTGTAAACAGTCAGCCATTATTGCTTTCCTTTTTTTTCTCCTGTATTTTACGGAAGGCATGTAAGAAAATGACAAAATTTTTACCCATAGCTACACGAGAAATATTTTGTTTGTTATTTTATCAATGATGTGTTAGGGTGTAGGCCTATTGATGTTTTCCATTTTTTTTTATATTTTTCTTTTTTACCTATGACGCAAAGTGTAACTGATTGATCATTCGCCACTAGGCCAAGTAAATAAAAAGTTTTTTCTCTACCTTCAAACAATAAGCCATTCTTATTTTTTTAGTCTCTTCTACAGTGTAAAGTAAACATATCAAAAAGTTTCTCCCAAAGTTTGTTAGGCTTATTTATATTAATGACGAAGTAGACATTCTTCAATAAGATTGGTCTTTGAGTGATAGGTCCCACTACGTTCAGTGAGAGGTTAAATAAAGTTTGCTTTGATTGGGTTCGGTGAAAACGTCTTCGGCTGGGTGATAGTAAAGCCCTGTATAGGTAAAGAGGCGCAAGCGTGCGTGAGCACCGTCATTGGTCGACGAAAGAGAGAGAGAGAAAATACGACTTGCTGTGTGTGCGAGAGAGACAGACATAGTCGCTTGCCTAGAAGGAATGGCTGCCGCTCCTGTACCACCCATGTATAGCGGCCATTTATTCTATTTCATTTGCGCCTCTTTACCTATTCAGGGCTTTAGGTGATAGCAGGTGAGTTGGCGAAAATTGAGGTTAGGTTGCATTTCGTGGACCGGTAAGGGGATGAATCGTGACAAAAGGTACTGTGATACGTACTTGTTTGTTCAAAGCCCGCGAGTATCCTCTTAAGACTTTTGGCCCGCCTGTCCCAGATAGACATCTGCTTATCGCCGCAAGACGACGTGTTAGGAACAGTGACTTGGTTGTCGTCCGAAGAGGACACGGACACGGCTGGAGCGGCCATCAGCGACGGCAGCATTCCGTTGCTGCTGACGGCGCCGCCGACGGAGGAGGACCTGTGGTGGCGTGAGACGCTCGTCGTCGCGGCCCCGCCGCCCATCGCCATCGCCATCGCCATGGGCTGGACGGACGCCTTGGCCGCGGTGCCGCTCGCCGGGAAGGCGGCCGACGACGTCGAGGGAACGTTGCCACTCAGATCCTGCAACCTCAGCTCAGCCTCCAGAACAAGCTGCCGGAGATGGGTTCCCAGCGACTCAGCGTTCTTAACTAAAACATCAACAAATAGCATCAGAACACAAATTCTTCAGCCCACGGGCTATTCTATCGATGTTATAATACGTAAAGGAATAACAAAAAGAGAAAAAAAAACGCTTAAGTAAAACAGCATGCTTAAAGTAGAGTCCTATAAACCTTCAGGTTTGTAGGTTTTCAGCTAAAAGCGCGACGAACCCTGTTGAGAAAGGAACAAATGCACTATGGTGTTATCCCATAGGTAACAACTTTTTTCTTCTTCTTTTTTTAATGAAGTGAACTATTTTTTTTCCAGGGAACATCGAAAAGACTTTAAAAATACCATAGTCCTTTAGTCAAAACACCGCAGCGACTTTAAAAACCACCAAAAAGACTCTGAAACCACCATCGTGCCTTTTTCAATAGCATCAGGGCATTTGGTTTGAAAGTGAACTATGGTGACTCTCGATAGCAGGAAAGATATATGGACTGGACAACGAGTGAAATGAGCGAACCTTAACTCGAAAGAACAAATACTGATTTTACAAGAATGAGTTGAATGCTTGTTATGTGAAGTTTCCAACATAGACCCATCAACCATATACCACCAAAAAGAAAGATACCCACGAGAGATCGCTACCCGAGTCGAAAAATAAGTCCTTTTCTGGGTCTATACGCCCTAATTTTAGGACGCAGAACGGCCTTTCGTGGACCAAAAACACCTGCATTCCGGGGCTCAAGTCCTTCACTCGGCCTGCAAGGCCTAACCTGACACCTTGATGTTCGAGCCCTTGATGATGGATCTGCAAGAGCTGAAAGGACCAAAACAGGCCGAGCAGGTCTTATTGAAAGTAACATAAGGTCTTTTTTGGGTCTTATATATCTGCTAGGATGCAAAACCACGCTTTTTGGTCCCAAAACAGGCCAAATCGGCTTTATATTTTAAGAAAAGTTTTTAGACGGGCTCATGTTCCAGAACAGGTCTGCATCGAACGAAAAAGTTCACCTAAAAAAGGACTTATTTTTGGACTCGGGTGATTTTACGGAATGTGGTCATTAACAGGTCTTCGAGGAAGGCTGACGAAAAATGTTATTACATCCGTTTCATCGTATTCCAAAAACAAACTTTGGTAAAAAAATGAAAAAAAAAATCAAAAAATAAAATAACAAAATAATAAAAACAAATAAATAAAAATAAAATAAATTTGAGCGTGAACGACGAACTTGAAGCCATACGGCATACTCAAATTACGGTACGAGCAAAAACAATACGTACTGTACATAATTTTCAAGTTCATCCCAGAAGATTCCAACCCAGAATGTCATGAAAACTTCAAGGGCAAAGCTGACAGGAGTCTAAATTTCCTAAAAGCAAATGCCACGTTGTGTCTAAACATTAAGGGCTAAAATCCAGACACAAGTTTTAGTTTTACGAAAAACAAAATGTAATCTTCTTGGAGCTGTGCGCCTTCAGTCAAATCCCCACGTCTTTACTAAAACTGGACTCTAGAGAAGGCTTCTTGTTGTGTTGTTTTTGTGTTATTATTTTTGAGTCCTAATTTTTTTTAAATACAAATTACAAGAAAAAATATGCAAGATCGCGACTGAAAAAAAGAAAAAAGATATTTTTCCCGAAAGTAAAAATATATAAGTGTTTATCTGACAAGGAAAAAAGAAAAGATTTTGCACGTTTTTCAAGTTAGTCACTTATCTTGATATTGCTCGTAATCCTTGATATGCTGCTGATCCTGATATCGAGTTTGTGTTACAAGTAGCCTATATCGAGAAATCTTGTGAGTCATTTGCGGCAGCGAAAAAAATCACAATTTACTCACATCGGTTGCCTTCTTGTGCTCCAAACGCGATGAGCATTTTCGCCATCTCTCGGTTGTTGAAGAGGACTGCAAGGTCCAGCGGGGATAAGCCATCGTTGTTAACGCTAAGAAACAAGAGAAACAAAATCATTTTTTTAATTATTTATTTTTTTACTATTTTTTTAAGGGAAAGGAAAACATAAAGAAAAGACGGTCTTACGTGTTGATATCTACATCCGTTGTTTGCAATATGGTTTTTGTGCGCTCCAGGTGACCTTGCTCGATGGCCGCGAATAAAGCTGCAACAAAAGAATAATTATTTCGTTAATTTCGTTACAAAAACAGAGAACTCAGCATCGCGTTTCCATTGCGCGCTTAATGATGATGTCAGAACTTTTAGTAAGAAACACACTTTTAAGGAAGCTTATTGAGTAACTTGAAACTAACAGTAAGACCACCAAAATAGTCTAGGAGCGCGTCTAGGAGACTTTCCACAGGTTAGCCCATACGATCAGATTTTGCCCTCACCAAACTACGTCTATAGTTTTATCGCGGTTCAAAAATTATGACAATGACGATAAACGACGCGGCCTAGGATAAATCCGTGTGGATATCCAAGTAAACAGTCACATGGCGAGGACATCCGTACGGATGTCCGCACCCACTGACGGATATCCTTACGGATATCCATGCGGATGTCCGTGTCGAATTATCCGTGCTACGGACAGTTTGACCAGGGATAACATAATATTACATCAAGAAAACAACAAAAGTTAGTGAGAACAAGGCTGAAATAAAATTTGACACGTTATCTTGGGTAACGGCTGCAATCAGCTGTTGGAGCAACTTTTTCTGCCAGTTTCTCGTCATTCAGCTGGCTTACTTAATTATGTTTTACTGAGCACATTAACAGAGAGTGTAGACGAACAATATGCAGACCACTGTTTGGAGTTTGGAGCATCGCTGAATTTTGTCTTTCAGGTAATCTACATACGTGTACTGTATCATATCACGCTATAAAAGTTATCGGATAAATGATTTGATCTCTGAAATATTTGAACCATGAGACCTCCCCCCATATATTTATCTGCACGGTTCTGTGCGATTCCCACGGGTGGCAAATTTTAAGTTGCGGGGGGAGGTCGAGCCCCACAAATGTGTCAAAACCTTGTCAGATCAGAGAATTTCGTCGATTGAAGCTTTGTGCAGGGACAAAACAAAGCAGTCATGCCATATGATGATGCTCACTAAAAGATGGCTAAAGCAAAGCAAAACTGCAGAAAGGCATATATATGTCCACTTACCATGCGAATGAATATCGATGTAGGGCAACTTGTCGAGGGTGGTTGGAACTTTCTTTTTAAGATGCGTCCTTGTGAGGAGACCATCACTTATGAAATCCATCCCCTCCGCCGGGTCTCTCTCCCTCTCCCTCTCCCCGCCCCTTTCCCCTTCCCCCTGCCCCACCGAGCGCCCTCCAGCGCGGTGACGATGTTTCCCCAGGTCGTAAAGCTCTACACAAACAAAAATTCAACAAAAAATAAAAAAGCAGCTAAACAAAACACTACGAGCAAAAATAAAATAAAATCGTGCAAAGCAAATTTACGGAGTGACTGCGTCGAACCAAAGATCCTAGACACATCAGATGAGGATTTTCGTCCGAAGTTATCCATGTATCTCTCGATAGGTCCGTGACCAAGGTAAGTCATGCTATAGAGGTTTATGAATAGCCGTGATACCGGTACCACAGATGTACTTGGGTAGCTGTCATAAGCGCCAATCGAGGGGCATTCGATAGCGCCAAAAACCACAAGCGCCAACGCCGCAAACGCCAGTCCGTAACCGCCAAACGAGAAAAGTCGCAAACACCAAAGTTCGTATAGTTTAGGTTAAGTTAGGTTAGGTAAGGTTAGTATTGCGGTTAAGACCTTTGGCGTTTGCGATTTTTCTCGTTTGGCGGTTACGGATTGGCGCTTGCGATGTTGGCGCTTGTGGTTTTTGGCGCTTATGACAGCTACCCCGCCAATCCGTAACCGCCAAACGAGAAAAGTCGCAAACGCCAAAGTTCA
>Ga0058701_10003526_pt1 | contig 12409 bp, 7 predicted proteins | sample AgamicOrMae_FD_97039 | JGI IMG/M metagenome (GOLD analysis project Ga0058701, IMG submission 97039) | Agave microbial communities from Guanajuato, Mexico - Or.Ma.e | ecosystem: Host-associated > Plants > Phyllosphere > Phylloplane/Leaf | place: Guanajuato, Mexico | collected 2012-06-04
ATAGTGCCTTGTGCCTCGCTCCGCTATCGCTCCGCTCGGCTGTCGCCAAGCCTGATGCCGCTTACTTCTCGGCGCCCCTGAGCGGGCGCCAAGAAGTAAGCGGCATCAGGCTTGGCGACCGTTCAGTTGGGTAACCCTAGGTTAAGTTAGGTTAGTTGCCTTGTGCCTCGCTTCGCTATCGCTCCGCTCGACTTGACGACGGAGGGTAGCACCAAATTTAAACTGAAAGGTTGAAAATGCTACCTTAAAAAATTGCAGTGTACTTACCTGCCGGGTAAAGAATAAATTGCAAAGTTCCTTCCTGGTTTTCCTCCTCAATTTCTTCGGGAAAGCAAACTAAGGGCAAGACCTTCGTCGACCCTGTTTCGGGGTCGGGGAACACCTCCATACAGAACTGGGTCGGAGGTAATGGCTCCCCGTTGAACAGAAACGGTGCGAAGAGCGACCCATTGGGGTACAAGTAGAACTCGTCGCTGTCCGTCTCGGAAGGCTCCAATCGGTACCTGTAGGATAAAATAAAGATGCACATTCTATGTTTTCCTTCGTGATGGCAATTATTTGAAGGTAGAAAAATTTGGAAGAAAGTGAGAATAATCTTTTTCTTTTAACGCCTAAGTAATAATATAAGGGCTTTATGTGACAGGTCTGTTTAATGTGGTCCTTTGGTAAATATCCTTAACTCTTAGTGACGTGTTTTCGTTAGTCACCGCGTAAGATAAGACTATCTAGCCGGTTCGCGATGACTCAAATCAAGACTTATAAGCTTTAAAATCGATTAACCAGCTTTCACATTAACGCGAGAGCATGAGAGAAGTGCGTACGCACTACTCTCATGGCGAGAGCTACGAAATAAGATTCGGGCCAGTATGGTTTTGGAGATACTCCGAAGCATATCAGCATACTTCAGATTGAAAACACAAATATTCGACGATTTATAATCAAAACCTTGGCGCATTAAACGCCGTAAAGAGTGTAATGTCAATCAGCTGATTGTGAGCTAAGATAGCAATTTTATGGGTTATTCGTCCGTCGATCAGACCGCGTTGTTGACTTCTGTCCTTGGCCCGTCATTAAATGTCTTATTTCAGGGCTTATTGGTAGACTATGACAAATGGTCTATTGTAAAAGTGAAACAGGATTCATTTTGAGAATACGTGATACCCGCCCCTAAAGGCGGTCCTAAAATATCTCCTCAATGGAATGCGGTGACGTTGGAAGGCAAGGTCCATCCGCACATTGTTGAATCATATCCTGACCATGGATTCTAGGAAAGGCGTAGAGTAAGAGTGCGAAGCGATATCGGTACCTCTGTCAATAATTCATCGAACTTTCGCGCGACAGGACATCCTTTTCTTGGTAAATGTATGGCGGGAAAAAGACCCGCCAAATTTGAATGACTTGTCTATGAGTGATATCTATTGGTACCGGTAGGCCATCTAAAGCCGTATATTATACGTAACGGTGACGCGCCAATGCGGTGGACGAGTATACTTTCAACCCCGTACCGCCCAGCGATGCCGTTCGGAAACAGAAAAATTTATTTTATTGGTTCTTTTCAGTTCCGTATTGACACATTTTAAAAAATATCACCCCTCTGGAAATCTGAAATTCATTAATTTAGGCATTTTTCAAAGCTTAAAATTTTGTATTTTAATGGAAAAATATCCTTCCGATTTCTCTTAAGCTAAATTTCATTCCAAACACTTTGGGCTGTTATGGGTTAATGATGGGCAAATGTGAGTTTAGAGAGATCCTCCAAGTGTATCGAATGATAGGTTATTAACTCATAACTTATCCAAGTGGTAAACTCGTCATCTAATTCCATATGCTCGGCGGAAGGCATTTTCTATCGGACAGGGAACAACAATCTCGAAACTGTCAACTTAATTACTAAATAAGTGGACTATGGTAGATTCGTAAGACATTCGGATCCTGATTCTGTCATATCCGCGGTAACTTTATCGTTGCATTTATCTTACGCATGGATTTGAATTTTGTTGCCGGAGCTGCTTTTAAAAAGCTGCCAGTCATCAAAACTTTCATGAAAGCGCTTTTTTTATGGAAGTCCTTTACAATAACGACAAGGTTTAAAACAAACTCACTGTAAGCAATGTAAATGTTTCAATGCAAACACACAAACTTTGCTTGCTTCACGAGTTCCTTATTCGTGTGTTGGTCGCTTGATACTAGCGCGGGTTTATCAATGGTGGCTACTACTTAGGGTTTCTCCCGTACTTGGAGTATTGGAGACCAGTTTATCCCTATCAAAGATAACCTTTTTCGGTACGTGTACCGATTTTATCGATGGATTACATTATTATTAATCTGCGGATTACCGTTATGATCTCGTGCTGTTTCAACTACAGTAGAACAATGTACTCATTTTTATCTCATTTTAAATATTTGTTCAGTTGATGACGCTTTCATCAAGGAGGGAGGTATCGCGGGAAACATGATACGTCTCCTTATTTAAAGACTTGTTTCAAAACCATTGCACGCTACACTCGCGCTCGGGGATTTCGCCAGTTTTTAAAATTCCACATATCACTTTAGGAAATTTCTAACGTTGTTTTCTTTGAAGTGAGATTTTTAAAATTTCTTAGAAGACTGTACGTGTCCTGGAAAGAATATTCAATTCATTTTACTTCCACGTTCAATGGAATTATGGTAATCCCGCTAAAAATCTAGTCCATTTTGAGGTTAGATTCTTCGTAGACCCTTGAAAATTCCGAAAAAAAATTGTTCGTCTGTGTCTGTCTGTCCGTTCGTATGATGGGGGTCCCAACTTCCTTGGAGAAACGAAAACTGCCGTAAATTTAACTCTTCCGATGAAACTTGATACGTAGGCATCCGTATAAGAACGTAAGGCCAATTGTATTTGGCGTCGATCAGCCCTGCGGTTTCCCAAGACTGTGCGGGCCGCCCTGAAATCGGCAAGTTTTCTTTTGGTCATATCTCGTTAACGGTTCAATCAATCTAAAAGAGGGAGTTAGTTCATTTCAATGGAAATTCTATTCTTGACATTTTTAAATGCATTTGTTTGATGTCTTTAGCGGTTTTCAAAATAACCGCAAAATAACTTTTTTGGAAGGACATGTTTTAGCTTTTTTGAGGGTATACAAATATTTCCATATAAAGTTTTGCATCTAACCCGACGTATACCTGGTCTGTTATGGGCTGGAACCTCAAAGGAACATAGAAATATCGATCTGCGCCAAACTTAGCTTTTCCCTAGTCTTTCATTTTTGTGAACCCGTGTCCATGATTCTTCGCGATGCCCCTCAAGACATCTCTTTTGATTAAGTCAATTTATTCGCATGATAAAAGCCGAATGCTAGAACCATATCAAGTGGATCACATCGAACTAATGTGAGAGGACATTCTGGCTTTTTAAATTAGACGAGGTCAGGGATCGCAAACCTGTTAGTTTCCGCTATATTAACGAATTAGTTTCAACTTCAGCCGAAGTCAAGCGTGGTTTCTGGACGGCAACCTTCTATTTTTAGCAACAAATTTAAATCCCTCAAAGCGACTTTTGGGTACCCGATACGTGTTCAGGTTAAACATTTCTTTTTCGGGCTTTCCCAGGCTACAAGTTGGGACTCACGGTCCATAATGCATCTTCATTCGAGTACCGGTATCAACAGGCACCGTATTAATACCTTAGGAATCACACTCTTAAACAAGAATTTTCCGCCCATGGGATTCCCATGCTAAATAAGGACTTCTCCTTTGACGTTCAGAACATGCTACTGGTACGTCAGAGAGATTGCCGGCGTTCCGTCATATTACGCAATCGGCCTTTTCTTTAATATGACTTTTTTTTTACTTTACAAACCTGGACAGGGCGTGAGCCTAAAAAAAAAAGAAAAAACGCAACAAGTCTTGCTGCGATTTCAATAACATTTTTAGACTTTTTAGCATGAAGGTTTATACGGTATAAAAGGTTTTGTTATACCAACAAAATCATTTGTTAAAATAGGGATAACAAAAATATTTTGTTACAACAACAAAATGTTTAGTTCTATCAACAAAACGTTTGGATGCTGCAGCAAAACTTTTGGTTGCAGCAACAAAAAAAAATATTTGCTGTCCCTAATTTTGTTGCCGTAACAAAACCATTTTTTCCGTGTATAAAGCGCATTTTCGCACTATAAACTAATAAGTTGTTGACACGCTCTGCGGTCTTAAGATTTGGATCCGATTAAAACCAGTCTGCTCCAAACCAAGGTTTAATCTATTTTTATCGTGAGAAACCGAGGTTTTATCTGTTTTTATTGTGAGCTGATGGAATGGTTTGGTAATTTATCAAAAAATTAAAAGCGTTCTTGGCTGCATAATTATCTGTTTTAGAGATTGATTTCGAATAATTACAGTTGTTAAACGGTTGTATTCTGCTGGTTACACTTTGTTAAATTGCATACTTTGATTTCTGTACCAGTGCTTTGTCAGGCTAAGGCGGCGTCATGTTGAAGTTACTTATGGTACGGTTCAATTCGATCAAAAAAGGTTAGGGAACATTAGGAAGTTCGATAAAGCTGGGTTAGATTAGACCAGGTTTGATAGAGTACGTTCGATTAGGTTTAATGTTGCAAAGTAACTCACGGTATCCTTGAGTTAGGTTCGACAAAGTAAGTCTCAGGTCAGTTAAACTAACTTTAAGTAAGATTAGATTCGATTGATCAGATAAGGTTAGGTAAGGCAAGGTTTGATGAAGTACGGTTAGGTTTAGTTAGGTCAAGTTCGTGAGCAATGATAGCCGCAAGCATTATTAGCTGATTAACGCGAAACTTCTCTCCGTTCAGTTAGCAGTTTGGAAAGACTCCTAGATTGAAGTTTCCCCCAAAGCTCATGATTTAGTTTTCGTTCTGACATGTTGGTTTAACCAACACCCACTTGATCCTCTTGAGGCGGTTTGTTTAGCTCTATTGGATTGATGAACTCGCGAGTATCGGGAAATGCCGGGAAATAACGTTGGCTTTGAAGTCGTGGAGCGCTCCCCTTTTTTATGCATTGGAAGTCCAAACTCTATTAATCTTGGAATTCGATGAAAATTTCGATGCTTCTCCGAACTATTTTATTGTGAAATTGTATCAGACGCCTCTAAAGTATCAACGAGATGCTAAACCTGAAAAAGGCTTAAATCCATACACCTCCTGTGCACTTCAAGTACATTTCAACGGAAAAAAATCCTAGTCCTGGGCTTATCTTCATCCAAAAAGTTGGAAAAATAAGTGCGATAGAAGTTCTTTGAAAAATAGACATAAAAATCGTATGTCAAATGAAAATTTTGAACGATAGACAGAGTTTCATCCCCCGCAACGCCGTACTTTGAGATATCGATAGGGCAATAAAAAAACTTCTTTTATTCATAAAAAGGGGGGAAATCTAAGAAGAATTGGACTTTTTGGGTCAACAAAATTACGACCGTGAAGCAGGTTGTTCTTTTTAGCTTGGTATCTAAAGTTGTGAAATCATAGTTCTTAGTGATAGAGCTTACATCAGGTTGTCTCCTTTTACGGAACATTAGCCTTCCTTGTTCGCATATTTTTGGGTGGAGAACTCCAGGACGTTAATAATCGCCAATATAAATGTATATTAACTGTATTATTTCTGTTATCCCGGCCCTTTAAACTTCGACGCGGGAAAGGGAAACAGTTCAGTTTGTTTTCCGGGGTCGAATTATTCCCCGAATGTCCGTGGAACCATGGATACCTATATTGGAATTACATGCTATCACGAACATCCGTGCTCACTCGGATGTCCTTAGAGCACTGTCTGTGGAACCACGGATATCCGTTGAGCACTGCCCATGGAAATCCTCGTCTAATCCGTGCTAGCATGGATATCCTCATAGATATCCATGGAAAGTGTACCCATTGATGTCCTGTGGATATTCGTGAAAGACAGGACTATGGCCTGTTCGACCCGAGTATATTTTTATCTTTCACGCAATGAGGCCCCGGTGTGGTCAATGTGTTCCGTACACAATCCTTATCAATACTTGACATAGGTTTACCGGGATAAACCATTATGAGTTAGGCCTACAGAGATAAAGGGACTGCTACTAACAGTCTGCAAGCCATCCACGAAGGGAATCTTTTACTTATGGGTAATGGTAGATCACCGTAATTTTGAGTTAAAACGATTTCCTAGCTAATGAAAAACGTGCGTTACGCGTAAAAAAAAAAAAAAGATTGCTCTGCGGTTTTTTGGTGCAGCTGAAGAGTTTTAACTCAACGACTGTATTTCAAAAATTCATTTCCGGCGTTAAGTGTCCAAATAAGCGACTCTCAGCACTGAGCGATGGACGCTTCTGATCTCTTTTAAAGCGACTTATGATGGACTCGTGAATACCGGTACTGAAGGCAGAGTGATAAACACGTGGGAGCAGAAACTTTTACGCTAGTGAGGCCGCCCGGCGAATTTCCAGTCATTCCTACGCTACCGGTTCTATTGTTTTCGTCTCCAAAAGGGTGTTTTACGCTTGAGGAAAAAACTACCCATAATGGAAATTATTAAAACCAAAGCTTGCACGTTTTCTCTCCTCAATTTCTGTGATTGACTTTTTGCCGTCACAAGGTAATGTGATCTCTCAATAATGCAACATGGAAAACTGATGATTGAAACGCGTCCGTGGTTTTCCCGGTAACTTGTGTAGGCTCGAAATCTTCCTGAAGTTTTCCTACGTCGGGTTTCTGGAAGAGGATGAAATTCGCTAAAAGAGTGGCGAAAATTAGAGATATTAGAGACGGAAATCGCAGTGTAAACAGTTCCTTGTTATTAGCAATTTCCAGAAACCGCTGAGCGCCCACCTAGTCCGCCTGCGAGGCAATAATCCTATAAATACATTAAGAGTACAGTCAAACTCAAAAACATAATTTGTTTAAAATTTCTGGTATCAAGAGGAGTTTTACTTTAAGAATGTTATGTGTAGGCCTAACGACTAAGTAATGCCCAATCCACCTAGTTCCCCTCTCCTAAAAAAGACATTCATTTCCCTATTTGAGCCCGCCTATTCGGAGAAGGGCCTATTATAATCTGCAGAATTATTAAGAGTGCGAAAGCTATCATTTTCATACCCCCAATAAGTCTCAACCAACTTCGATGTACGAATTCCGAAATGGCTATTTAGTGAATTTAAGCGTCCAAAATTTAGATGGTTATCCAGTGAATTAAAGCGTTCAAAATTTTCCTTTATTCTCAAACGCAGTTCTTAAGGGCCTTTTTTTATACAAAACCGATGTAAACGGGTTTCCTGGATTGAAGTGTCCATGCAAGACCCATGTTCCTTGCCGAAAAATCCATTCACTTGAAAATTCTCTAATGGACATCCATGGTGCATGGACATGGCACGGGCACACGGATATCCATTCGTGTTTTTTTTATGAATGGATAATTAGGTATGGATATTGCATGGACACCTCAACCCGGTTTGAGGCTCTCTAGTTTATTGTAGATCTTGAAGTGAGTCTGTCGTTCGCTAATGTGAACACCTTTGAATTCGTCCATTTCCGCGTCCGCCCACCCTCGAACCGAACCAAACCGGCGCACATGCTTCAGACGTACTGTACGGTAACTCTCAGTATCAGCTGATAAGAGTCGCTCAATGTTTACAGCACCTGCCATGTTTACAAGGATTTCCAACAATGATGAAATATTGTCCTTGCTCCACTGATTCCGGTGTCCGCTCCTGGACAGCTGCCGCGTTTTCCGAGTCCAGCGTCGCCACTTCGGTGAAAATCGGCACAAACGCGAGCGCACTCGGGGAGCATTTATTTCGTTGCAACAAGCGCATCCCCAGAGGACAACATTTCGGAACCACTGGCCGCCCGTCGATATCGTACGAAGACAACGCTGCGGTCGAAGTATCGTTCTCATTGGCTACCGCGCTTGCTATGAGAAACGCGAAGATCACGATCGGAATCATGGCAGCGCGCGCACACTACCGGCCCGCCGGCAAGTTTCGCTGGGACTGAAATCTTTGAGTGCGAATCCGCCGCGCGCGGGCCGGTCAACGGAGTTCCCCTCCCCTCCGAATTACGTTTACGCTACTTCCGTCCACCCACCGCACCTTGATTTTTCATGCTCACAGATTTGTGACGTACCGTCACAACTTGGCGATACTCCGAATAAGCTTCATTCATTGTCGGTACTGTACTTTCTTGCCTGCGTTTCGCGCGCATTTTCTATGAGAAATTCAGCATTATCTGCGCGTGGGCTCACCATTTTTTGCTCTCTAGGTCACGGCTTTTGTTAGTTGAGAGCGATTTTCAATGTAAGTTCATTCTTCCGGTATACTCCGACAGGGCGTTAGTTTCCGTTAGGCCGTTTCGGTCGAACAGGCTTTCCGCTTTATCTATTGGGCGCCTCTGGTGATAAAAGCTTCTATGGATGAGGAGCAATACTACAACTAGAAAGGTATTGTTGAGGTGTTAGATTATCATTACACCTGTTAAAATAAAGATCATTTTGAGGCCTGCCTTAAGGAGGCTAAAAAAACAAACTTTATCGGTGATGAGCTCACGATGCGGTCAGTTGAAGGTGCTGAAATGTCAATGTTGCAATATGAATTTTGATCCCTTTGTGATAAACTGTCTTTGTGCAACGTTGCATCTGAAGCGATCGACCTTCATAAAATTCATAAATCGCCGTTTTCATTCATACAATTTATCACTTCATTAATTTTATGCTGAAAGACTTTCGTCCACCTTCGAACTCGGAAGGTGTTAGACTAACAGTATTCTGAAGAATTAAAATGTTTAATCAAGATTTCTGTATTGGACGGTCAAAATTACGTACTTTCGAGGACATGATATCAAAATGGTTGCCCATCTTGAACAGCTTTCTACAACCGGTACTTACCGGTACTGGCTTGGGTAAAGATGGAACGATCCTTTTGAAACGCTCATACGCATCCTCTCATTTTATTCATACAAGATTTTGCAATGTCCATTCCTCCATAGGTATTGGAAATTCAAATGCATCTTCTGTACATAAGAAGTATTATAATGAATACGGTACCACAGGGAACCAACTGAAGAGAGGTTGTTGTTGACTCGAGGGTGAGGGGGGGATGAGTGCTAGTCCACCCAAATCATTGCAGTTTAACTAATAAAGTTAACTCTATTCGCCATTGCAGCAACCATGACTATCTCCAAATACCCACGATCTGAGCTCCAACGAGACAAGATCTTCAGTAATATTCTTGTTCTGCGGCACTTCATGGTTCTAGTATCCTTGCTATCAGTGGGCGGAACCATTTCTGACATTCCTCACTTCTTTTTATCGCCTCTCCATACTGTTCTTCTCCGACGTGATTTTTACAGATTAGTCGTGAGAGCAGGAGTTTCAGTCGCGGTTGACAAAACCTCTATCTTTTAATTCTTTTTTTTTTGAGGAAGTTATTACGTTTATAGTCAGCAGGTTGCTATGAAAACTAGAAGATTAAGTGCCTGCGATATCACTAATTTGCTGTCGTTTTAAATTATTAATAAATGCGCATTTCGACATGAGAGGAGCCTTTCTCTCATGATTTGGAGAAGTGCAGTTTACAGGAAGTAAAGATTTTTTTTTCTCAGAATAACCTTCCCTACCAAATGCTACGGATGGAAAAATGCCCTTCTTTTTATTTATCTGCGGCCTCTGCTCATCCAGGTGTCCATTCGATAGACCAGAGGAAGCTTGGGGTAGGCAACCTCCCTAACCCACATGCTATCTGGATTGCCTACCTTCAGCAACGTGCCTGGCACTAGCACAGAGACCAACAAGGTTTTCAGTAACAACCCTGAATATTTTTTTTTAGAAGTGGCCACTGCCTTAAGTTTGTATATATAATACTCGGATTTCAGGTCTCATCCAAAGCCAGAGATAGAGACTCACTTGGAAATAAACGCGAGTTTTGTGTTACGCGACTGTGTAAGTCAGTGTTCCAAAGTAAATGCTAACGTTTGTTAACTCGAAATTTATTGTACTTAGCCAACATGTTTGCCTTGATATAGTGAAAAGGGTATCAAACAATACAAATTTTCGAGCGGAACCAAACTATGATGATTGTATGGACCACAACAATCCATAAAGAATAGTTCTGCTTTCCAGTGTGAAAGAAAACAATTAATTGTATCTATCACATACAGCTAAAATCATCTGCTAGCACTGATCACTCTGTTATGCCAAGAGATATGGTAGAGGTCATTGGTAAAATAAGGACAAAATCAGTTCACACATGCACCTCCGGAATGGTAGTAAATGGAATTTAGTAGTGATATTTAGACATGTTACCCCCTGAAATATTTAATAAATGCTGAAATTTTCTAGACTTAGATTGGTTTAGAAGTAAAAACAGGAATTGATTTAAATTTCATATTTATTAGATGGCAGATCAAAAATCACATGAAGTCGTCGGAGTCACTTCCGTTGTTGTATGCATTGGATTTCATTTTATCAGAGGTCATCAATGTACTGTAGCTCCTGAAAAAAAGAATAAGGACAATGTTACAAAAGATCCACATATTTTGACAACTGACCAGAGTCCAGAAAAGTGTTTATGTTAATTAGATAAAAGAAGAAATAGAAGGACCTTAGTTCTGCCTCTTCTCTCTTTCGCTTCTCTTCCTCTCGTCTCTGTTGCTCCAGCTCACGCTGAATTTTTTTCTTGTCTTCCCTCTCCTCTCTATCTCTCTGTTCTCTCTCTGCTCTCAAATCTGGTTGGGCGTTTACTCTTTTGGTTTTTTCCAATCTATTAACTATTTCATTACACTTAGAAACCTTCATTTTCCGGACCTGTGAATCCAAAACAAAGATGCAAAGCATGTATTCAGAAACATTTATTGAAAGACTTAAGACTCCTGTAGAATACCAACCTCCTTTTGGCTGTGAAAACTGACTTGACCAACATCCATGGACGGGGTCTTCTTTAAATTGCTCCACATGGTGTAAACCACATCACATTCATTCAACTTACAGCCACTGATGCTGTTTGCCTTCACTAGCTGAGCAGCATCTTGCAATACAGCTTCAGGTATACTGTCAAGGGTTTGACCCTACAGAAATATCCATAAAGTTAGTAAACCAAAGTTTATGGAATTTTTGTTAAACATATGATTAATTTATGTGATTACCGGGGCAAGTCGTAAGTAAACATGAGCAGAGGAATATTTGTCAACATGGAACCAGACATCTTCTGGCCAGCCCCACTTGATCAGGTCCTCATCTGTGGAAACAGACCAAAAGTTAATCAATGCTGAAAGAGTTGATTTTATGGTCATATGTAGTATTTTCGCGGTAGAACTTACTTTCAACTTTGTCATTGCCCATAAAAAGGGTGACTGGTGGTGAAACAACTGCAAAAAGAAAAAAAAAATGAAAACTGCTGTATAAAGGTGTACATTTGATGTAACAGGTGTTCAGAGGTTAGGTCAGTTTGTTCTATAAAAATTCACAATCCCAGAAATCAAAACTTAACTATTACGAAAACTTACAAGCACGCTGATTTAAATACACTATGCAAGATACCTTCATGAAGTACCCAAGAACATAAATTAACAAAAACACTAAACAGAGGGAGAGGTTTTCATGCGCTGATGCATACAGCCCCGAATCGGACATTTCGAGAGTACCTAGTTTTGCTTACCGTTGCTAGTAAAGTAGAGAACCATTATTAGAATCCAAATAGTTCTATCACAAAATTACGGATACATGAAAGAAAATAACAAAAATCTTTATAACCTAAAAAATGTGCAAAACACAGCCTCCGCCTTGAAGACGAAAACAAACTACAGTCATGGAGTATGTTACGAAAATATTCCACCCTATTTCAAAAATAACTTTGAAAAAAATGTTGATGTCCTTTTTTGTATATAAATTTATTTTTCCTTCCTTTATTTAACTTAAGCTTGCTCTGCACTCTTTGCTTTCAGCGCTGGAGGACCTTCAGCCTCAGTTGCGGATCGTCGCTCATCCAGTTGGTTAACTTCACAGAGGCGTCCTTAACCTACAACTCCTTGCTTCAACAATACCACCTGTCGAATTTTTGTGCTCATTAAATGAGTTTAAGAACATTGTTGCGACGAATAGTACCAGCCAGATTTAGTGTAAGTGCCCTTTTAACTTATTTCATTAAATTTTCGCCTTGATACAGTAGCTCCTTGTTAGATCAATATTCGAAGCATCACTACTGGAAAATACATGCTGAAAATACAAACATCGTTATCGGAGTATTTTAAATTGCCCTCCTATGCCTTGTTCTTCTCTTAGTGTTAAATCGGAAAACAAAATGTATGTCGTACGTTTTTTAAGTAGTGTCACTTAAGGTATCATAAAAGACAGGTAATGACAACCGCGATAAAAACACGGCCACCTAGATTCCGGTTTTAGCTCTCTACCGACTCTCTCTTGGCGTCGCAGTGGC
>Ga0058701_10003527_pt1 | contig 12408 bp, 9 predicted proteins | sample AgamicOrMae_FD_97039 | JGI IMG/M metagenome (GOLD analysis project Ga0058701, IMG submission 97039) | Agave microbial communities from Guanajuato, Mexico - Or.Ma.e | ecosystem: Host-associated > Plants > Phyllosphere > Phylloplane/Leaf | place: Guanajuato, Mexico | collected 2012-06-04
ATTACTCCAGAGGTGGGTTTATCTTGGTCAGTAACCAACATCTGCGTTTGACCGTCATTAGATACCTGAAACAGGTAGAGGTGGTATTCAGATATCTTGTATCCTCGTCTTGCAAGACGTTATCTCTCTCGCACACTTCGCAGCCGCCATGTTGGATCAACCCCTTCCCCTTACTTCCCCACTCCAGTCGCTGGTGCGGGGTAGGTGTGGAGCGACATAGTAAAATCTATCCCCTGTTTTGGAACGTAGGGCTCCCTGTGTTAGGCACAGCATGAACAGGGGTCAACGCTTTAGGATCGGCTTGGTTGAATATTAAATATGTTATGATATATTGCGCTCTAAGCGAGATAGACTCTTGTTTAGTCCCATTTTTGGAAAGTTCTCGGAAAGACCTTTTCAATGGTGTGGCTGATCACTAGTTTATCACAAAAAAATTAAAAAAGTAAAAAAAGGCTTAATTTTGTTTTATTTTCTTTCAAGACGCTCCTTTGTGCTTACTTTCATGGATAGAGTCATGTTCAGCCCCATTTTTGTCAAGTTCTCATGAAGACCTTTCCAATGATATGACTGATCACTGGTTTATCTTAGGATAATAAAAAAGGCTAAATTTGTAAATTTCGATATGATTTCGTTCAAAACGCTCTTTTGAGCTTATTTTCATGGTTTGCCTTATGTTCTGCGGCCAGAAAGGGAAAGTAAAAGGAAGGGGTAAATCCAACATGGCTGCGAAGAGTGCGAGAGAGAAAGTATTGCAAGACAAGGATATAAGATTTGAGATTACCACCTATATGGCTATTATGTACTTGATCATAATCGGGATTAACACATAAAAAAATAACATAGTTAAAGGGTTGTATCGGTTCCCTCAATCAGGATTTACAATATGGCGATTATCGTAAAAGCTCAAATTATCAAATTTAATCGCGGCAAAGCTAGAAGAGTTAAAACAAAGAAACAATTGGCATCTGTCGTATATAAATCATTCGTGAGATATCGCATACGACCGGCAGTGAAAACGAATAGATTTAATAACTGGGCCGCTTTTCACCAGGTGACCCCACTTTTCTTCCCCCAGCTGGTCAGCTGTCACACTGGTATGTGTCTCACGTACACATGGTATGTGTTTGCCCTGAACAACTCAGCTTATTTCCTATGACAAAAGAGTTCTTTTACCTCAGCACAGGACATAAAAAAGAATTCGATCCCAACAAGCTCAAAAATCGCATAAAATTCCATACAAACAAAGAAAAATTTGATGCGAAGCTTTTGTATTATCGAATTTTCCTCTGATTCGAAAACAATGGATTTTGCCTGAAGGCATCTTCCACCGCGCGGCAGGAGATAAGTTGATTAAACGACGATTATTCCTGAGAGAGAAACTCCGTATCATCGTGGATTCCCTGGGCCGAAGAGCTACGATCGCGATATCCGGAAACGGACGAAGCTGTTCGTTCCCCTTCTCGCGCGATTTCCATCCCGAACCGGAAGCCGAAGAGATCCGACTGCGAGGCATGAGGTAGCGCGGAGTTATTTTTTCTCCCTCCAACGAAGTTTTTCACGAGAACCAGCAGCCGCGAAGAGATCCGACCGCGATGTACGAAAGAAGACGAAGCTGTTCGCTCCCCCACCACCGTTTCGTGATTCGCTGTGAAAACCCGAACAATTCCGATCTCGGTACACGAAGACCATCGGTACCGCTCGACTTCGCCCGAAGCGTTCTGGGAACGCTACCAAGCGTATCGATTTTTTCGTTCAATCCATTCACCAAATATGGTTTGCACTGAAATATGGATAAAGGTCTTGCGGATGGCTTACTTTTGAGTCTTTTTCTTCCAAAACCAAAATTAGGATTCAAGCCCGAACTAAAAGCAGACCATGAAATCCGATTAAGAAGATAAACTTTTCTTAGAGCAAGTTTTGTTTAGACGTGTGTCTAGTGTCGACAAAGTCAATGAGGCGCTTACTGGCGGGGTATTAGCATCTCATGTGATCACTTTACACAGGTAATTAACGCGCAGAGCACACATGAGGCAAGGCGGCGTACAGTCCCCTCTTCAAAGAAGCTAACTGTGTATTTTTTCTTATATTGTAGGTATTTTTAAAGGTATTTTCCATCGTTTTTTTTTCCTTTTTTAGGCTGCGGGTCGACCAAAACAGGTTCGAGCCAGAAGAAGGGAGGGTTACCAACTTATTCAAATTTTCCCTTGAGGACGTTTTCATTTTCTAGGTTTGACTGGGTTACTTAAAATAGTATCGAGCTGTGAGAGATGTAAGGAGGGATGAGGTATCGTTTAATTGGTCGTGTCTGACAATTAGTCAGGTAATTAAGTTAGATTAGGTTAAGCAACCTAGGTGAAACTACGTTAATTTAAGTTGGAAAATCTCACAAAGTGCTGAATTAAGACAGATTAAGACACTGCTAAATCAAACTTGGTTTGCATTATTAGCAGAAAAAAAGATCAAACACGCGACGTAAAGTCCAGGTGAAAGGGTATAAAAAAATCCAGCTTTTGCTGTAGAATAAAGCTTTAAAGTAGATTTTTCCCTCGTCTACGAGGTAAACCATGCACGCTCAACCGCTTGCCCTCCCCCCACGGCTTCGAACAATGTTAATGTATTTTATGTAAATGTAGCCCGTCCCTCAACGAGGCATTTTGCCAATATCGCGCCATGTTAACGCCAATCGATCGCGAAGACAAAGTCAACACTTGAGCTTTATTCAAGGTGGTTAGAAGCACCACAAACCCCATTTTAGCCCTTAACTAAAATCAGTATGTGTCGGGTCCCCGTGGACCCTTGGACCCCAGCCAAGTTTGGACCCGATCACACCACAGGTGCGGTCTCCCGACCTCACGGCTCAACAACCAAAGGCATTCAAAATAAATCAAAAACAGGTTGAACTAAATACCCTACCGCAAACAATCAAAGCACTTTACAAGTATTTAAATTGTTCGAATCAAACTTGGAGGATCAAATGTCAAAATCAGTTATTTTGAAGGGAAAAACACCGAGAAAAATGGGTTAGCTGAGATTACTCACAAATTAGTTTGAAAAAAAAATCGGGCGTGCCCGCCCGGTTTCTTTTGGTGGTGGGTGCCTCTAAGTATGAGAGGCACCACATAATATGAGTGAAGTTGCCTCAAAATCTTACCCTTTTTTTGCAAGTTTTTCAATTGAGCTAAACGAAGTTGGGACTTCGATTAAAAAGCTCACCTCAATAATTCTCTGTGATTATTTACAAAAACTTGCTAGTAAGCAGAAAAACACAAAGTGACAAAAGAAGGGATGGTTCGTACCCGAGAAAGTATGTCAATACACCAAGCAGTGGAGTAGTCTGCAACTCGTTATTCAATCATATCTTTTTTTGAATAACTAAAAATAACGACGACTCACAAGATTTGCTGCCACCCAGTCGTCATCAGGGGACAATTTCACGTCGATTTCATGTACTGAACGTTACTTTTCGATCAGTATCTTCGGAGCGACGACAACATACATCCGGACATACGGATTCACACGAAACTATAAAACTCTTCTCCTGGAAGGAGCTAGGCGGGCTTAAAAAGGACATATAACTAGTTTAGTAAATGTTACTAGTGAAGTAGTATATGTTGCCAGCACATTAAGGATTTGTCACTCTTACTGGCACGGTGTTTAAATATACTAGCCTACCTGGTAATATTTACTAACAAGTTTATGTATCCCTATTTTTTTCACTGATTTGTGAGCAGACAGCTAAATATATTTTTCTGCGTTCATAGCTAAAATGGCACACACAGAAAAATGGGTTAGTAAAGTTTACTTACCAATTAGTTAAAAAGGGGCCACATAACTTGGTTAATGAACGTTAATTAATGGTTGGCTAGTAAATGTTACCAGTACATTAATGATTTACTATAACATCGTGCTAGTTAATTTTACTATCACGTTCCCGTTGGTTACACTTACGAGCCGTTACACATAATATTTACTAACAAGTAAGTTATTTATTCCTTTTTTTTTACTGACATTTAGTAAACTTTACTGACCCATTTTTCTCAGTGTAGTTTTTGACCGAGAGAAATCAAGGAATAAAAAGTTTTCTTGGTGTATTTTGCATGCTATTGTGGGTAATGTTAGTAAAAATAAGGCAGATCCACTCGGTATCTTTTTTGTGTATATTCCTTAAAAATGTAAGAAGATATTTTGGAAGAAGCGTCACATGCATAGTGGGAGTCCTTAAAAGTTGAGTAACTTTTTTTTGCTTGGTCAACTAACCTAAACGAAGCTGAAAGCTGAGACTGCGCTCATAAAAAGCCCGCCTCGTATTCTGTGAATAAACCGATGGCTTCAAATGAAGCTGTACTAGTTGAAAATGCTGTTTCAAAACTGTACTACCCCCAATTTAAAAACATAGAAATTAGCACATTCTTGAACGAGCATTTTCAACTAGTACAGTTTCATTTGAAGCCATCAAACACAGCGAAGCTAGAGCAAAAGGAAAATCAGTGACAAAACAAATGGCTGATTCGGAATCTGGGCGAGACCCTGAAAAGGTTGGAAAAGAGTTAAATGAAAGGAATTAAAAACGCGAGAATGTTTCATATTAGATTAATTTAAATTGAAACGAGTCAATCGCGTGGAATTCGTCCCAAGCAAAATCTCAATAAGCCTGTTGCCGCTCCTTGACTGCAGACACAGTCCCGATGGACCGTAAGTTACATCAGGCTTGGACAACATAGGTCAGGTCAATAGGTCACTTTGACGCTCAGGTTGGCTAACGGTGGAACAAGCGAAGGAAACCCAATTTACAGTGCGAGAGAAACTGTATAATTGGTAAAAGTGTCAGGCGTGGATCTGTCCGTCTAAACAGCGGTTCGGAGCTGACAATGTGTCTAGAAGTTGACGTGACGCATGACAAACTTTTCAGGATTGGTATGCCCGAGACAGCCGTAGCGTTCCGGAAGGACGGATGTACGACCACTGACAACGACCATCGACCTCCGACCTCGGTCGGCAATCGCACCAGTAGGCAATCGACGCACTCCTAATACATTACTGGCACGATCCCCGAGGCTATTCTAAGGACTTAACATAGCGCCAACCCATTACAGAGATCTGTCTCTTTGTCTGTCTATCTCGCCTACTTTGAATTAAAGTAGCCATTAGCGCACAGTGCACGGGGTCAATTCGCAATCAACCCTGATTGCGAATTTCCTCCGGGAAAACCTTGGCGATTTCGTGGAAAACAAACAGTACCCGTGTTAAACGAGAAATCTTGATTGTGAATGTTTTCTGATATGGAAGCAGTCCAACAGCTTAAAGAAAAATAGAGGTACTCTTACTGAGGTACTGATTCGCAGTAGAAAGTGCTCCTTGTTCGTTGGCTCATGCACAGGTACACATTAATTTACGTATACACGCAAAAAAATGACTTTGTCAAACTTACAATTTTTAGACGACAATTTTTATTTGGTAACAGTTACTAAAAAAAATGTAATGATGACAAGAAGATGGTAAGGCGACAAAAATTTCTGTTATTTCAACAGATACGGTTGTAGTCTGTATAAGACAAAGCGCGGTTGTAAGTGTCACAGATATTTGTGACAAAGTCTTCATTTTTTTTTTGCGTGTCGTAACTGTAATCTCACGAAATGTAATGGAAGGGGAGGACAACGGTGGAACAATGAGGCGGGAATAGCCTAAGAGTGCTTGGTTCAAAAGAACTAAACCAAAAGGACTTTTCGATCATTCGATCAAGAAAACGTGTATGTTTCCAAACTCGATAAACTGCGATGTATAAGGATAGAAGTTGAACGCGGGTTTTGAAACAAACAAGTTCGTTTGATCGATTTTTGAAACACGAACTTTTACTTGATCGATCACTGATTAAGAGGATCGTTTTACTGTCTGTAACGGGAAATCAATCCCAACTCTTTTGCCGTGAAAGTTTCCCTCGAAGAATATTTTGAATTAATGAGGCACAGTCTGTGTGAAAATACACCGTGCGGCTTGAAGGGAGACTACCAATCGAACCACCGCGGAACTATTAAAACTTTAATACCTCTCCTCCAAAGTTAACAGCTTATTAATAATAGTAACACTGATAAATTACAAGCCTCATCAAACATTCAGCACTTTTGAAACGAAAAGCGACTGTCGATTCCCACCACGAGATGAAGGAAGTTTTCCGAAAAAAAATACGAACTGAAGAACTTCTAACAAAGTGTGCTCTACTTTTAAATCATGTATTTTACTGAATACGGTATAACAGGTTTTGTCATACCAAAAAAAATCATTTGTTAAAATACGGATAGCAAAAATATTTTGTTACAACAACAAAATGTTTAGTTCTATCAACAAAACGTTTGGTTGCTGCAGCAAAAATTTTGGTTGCAGCAACAAAAATTTATTTGTTGTCTCTAATTTTGTTGCCGTAACAAAACCATTTTTTCCCGTGAAATGTATTTTACTTGCACCACAACAGCAAGCAAAATACATTTCTTCTAATATCACAGGTTAGAAAAGAAGCAAATGTACTATTGAAATCAAATTCACGTCGCTCTAAAACATCACGGGAAAAAAGGTTTTGTCATACTAACAAAATCATTTGTTACAATTGGGATAACAAAAACATTTTGTGACAACAACAAAATGTTTAGTTCTGTCAACAAAACGTTTGGTTGCTGTAGCAAAATTTTGGTTGCAGCAACAAAAAATGTATCTGTTGTCCCTAATTTTGTTGCCGTAACAAAACCATTTTTCCCAAGATTGAAAAGTTGGTGAGGAGGGTCATAGACAGCTATCGATTCTGAATGGATACATTGAAATACTGTACAATATCCCTCCAAGTGATATTTAAAGGTTCGAGAATCATTGGAAATAATGTAAATCTTTCACTAACTAGTCTGTGTGTATTTTGGTCAGCAGACATTGTTAACATCACCTTTACCAACAATGTCGGCTCACGAACAAATAAACAGACTGGTAAGTGAAAGATATATAGAGGACTGAAAAAGCAAGTGCTTCGAATGATTCTCAAACTACAGGCTGTTGAAGGGAGTCACTCTCAGAACTAGACGACTATAGTGGGTACCGATAAATGGGTTTTACTGCGATTGCAACATCTGCGAAAAAACTTCTACAACTCTTGGAATCTAAAATGGATGCTTGGCAAATGAATGCCTGGTGATAAGTTACACGGGTGCTTTAAGTCCCTGCACGTGTGAGGAAAAATATTAAAATAATTTCTCATTTGAGCAAGCTTATTGGCATTCTGATAAGGAGGTGGTTCTGAATAGGTTCATGAAAACCAGCGTATCTCGAGATCTTCGAGGGGATGGCGGAGGTGGCGAGGGAGGAGGGGGGGGCACATGTGTGTGTGAGGGGGGGGAGTGTGGGGGGTAAAACGACTCAACACGGAGCTATATTCGCCGCAATCATTTCCTTTTCCTTTCCACAGCTCGTGTTTGCTCGCTCTTATTAAACAATATACGTGAAGTCATTAACGGTAACGCATACTTTTCACTAGACTCGCTTGCTGTATCTCTGTTGTTCGATTAACCCATAACAGCCCAAAGTATTTGGAGTGATATTTAGCATAAGAGAAATTGGAGGGATTTTCCTCGCTAAAATAGGCAATTTTAAGCTTTGGAAAATGCCTAAATTATTAAATTTCAGGTTTCCAGAGAGGTGATATTTTTCGAACTGTGACAACACTGAACTGAAAAGATCCTCTAAAATAAATTTTTCAGTTGCCGAACTGCATTGCTCGGCGGAAGTGGGTTAATGGGTAGCTGTCATAAGCGCCAAAAAGCATAAGCGCCAACGCCGCAAGCGCCTATCCGTAACCAACAAACGAGAAAAGTCGCAAACGCAAAAGTTCGTAACCGCTATAACCTAACATAAGTAATAATAGGCCTACCAATATTTTGGCGGTCACGGACTGGCGCTTGCGGTTTTTGGCGCTATCGAATGCATCCCCCGATTGATTAGTAAACTGTACTATTAAAAGTTGTTCTTCCTACCTTTTGTCCTACCAAGCCAAGCAAATTTACAGAGGATATAGTCAGTCACACGATACTACGACTAATTAAACTGCCATCTCCAAGCCTCAGTTGCTTATTTGTCTGTCGCAGCAGTTACTTCTGTAGAGAAGTATGAGTTTTGGCGGCAGCTGAGCAAAGTGACTTCACCGACCTGCAGGGTCATCTGAAATTCGCGGTAGCATGTCCTGAATCACCATGATGTCACGAAAGGTTGAACCAGGTTATGTAACAAACGAGCTAAAAAAAGGCAAGCCCACAAGCCTAAAACTTTCGATTGCAGGGCGAGTTACCTCGGGTAGCTGTCATAAGCGCCAAAAACCACAAGCGCCAACGCCGCAAGCGCTAATTCCTAACCGCCGAACGAGAGAAGTCGCAAACGCCAAAGGTCTTAACCGCATTACTAACCTTACCTAACCTAACTTAGCCTAACCTAACTTAACCTAACCTATACGAACTTTGGCGTTTGCGACTTTCCTCGTTTGGCGGTTACGGACTGGCGGTTGCGGCGTTGGCGCTTATGGTTTTCGACGCTATCGAATGTCCCCCGAAGGAGTCAACCGCCTGGCAGCTTAGCAAGCTAGTAAAGCGGGTTGCCTATTCGATCAATTGCGTGACGAAGGCACTTTACTGTGATTCATACGGACGGTCGAGAGAAGAAAACCACTACCCGTTCAAATAATAACCCGAACATTCTTTTAACGACCACTGTACAAAACCGATACGCCAACGAGTACCAGTATAAAAACACGAAACATGATATTTTGCCCCATAGGAAGTTTACGGTTTCAGTGCTAAATCTGAGTGGAGTCTTCATTCGGGTCATTAAAACCGGGTTATTTCAGGATACCGAAATTCGATCCACCATGATCCGTCTTGACGCGTCAAGGTACCAACAGTCGTCTCAAACGTATTAACCTACAACAGCCCTAGTTGAAGTGAAATTCAGCTAAAGAGAAATTTAAAGGCTTTTTTTCCTTTAAAATACGCAATTTTCAGCTTTGGAAAATGTCTAAATAATCAAATATCAGGTTTCCAGAGGGGTTATATTATTTAAATTGTGACAATACTGAACTGAGAAAATCCGCTAAAATATTTTTTTCTGTTTCCAAACGACATCGCTGGGCGGTAGTGGGTGAATCGCTCCAATTTTTTGAAACCTTCGTTATTTAGAAACTGAGATAGATACGCCAGAAAAGTCCAGAATGAAATCACTACATCTTCAAGAAATCTATCAACATGATTCTGGCTGTTTTGTCGATCTTTTTCCGGTCCAAAGTTGCAGAGATTTGAAAAAGTTGGTGTAATCAATACTTTTAAGTCTGCTTGTACAGTAGGGCCCAATGCGTTTAATAAGTCCGCGGTAAATTCTATTCGAACAAAACCTGGTTTTATAAAACCGCGGACGTTGGGATAGCTTTGGTGGCAGCGACGTTGTAAACCTTCATTTTTGTGGTTTCAACTTCAACGACGTATGCAAGGGAAGGGAGAGGGAGCAGGGAGCAACCGCGTGATTTGTACGCCACGTCGGCAGTAACAAGGTGTGCATCAATGCGGCAAAGCGCAAATATTGTTGAAGGAATAACATTCGCGTCAATTGAGCCTTTTGGTTTGCACTGTTATCTAATTTCCGTTAAAATTGCATCTGCGGTTGAAACTGCTCTCCAATATGAGGATAATCGTGTCGAAGGGGGCGGGGGGCATTCGATAGCGCCAAAAACCACAAGCGCCAGTCCGTAACCGCCAAACGAGAAAAGTCGCAAACGCCAAAGTTCGTATAGGTTAGGTTCAGTTAGGTTAGGTAAGGTTAGTATTGCGGTTGAGACCTTTGGCGTTGGCGACTTTTCTCGTTTGACGGTTACGGGTTGGCGCTTGCGGCGTTGGCGCTTGTGTTTTTTTGGCGCTTATGACAGCTACCCGAAGGGGGCCGCAGCCGAACAGGCTAGTAATTATCACGAGACGAAATCACTGTTTCCTGGACACTGATCTTGTTTTCTAAGTTCAATACCTGTCATTAACTTTTACAAATCGCACTAAAAACGTCAATATTTGCGATTTTAACACGATGACATGTGCACAATAAAATCAAAACCCCCGTTTTGGGGAATGCTATACCTGTTCCGGTATGAAAACTAAAATGGGGAGTGCGTATTTTGGTAATTTTTCAATATAGAATTATGTTCAGCCACATCAATGGAAAGCTTTCGACGAGACCTTTTGAATGATATGGCTGAACATAAACTTATCTAGAAAATTAACCAAAATAGGTACCCCCGTTTTGGTGTCACACCCAAAATAGTGTAACATTCTCCTAAACGGGGATTTCGTTTTTACCGCAAAACACCCGGTAAAACGGCTGAACTGAAAAAAAAAATTCAAACGTCTTAAAAATCTTGTATTGGCCGGGCTTTTTTAAATAGTTTTAACAAAAGCACAGATTTTTTTAAATTTTAGAAAACATTTTGGAAATATTTCTTTTAATGAAAAAAATGATTTTGGATATGGTACTTGATTGGGCCCATGATGCCCCGTAGAAACGTATTGAGACAAGAATAGGGTTACTCATTGAAAATCACGAATAAAGTGTTATTCTTGTTTGGAGCATCGAAATTGTTTGGCAAAGGTTATGTCGAACGATTCAGCGAGGAGGTTTTCCTGGGGGCGTCTGCGCCAAGCCAAGTATTTTATACAAGAACAGCTCCACTCCACCTAACCTCGCCTTGCGCGCCACTTCGCCATTAGCCACGGGCAAATAGCTTAGCTAACTTGTCGAATGCTACTGAATTTGCCTCGTTGTAATAGTAAGCAATTTCCAACTTGTACAGCTTCCATTCATACTAGAAACACTTCTGTTGAAACAAAGAGGTCAATTTGGTTCAATTCTTGGAAGCTTTCTTTGTCAGCGATGTCCGCTCTTTTAAAGAACTTCATCTCTTTTTTGTGTCTGGCGTATTTTATTTGATTCCTTGGTTTCTTTGATTCAAAGAAGAAAATTATAGGGATATTATTGACTGAAGTCTGGTTTAAAAACAATGGGTTTCTCCAGAAGTTGACACTTTCCTATGAAAGGCGATACGAATTCACGGAACGAGATGGATATTTTTAAAACTTAGCATTAAATAGATTGGTTTTCATTGAAAAGGCTAAACAAATCATATGGTTTTGTTTATAGGAGTACTTAATAACTGCTTCTCAATTATAAATTTGATTATGAACAGCTCAAGTTAAAACAAAATATACATTAAAAATATTCATCCAGGCGGTTAGTACGCTCTCTTATTTTCGCCTTAAGTCGTTTTGAACAGTACTTCAATTGGGTCCTTGATTATTTCTTGTCGAAATAGCCATCAGAAAGAGCTGAAAAATTGACGAAGATAAATCTAGGGCAGCAGCACCCGTTCCCCACATTTTGCACGACAAGACAAAAACCAAAATGGTGCCACGCAAACTCGTCATGTAAGATATCCGAAGGTAAACTGTCCGAAGATTATTTGTATTAAATTGTCCGAAGGAAAAGTGTACGAAAAGAAACACATATTGAAAGTGAAAAATGTCCGACGGAAAGGTGTCCGAAAAAAATGTTTTAAAAGAAAAATGTTGGGTTGGGTTAGGTCAGGTTGGGACACCACATTTTGCAGCACCTACAAACAGCCGACCGCCTGATAATCGAGTTCAACGTTGCCTGTGACATTAAAGAATTCGTGGAATCCGATTGATCAACTGATTGTATTTGGGTGCTGCATTGAACTTTTCGTCGCCATTGAGCTCTTTTGATGGCTACCTCGACAAAAATTGATCGAATACCCCATGAATATGTTTTTTGTAACTAATATATGTTATGAATAATACCTGTCTCCCATTCTTCCCGCCTGGATTACATTTATGTTGTAATTAACGGTAAAGGCTGCTATACATGATGTGAGCCTTTTACGTAACAAAGGGCGCGAAACATGACGGTTTAAAGCCCTTTTGAGGTCGACATACCGAATCTCTGGACATGATTAAACACAGGACATTTGGCGTTTGAAGATTCTTTTAGAGCAGACATTTTGGTAGCAGGCATTCCTGGTTAAATATATTATGTTCTCTCAACAGTCTTTCTGTTCCATCCCGGATACAGAAAAAAAGGCGTTTTGGAATGGAAGACACTGCAGCCATGAAACACTGTGTTTTTGATTCCCATGAATCGCCTTTAAACAATTTGTAAAATTTTTGAACGACTCCTGCAAAATTTGTCATCCTCGTAAAAAAAAAAGAAGTTTTGAAAGTTTAGTTGAGGAAAGCTTTTTTTTTTTTTTTTTTTTTTGTTTTTGTTTTTTTGTTTTGGTGGGGAAGGGGGGGGTTTTTTGGGTGGTTGGGGGGCCCGGGGGGGGGTGGGGGGGGG
>Ga0058701_10003528_pt1 | contig 12407 bp, 5 predicted proteins | sample AgamicOrMae_FD_97039 | JGI IMG/M metagenome (GOLD analysis project Ga0058701, IMG submission 97039) | Agave microbial communities from Guanajuato, Mexico - Or.Ma.e | ecosystem: Host-associated > Plants > Phyllosphere > Phylloplane/Leaf | place: Guanajuato, Mexico | collected 2012-06-04
AGCGTCCAGTTCAGATTTGCGTTTTCTAAACCGTCCAGTTCGCAAACTCGTTTTCTAAACCGTCCAGTTGCGGCGCCCGCCGAAGTAGCCCACTTCTGTCGCTACCAAAAAAAATATTTTTCGACCAATTTGCGATTTGAAGTGTGGATATTGTAGAAAAAAGTATTGTCTTTAACATCCACCCTTCAAAACGCAAATTGGTCGAAAAATATTTTTTTTTGTAGCGACAGAAGTGGGCTACTTCGGCGGGCGCCGCAACTGGACGGTTTAGAAAAACGAGTTTGCGAACTGGACGGTTTAGAAAACGCAAATCTGAACTGGACGCTTATTGCTTGTAGCCCCCGAGTTATTGCCGAGTACAGTTGGTAACTACAGTTGGTAACAGTTGTAACTGCTATCTTCATATAGTTACCAGTTACTATAATACCGGTATAAAAAAAAAGGAGTACTAAGTAAGTTACTATGCTTGCGAAACGCGCAGGTGGTCGCGGAATATCAGATTTGCGACTCATGAAAATTTTTTAAACCGCTTGAACCCGAGTTATCATAAAAAGTTTCTGTGTAAAGCAAAAAGGATGATATTTTCGAATTGATTAAACCCATTCCTAGACAAATTTGAGATCGGAAATATATCTAACAGCTCATTTAAAGTTCCGGTATATAATATTTTCGTCCTCGAGTTAATTTTGTGTCGGTCAACTTAAGGCAAATGTTTAACTCTTTACAGAGTTAAACGTCCAGCTGACTTAAGTTAGCTTTGCTTTAATTATGTTAGGCTTGCTTGTATGTACGGTTATGTTATGCAAGGCTACAATCCTCAAACAATGAAAATCTTCTACCCACATTAAAGTAAACTCTATTGTAAACATCAGATACTTAGTACGTTGTAAGTGGGTTTTACTGTTATGCAGTGATATATCTTAAAAAATAAGAGGCATTATCAATGGAGGAGGGACTAACTGTTTGTTGTACAGTTGCTTTATTAGTCAGCAAGGTATTTTTTATTTTTTTTAGAATGGTTATTTCTATGTTTTTAATATTTATAAAAAAATTCAAATATCTGATAAATATTTTTGTCAGGGACTAAAATGAGTAAAATATTAACCATGCCAACTGGAAGCTTGCTAAAAAAAAAGAAATGAGCGTTGCGACGTCTTGGCAGTTTTTTTTCGATCTCTTTGTGAAGTGAAGCATACTCCAGGTTTGGTGAAGCGGCGGAAAGCTTCAACTCGACAAATTCTAGTCGGAAGCTTGAGGTGCTAGCCTGAGGCTGAAGCCTGGGGTTGTGGCTTGAGGTGTAAGCCTAGGTGGTTCGAATGCCGTGCACCGGTGTTCCGGCGGGTGTGCAAACGATCTGAATGAAACGAGAGAGAGGGAAAGAGTGGAACGCTGCAGGCTTTTATCCCGATATTCCACAGCAATTTTGCATATCTGACAGCACAGCTGGCAGAAAGGAGTCGTTTCTCATACTTTTCTGTGAACGGCTGGGATTGAGTCTTTGCGTGCGATGTTTTATCGCGCTACAGGTTTTTCCTAGCCGTTAAGCAGCGGCCGTGGCCCTGCCCGCTCTACCGACTTCAACAAATGTGCGATTTATTGCCGCTCTTGCCACAGCGTGCAGCGACTGGGTCACGGGCCCAATTTTTTGATACGGGGAACGGCCTCTGAACCGATCTCGGCCCACGGTCAAAATGTTTTAATTTGCGCGCGCGATATTTTCTGTATCAACGCGCGTTTCGTCCTGCGCAGCCGCGAAAACCAAGACTTCGCGCCTGCAAAGCTTTTGCCCCATGTTAGCACACGGTTTAGGTTACGGTAGTACAGTGGTGGGGGGCATTCGATAGCGCCAAAAACCACAAGCGCCAACGCCGCAAGCGCCAGTCCGTAACCGCCAAACGAGAAAAGTCACAAACGCCAAAGTTCGTAAAGGTTAGGTTAGGTCAAGTTAGGTTAAGTTAGGTTAGGCTAAGTTAGGTTAGGTTAGGTAAGGTTAGTATTGCGGTTATGACCTTAGGCGTTTGCGACTTTTCTCGTTGGCGTTTACGGATTGGCGCTTGCGGCGTTGGCGTTTGTGCTTTTTGGCGCTTATGACAGCTACCCTACAGTGGTTACCGAAATGAAATCCACTTCAACTCAATGAACTCTAACTTATCGCGAACCTAATTGAGAGAAACAGTAGAAAGTCGGACAAAAGAGATCTCTCTTTTCCTCGGCGGAGCACAGCTAGTTTAATAAACGAGTACTCCTAAAGTTGTCTCTCCTTCAGAGGATGAAGTTTTTTCATCTGCTCTTCCAACGTTTAAATGGGGTACTCCGCCCGTTTAACAGCGTACACGCTTACACGCTACTGTTTCCGGAGCAAGAGCGATGGAAATAGCTGTCAAGACCGTAAAGAGTTTTTAAAACGGATACCGCTCTCGTCGCTAGCCTGGCGAAGTCAAAGAGCTCACTTGAAACAACACCGCAAACTAGAAAAAAAGGTGCTCTACCTTTGGAAACCGCAGGTTCTGGTGCTGCGGTAGCCCACTGAGTACTCTGTAAAACCACAATCATTCGCGGGACTGCAACGGAATAAGATTTAGACTTGTTAGGTAGGAAAAAAAGAAGACTTCTCACATACAGCCCCCCTTGTTGGTGGCTTTATTCTTTAACGTTCCTACACTCTTAGCTTTAAGCCTCTTTCTTTTACCTTTTGCATTCCACCCTGGTTTAATTGCCTTCATTAAATTTTAAGGTTCAATGTTGTGTGAAAGCGCAGATTATTTTGCGTAGGTGAGTACGGAAATTTTTTTCTTATATCATAAAAATTAGGGGCAACAAAGAGACTTTAACCAACAACTTTGCTGCAGCATGTGAACGTTCTGTTAATGCAACTAAACCTTCTTTTAATCATCTAGGTGAACAAAATCTATTTGGTATCCCTTTTTTAAACAAATATTTTTTTTTCAGGAGGAACAAAACCTTTTTGTTTCAGTGAAAGGTATGCTTAAGTTAATCAAAATGAGGTATATTGCGGTCACGCACATACCAGAATTTGGATGGGTTGAGGGTACTTCGTTCGGATCAAAGTGAAAAAAAATCTTTTTGCCAGTTTTTATGTCCTTAAAATAGGTATAAGTAGGTATCAATTAGGTCCTTAAAATAGGGTTAACCCTTTAACCCAAGCCCCTACCGACAAATTTGTCGGTAGGGGCTTGTGCACTTAGCTATTTAGTCATAGAACAGGACAGCTCTCCTTATAGGGGTATCGTCACACACCAGTATCCAAGACCCTTGTTCAACCTTCATTCTGTTTTGGGATCATTAATCTCAATTCAGATATCTTTTTACTGTGATGTCACGAAGTCGGATGTAGCTTATATCGGTGGAAGCGTCTTGTCACTGAGAAGTAGCGTGGATTCAGAGCCAATTTGACTAGTCTAAATGCCTTTTGCCTCACTCTATTATGCCTCCGCTCGGCCTTATTACGTAGTAACCACCAGAAGAGGCCGAAAATTCAGCCTCTGAAATTGACAGCAAAAAAAAAAGATTTTCACTTTTCTCTTGCAGCCCCTTGACTGCTCAAGTCTTTTGCGTTGCTAGTATATAGAGAAAGGCGGCCTGAGAACGCCTAATCGGTATGCAACCCGCAGTGAACGCAAAGTCGCGCGCACAACGAGTTCATCAATCTGGTTGAGCGGGGGCAGGTCACGCCCCCCCCCCGCCCCCGATATCTGCTCCCCCTCCCTTTCGAGGATTATTTGCTCCTAAGCTCGCCTTTAAGTTCTATGTGATGCGGGCTATATTCTTGAGCGAACCGCAAGGTCGAAGGGGATATCCATGCAACATGATAAGTTGGAGCTGGTAGTCTACCTTTGCCCGTTTTTTTTTCTTTTTTAGCGATTGTAGGTGTTAGTTTTTGAATCCTTCCTGCTTGGTAGACTTACTGGTGCAATCACTTTTTAAAAAGAATCATGAGTCCAGATCTGCGCTCTTCGATGAAACCACTTCCTGAACCACCATAAGCTTACTGCCACACATATTGCATGACAGTAGTACTCATATAGTAGTTCTTGAGATGGTTTCTATATCTAGAAACCATCTCAAGAGCTACTATATGAGTACTACTGTCATGCGATGTCGGGAAACCTCGGACTCAGCACGGGGCCACACAAGGCGACGTCTTTTAGTTAAAAAGCAAAAACTGGATAACTCAGTCACGGAGGCTTGAGCTTAATACGATTTTCTAACAAGATCGCCGCACAAGAGAAGAACCTCTGGAAGAAGAAGAGTTCTCATCTCTTCAGTATTGCCTCCGAAGACTATATCAAATAAGTTTGTAATTGTTTCTAAGCCATGAAAAGGAATCGAAGACGCCTGTGTGACCACGAATCCGCGATCTCTCTTGAACTATTTTTAATCTTTTCCAGAAAAGTTGCACTTTGTATGGGTGGAAAATTTATCATTACCAACATATATACAGTAGTTATATTAATATGCATACATGTTATATAGCATATAAAACATAGAAAGTTTTATGTCTTAACCCGATTCAACCTATCCCCAAATAACATGATATTCTTAATTTAACCAAACACATCAAGTCAGCCTAGTTGGCAACTGATTGTTCAAAGGTTGTATGTTACGTTTTTCTGAATTTTGTCAACTTTGAATTGGTGTCTTACGCTCTATTCCGCTAGCGTGTCACCAAACCGTTTACCTCGGTGACAAGAACTGCTACCGAGAATCAAAAATAGCATCAGGCATGAAAGTTGGCGATCTTTAGGTCAACTGAGGTGTTGTTAAGTGCCGTGTTCCGCTATCATTTTACTCCACGCGATTATGGATCACAGAGGTGACAAAGTCAAAATCTTAACCCACTACCGCCCAGCGATGCCGTACGGCAACCGAAGAAAATATTTTGGAGGATCTTTTAAGTTCAGTATTGTCAAAATTCAAAAAAATATCATCCCCGTGGAAACCTGAAATTTAATAATTTAGGCATTTTTCGAAGATTAAAATTGCGTAATTTGATGGGAAAAATCCTTCGAATTTCTCTTAAGCTAATTTTCATTCCAAAAACTTTGGGATGTTATGGGTTAAAACTGAGAGTATTGCACTCAAACGCGTTGCTATGCGGGTCTCGAATCCCTCACATCCAAAAGAAAACCTAGTCAGTGACACATTTTCCATTTGTTCTATATTTCCCATTTCATCAGCTCTAATTACAGACTTTATCATTTTACAAGAAACACTGTGTCATAAACTTTAGTGATCCAAGAGATAAACCAACATAAGCTGTTGTTAACTAATTACGGGCTCTGCAAATACAACGTTATATAATTACGAAATACACTGAGACCTCGAGCGTTAATGTCTTAACTTTAGGACTAAGAGAGAGTTGAAGAGTCTATTATGTTGAACAATAGGAAACACACTCCAACAAGCGTTTCCTGTGTACGACTGCATTTCTCTTTCATAGTGATAAAATCAACATCAAAACTTGTTTTCAACCAGCGAACTCGCTCATTTTACCTTATCGCTAAAAGTTTCCAACGCAAAAACAAACGGACAGGGAACATTGCGTTTGAACAGGTTCCAGTGTGACAGTTTCCATCGCAGCCTATCCACAGATGTCTTATCTTTACTCCTAGTTTTAAAGGTAGCATTTATTTTTTACATCTCGTCATCTATTCTATTGTAGTAGGGGAAAACAAAAGTTATGCAAAACGTGTGGATTAGGCTAGACACATAACAACGTTTAGGTACCTTGTGCCTCTATCCAATCGGCTGTCGCCACACTTCAAACGGAACACCTGTTTACGGAGCTTTTACATGTTTTGGGTGTAAAAATAATATTGGTGTAGTACTTATTTTGATTATTTTTTAAGATAGACCCATGTTCAGCCATATAATTCGAAAGGTCTCGCCGAGAGCTTTACATTGATGTGACTGAACATAGATCTATCTAGAAAAATGAGGGAGTTTTGCGTATTTTGGTCATTTTTCAAGATAGACTCATGTTCAGCCATATAATTCGAAAGGTCTCGCCGAGAGCTTTACATTGATGTGACTGAACATAGTTCTACCTTGAAAAGTTATAAAAATACGTGTTACCGACGAAAACCTACAAAAACGCCCTAAAAAAGGTGCTTGGTTTTTACCGTACAATCCTGATACCGATATGTTCTGGTCGGCACCTGAGATGTGAGCGATGTGCTTGGTGACGATGGGTTAGGTAGGCTTTGGTTAGCTTAGGTGCTTTGAGCGTCCTCCGCTGTTGATGGCATATGGCATTGCCGACGAAAAGTACTACACAAGAGGAAGAGTGAACTCTAAATTTTGAACAGTAATAAATCGCATTAAAGCTAAAACGAGTGGACTGGGCAGGCTGCGTTTGAACAGATTTGAGAGGGATATCTCTCATCGTAGCTTCTATAAATGTCCTGGGATCAGCCTCAGGTGCGCTTTTTAGAATGAAATGTGTGCACGGCATTCCGGAATATAGATTTTGCAGTTAGTGCCTGTGCAGTTGTGTCTGGCGGATAGGCTTAAGGGGCGAGTTCAATAAAGGCGGCTGTCGGCTTCGAAATTATTTGTAACGGTCGGAATGGATCCATTCAAAAGCTCTGATTAATACCACGGCTATTCAAAATATTAAGAAAATGCGATATTTCCAAACTTAAGGCTCTGCAGTGTTAACCATGTTGGGTTTTTCACCTCTTGTGGGTAGTTTTTAGGAAACTCAAAAAAAAAAGGATATGAGTAAGTTTGAGGACAATTCAAAGTACGCAATCATTAGCGTCAAAAACAACCAAAGAGAGATTAGTTTCACAGTCGGCGTTCTTATCGTGAAATGTCCGTAGCTTGAGGCTTGTCCGGAAATATGATAAACAATCAAACTTGCCTTGAGAGAGGCTATTTTTTTGTTAGTGGCCGTAACTGCGGCCTCAGCTGTTCTGTATCTGGACAAAGTTTGGAGAGATAATTATTTACGTTGATATTGTTTCGTATCTTTTCTGAAGTAGGAGCGAAATCTTGAATATATGTTACTGATAACCGGGGCTGATATTTGAAGTATAAAATAGGAGGTTGAAGTCAGTAATGGTGTAGTTTACTCCAAGTAAGTTATATTGACCCATCGTGATAGCGATGTACTGTGTAAGTAGGCCTACATGCTTGTGACCCTGTTGCTCAAATTTTCTAATCTCTTGTTTTATTCTTTTTAAAATCTATTATTCACCGGTATGACGGTGTACAATACCGCGTAGGATGGATTTGGTGAGGTAAGATCCTTTGCGGCTCAGCTGCCGCTCCTCGGCTGTCACCAAGCCTCTCGCCACTTACTTCTCAGCGCGCTGAGAAGGAAGCGACTTCAGTCTTGATAACCGAGTTTAACCTTTGCCAGATGTTTTGTATCTCACTCCGATCAACTTGACGAATAATTGCGAACAACAGAGATGGAAAGCCCTACCTTTCCAACCAGCATTGCTCACAGGCCTGTTGAACGCGAAAAGAGCTTTAGGAGGTAGATTATCGAAGTTGACATTGAACACAGACAGGACGATTGGTGATTCTGCGTCTGTGTAATTGTTTGCATTGCTTCGGCCGAAGATTCTTTCTCCGCGTTTAAAAGCTCTTTATTCACGGTAAAAGCACCCAACCACCATTAAAATCTGCAAACAGTGCTTTTCTGCCCGTCCGGTCCGCATTGTGTATTCTTTGTTTTGTGAAGACCGTGGGCGCTCATGATATGCCACAAGGATTGCCTGTATTCTGCAATTACCTTGGCCACATGAGGGCTATAAACTTGCCCCGAAAGCACAATGAACGCAAAAATAAATTTGCTGTTCTGGTTTGAGTACCGTCACTTCTTTTGTCACTACTTATATTGTTATGTGTAAAGCGGTTAATAGAGGCAGGGAACCCTTCTAAGATTTTAAGTTTTATTTTTTTATTTTTTTTCATTTTTTTGATAAAAAGAGTTTGGTCCAACCCTGATCCGACATCTAAATTAAAGGATTCACGACCAAAAGCTGCATAAGTTTGGTGCGTTGTGGCCCACTTCAATGCCTCTCCGCTTCACTGTCGTGAAGTCTTATGCAGATTATTCCCCGGTGGTATCAGATTACCGCGAAGTAAGCGGCATCAGGCTTGGCGTTTCAAGTCTGTATCTAATTTAAGCGTACCTCAGTAAAACCACCTTAACTTTACACTTTAGAAGTTCACTCCGAAATAATGCAACCACGGAAGGAATTTGCGAATTGGAAGTGGCTTAGCCCAGAAGTTCGCCTAGTTCAAATAACCGGTCTGCCCCCGGTCAAACGCCAAAGTTAGACAATAGGTCTCCACTTTGAGATGGTCGTATTTGTCATTTGAAAGTTCAAAATGTTTGGAGGATCCCAAAACACAGGGCCTAAACTTGAGAGCGTCTTACACTATACACTTCGGTGTCATCGATCTCATTGACTATGTCAAGCATTTAAGTGTACACCTACTTATCACGAGCGTTTTTGAAAGTGCATCGTAGTAAATGTGCATTTTTTCCCAATGAATTTCCTAAAAGAGTAATATTTTACAACAATTTATGCAACTTCAAGAAAAAAATTCTTGCAAAAAGAGCACTGTTCTCTTGCAGTATCGTCGATCGTTGGTGGGTTTAGGTGGACCTACATTGCATTATTACCTTTTGGATAACTTGGCTGGTATTACCGAAAGTATCCAATCTCAACCCTTCTCCGGAATAGCTGGCAACAACAGAGAACGGTGCGGGAATTCGCGAATCCCCGGAAAACAAGAGCCATAAAAATAACTGTTTGAATAGGTTACTTCTAGCATTTTTGCACTTGTAAAAACATCTTTGCACAAGAAAATCAGCGAAAAACGTCTTTCTGTTTATACTTCTTTTCATCCCCAGAAATTACCATGGTAGTTTTCCCCATAGCGTCAATTTTTGCATCGCAGGTCTTAAACGAATAACTGAAAATAACACAACTCCTACTGGATTTTAACGGCAATGTCGCTTTGTGGGGTAAAAGCGGCTATCAAAATATGCGATTTTATGAGTCTCAATGAGGAAGACCACGCTATCTCAAGTTCATGCTGGATTCTCAGTAAAAAAGTAACGCCTGTTTTAGGGAGTTCTATACCTGTTTTGGGTGTGAAACTGAGACGGGGATAGTACGTATTTTGCTCAATTTTCAAGGTAGACCTACGTTCAGTCATATCATTGAAAAGGCCTCGGAGAGAGCTCTACATTGATGTGGCTGAACATTTAAGTCTATCTTGAAACATGACCAAAATACGTTCTTCCCCCATTTTAGTTTCATACCCAAAACCGGTGTGGCACTCCCTTAAATGGGTGTTTTGTTCTTACTGTGTTGTGTTGCAGTCTTGCATCTTATCAGTCGGGCTAAAATAGCGAGTGTTTTCATTAGAAAATTTAGGTAGGAGCTTCATCTTAGAAATCCATACAATAACAGTGAAATTAATGTGGATATTGGGAATCCTCGCTTAGCTCACCAGCTTTTCCTCACCTAAAAACTTCAGTTTTCGAAACATGAATTTAAAAGGTTGATATATTACAGCAGCGGTATGATTGACAGATCAAAATTGAAAGGATCGGATTAAATTATAAACTGTTGATTTGCCGTCATAAAAATATCCATAGAGACCCCTTACCTCTGCGGGTCGTACCTGCTTAACGACTAGACTCTTGAAATGGCAGTTGAACGACCTAATAAGAACTCGGCCGACCGCGGCAATCAAAATTAATCTTCTTTAATTAACTCCCCGCCTGCTAGCCGGTATAAAACCGAGGCCATCACAGTAACGACCTCTCACACGTGATATCCGCGGCCCGCTAAGAATAAAAGCAATTTTTATCCGCAGATGGGCAGCTAGCGGGTGTGACGCCTCTTGGCTGTCAGCAACCTGGCCAAATTCCTGGAGCTCTGCGTCCTGGGCCTTGAGGTGTCCTCAAATCCCTGGTGTCCAATATTATGAGGTTTGCCTCTGACGTCGTAAAATAACACGTCACCGAGGAAGCGCTTCTCATAAGCACGGAATTAACCGATCTGCGCCCATAGAATGCTAGAGAAAGTTTAGCCAGCAAAAAGGTTTTGCCGTTCTTTTGAATCGGTGAAATCTCCCCGTTTTGCCGTTATTTTGAATCGGTGAAGATATTGCTTTTACCTTTAGGCAGTGACGCCGTGCGTTCTGGACACCCGGTATAACCCTTAACCCATAACCGCCTAAACAGGAGAAATGTAGCTTATGAGAAATTCAAAGGATTTTACCCATTGAATTACGCAGTTTTAAGCTCTAAGAAATGCCTAAATAAATAAATGTCAGGCTTCCAGAGAGGTGAAATTTTTTAAACTGTGACAATACTGAACTAAAAAGATCCTCTAATTTTTTTTAATTCTTTTTTTATATACATATATTTACTTTTCTATTTTTTTGTTACCGAACTGCATCGCTGGGCGGTAGAGAGTTGAACCGTTAAACCACAGCTAATAAAAATCAATATATTTTAGCGGTTTCTTAGTGATGACGTACTTCCCTTCCTTCAACCCATTTCACTAAACCTCTTCAGATCTCGACCAAAAATCGTTTTGTTTGCTTTGGAAGGCAATTTCCATTAGAAAGAGGATCACACTTTGCGAGAATCAGCGGTGTTTTTCTGAGGCAACCGGCCGCAACGCGGTTGGCGGAGCGGCGGCAGTGGCCCTTCACGATAAAGCACACGGCCTTCCAAACTCGCAAATAATAACAGCGGTTTTAGCAGAAAACAAAAAAAGGCCAACTTTTGTGCGGAGAGAGACTTTTTCTTCACAGTCAAAGAATACTGTTAAAGGGACATTTATTTTAAACCAAATAGAAGGTACGCCGTTTCCTCGAACCGTTCAAATCCCAGTAAATAGTCTGACACATTGTGGCTTTTTCTTAAAAGGCAGCGCCGCTCCTCCTAAGATCCGAATGACGACCGCCTGCCACGACATTTCAGACCTAATCCCCTGATTGGGGCACCTAACCGTTGGATTCATCTCAACTGAAGTGACACGAGCTCTACGAGATTTCCGTGATTGAGGGAAAAACTGTGTGAAGTGAACAGGTATTCAGTACACAGTGGCTCTTCCCGATCCGCTCATTCACGGTCAATTTTGAGTATTGAATTTTTCACTTCTTGTTGTCGACATGTCGTCGCTGGCGAGAAAAACACCCGAGGCTGGATGCAATTTTAAAATAAGAATTGCGTAGGCTATTTAGTGATGAGTGATTTTCCGTGATCGACTTCATGTCATGCGGAAAAAAATGAGGTAGTCAAATTAACCCTCTACCGCCCAGCGATGCAGTTCGGTAACAAAGAAAAAAAAATAATTAGAGGGTCTTTTTAGTTCAGTATTGTCACAATTTAAAAAATATTACCTCTCTGGAAGCCTGAAATTAAATAATTTAGGCATTTCCCAAAGCTTGAAATCGCGTAATTTAATGGGGAAAAGCCTTCGAATTTCTCTAAATAGCTGAATTCCCCCAAATAGCATAGGCGGTTATGGGTCAAGGTAGTCAACTTAAAAAAGTTTTTTAGCCTGTATGCAATTATTTCCAAACGTCGTTTAGGATCAAGCCGTCTCAGCTAAAAAGATTTTCGTTTTAAAAATTGTCATAGCCATACGGAATGAAAATTTTCATGTCCGAGGGTTTTGGATTAATTAGTATATTTTAAAGCCATGTAAAATATTGTTTCACTCGCAAACGTAATATAGGTGTCTGCTATATCAGAGTGCTTAGTAGACCAGGCGAGAAATCGATTTTTTGGTTAGGAGGCGTAAATTATTAAGGGTAAAAGAGCTCTCTGCAAGGCAATGAAAGGGGTATGACGCTATCAGTGAGGTCCTTTTGGGGTTCAAAATTGGCTCTTGAGGTGGGCCGCAAGCGGCCCTGGGGAAATTGCGTTTAGCGCGGCACGCGTCTCTTAAGGTATTGTCATCTCTGTCTGGTCTATGTAAATTTATGACAGCACTTCAGCGCCTTGAAAGAATTCACAACGTCAAAACTCAATATGGCCTTGCTGTCAGATTTCGGCTGAAACACAAAATCATGGTGTTAGAAGGACCAGAGTTCGTCTGCCCAATCATCCCCTTTCGCACGAATTAAGTTGTCACGAAAATGTATTTTTAATGACAACTTTGTCTGTGTTTAAATAAATCCTTTGAATCGTGCCTCAGAGGGATTCGTGGGTGGGATGGGACGACTTTGACCCTTGATCAAAAATACGAACGTGAAACTAATGCAGCAGGATATGATCCAATATTTTCTAGGGGGAAAATGGTCGTACACGCGAGTTGTGGTTGGTGACCAGAATCAAATCAAGAATGGTTGGCAACGCCTAAATACGCCCCGCTAATCCTTCGGGTGCAGATTTA
>Ga0058701_10003529_pt1 | contig 12406 bp, 9 predicted proteins | sample AgamicOrMae_FD_97039 | JGI IMG/M metagenome (GOLD analysis project Ga0058701, IMG submission 97039) | Agave microbial communities from Guanajuato, Mexico - Or.Ma.e | ecosystem: Host-associated > Plants > Phyllosphere > Phylloplane/Leaf | place: Guanajuato, Mexico | collected 2012-06-04
AGTGTTCTCAAAATGGGGACAGATTTCCTAAAGTAGGACATTCCCCGAAAGTCATATTTTCCTATAGTCTCGCCATCCTTGTATACGTAAAAAGGAGCCCAATCTTACAAAAAATTGCTGGAAGAGACTGTCATTGGACATGGAAGTATTGGCCTGCTCCGGGCCCGGTGTTTTTTTTTGTGGGAATAAAGTAGGGACTTGTTATAGCAGGCAACGATTATTGGGTAAAAAAGAAACGATTGGGGTAAATAGACAGAATTTAGTGCGTAATAATGGATGGGATTTACGTGTAATGGTTTTATGTATTGGTTCTCTCTCTTTCTCTCGTCTACCTTAGGTGTTAAACTCGGGTATATATTTGGTTTTATTCTGTGTTATTGCTGTGTGCTGTGGCGGATAAAGCAAACACTCATTTGTTAAGGAAGTATAAATAATAACCTGCGTGAAAAATTGTCTTGAATATCCTTATAAAACCTTCCTCTACTTGCAAACTCACTGTTGGGGCGTTGGCTAGTCGGCCCGAGACCGGCACCCCAACATCGGCGCAGTCGGCAGGATAATATTTAAATTTGGAGAATGCAATTTAAGGTCTTAGCTTAATTTTAGTAGCGCGTTTTGGCTGATAAGAGTCCGAAGGGGGAGTCGAGCTTAAAGTAAGCGACTCTTTCGTCGTACGAAAGACGGCTTGTTCTTTCGAATCTTTTCGAGCCGAAATTAATCTTAATTTGGAGATTATACTGGCTGTGTAGTGCACAAGCTCGATTTGTTTTTCGCGGGCAAGCACGGCTGGGCCTCCACTCAAGAGAAACGCTTCCAATTTTGAGCGAGATAGGGCGAAGATGTTCAAGGTCTGAATCGTGATTACGCTTTGTTTTGGGTAAATCATTGACATAGTTTCGGTACGCGTATTTTAGCCAAAGATAGTGGTGTAATTAGTTCTCTCATTACAGTTAAAGATGCAAAGTGCGACTTGAGCTCTTACGCAAAATAAGTTCAATAGCGAATCATATAGGACGATTATTTTTCGTTGTTCGTGTTGATTTTTTTTGATAATAAGTGAAATTTTGAGAATTGATTTCAGCTAGGTGTCGGTCTGAACGCCTCATGACAGCCAAAAAAATATCGGGCGAAACCACTGATTTTTTTCTTCTTTTCCTTACTTTTTAATACCGTGAGAAGATCAAAATGAATAAAAATTACAGTATATTACGTGGACATTGTACTGTGTGGTAGACAGGTTTGGTTTTCAAAAACACTTCTCTATTCGGAGGTTTGAAATACCTTATGGTATTACCAAATTTTGTGTAACACCAAACGATACGGAAACCTTGATTTAGCGCTTATCTGAACTTCGTCAACTCAAACAAAGCCAGATCGACGTTGAAAAACCGCGGTCATTTATGATGAGAGGTTACTACTCTCACAAGGCCTTCGAGTGAAAATATTTTTTTTCTCGAAAACTCGGCCACTCCATGCTCCAGCATGGACAAATTTTGATCTTAAACCTCAGTTTTGAATGAATCACCCTCCAAGGTTTTTTAATGTATTTCCTGCATTTTTTTCCGATCGCTACTGTATATTCTTATGAACGAAAAATACGTTTTGTCCTGGATTTTAATTTGTTTATGTATTGATTGGAGGAAGTCCTACATCGTTCTCGAGCCCAGACTTTTATTCTTTTTATTATTATTAATTTATTATTTTGTATAGTGTAAAAAGCTAATTTTGCGTCTTTCTTTTTTTGCAGATAGGAAAAAAATGGTATCAAGACTTCCTCATGAGTTCCGCAAATATGTACGGAATTCTCTACATTTATCTCAGATTTTGGAAGAAACGAAAAAAGCCATGAAAGACATAGGCGCAGCAAGTATTTTTCCAGGAGGTAAGTTGAAATTCGGCGCAAAATCTGAAATCTCTCGTCTTTTATTGTTATCCTCGAAGACCTCGATAGACCTTGAGGGGTGTGTCGCCCCAAGCAAATTCATTAGATTAAGGTATATGGCTAGCAATGAAGATATTTTTATTTTGAGATAAACTTTTCACGTTTCATTCTTAATGCGATTTGAACTTTGTATGCTAATAAACAGAATAGTAACGACACTTTCTCTGATCCAGTTCGCCTATAAATTATTTTTAGTCTCAACTCAGTTTCTAAGATATGAGACGTGATTTGCTGATCTAATTATTTTCGACTGCATGATAAAACTGAAATTATTAGTGTTTTGAGTAGTTGAATCTTCCAACTCGTGTGTTCCACCTTTCGTCGCCCAATCATTTTTCCTCCGTACAAGTAACTTTGACTTTGGCATAGATATTCATTAAAGATACCCATATCCCTTTTCTCTGTATATCTCGATAAATTGCTCTAGTTGTCTTCGAGAGAGATTACCTTGATCTTCAATGTTTATTACGAGATATCTAGCTTATTTCACTACTGGAGAACAACATTTAACATTTAAGTTATGAATAAGTCTATCCCAGGAAATCCACGCACAACTGGAGTTCGCTGAAGTGTGACTACGTTTTACTTTTTGCGTCGAGTTCTTCCGCGGATCTTTTTATTCTTTTTATGCAGAGATGTCTTTGTAAAGATTCGCCGACTTGCTCGTACTTGGCCCTAAAGATTGGGCCATGCTTCTGATTGGCTGGGCGGCCTCGTTGAAGACTCTCTTTAGCCTCCAACCGACTGATACAAATCTGCGGCTAACAGACCGCGGCAATATCGTTCACCTAATAACCCTGCATCAATATTTTTGTTGCAGAAGAGTTAGAGAACTGCGTGCTGAGTCGTCTCGAGAGCGAAAGATTGACCCACATGTTGAGTGAGAAGCCTGTCATGATCGTTTTCGGTCAATCATCTGTCACGAGCGCCCATTTTGTGAACGCCATTTTGGACTGCGGTTTACTACCAACAACGGGTGGCGATTGGCGGTAAATTTGTATTTTGACTCTCCTGATAGTAGTCTCAATTTGAGGGGTTATTCACCGGACATTTTGAATGAGCGCAAATCAATATATCCCGTCCTTGCGATCACCCGGAACCCTGGTGTAGATGCTGGCTTGTTTCATTATAAAACCCAAGGTTCTGGACTGGAACCTCTCCTCGGCCAAGCGGATTTGGCTTGTCCTCCCGTCGATTGTCGGGCGAACAGCCTTACCCTAAATTACCTAACCCTTGTAAGCATTTAAAACATTCAAGCGAGCATTTAAGCTTGGTACTTTGCAAGCGGTTGTTGTAAGACGCTACACAACCAAGTTTTACATCGTTATTTATTATCAGTGCACTATTAACAAAACCTTGATGTAGCTTTAAAGTAACCCAGCTGAAATCAAACAGCTCTGGGAACTAGAAGTAATGTTAATAGTATCTGTGATTTTCGGAACGATGTATTATCAAATTCAAATTTAAGAAAAGATACTTTATTAGAATAAATTCTGCCTTAGTGACATTGTTTGCTAGATTTCTTTTTGGATGAATTCTGAAACCTTTTGCTTTTATTTTCGTTGTTCAGATGGCTGAGAATATTGTTTGGTCGAGTCGGCCACGTCTCTTTGACGGTTGGCTTGGAGTTTGAAGTCATGGAGAAGCTGAAAGCTCACGAAAAACCCTGGAGCACTGTTCCAGAAGAAGATCTCTTACGGCCTCCAGGAGAAGATGTAAGTGTCGGTTTATTGCGAAAGTAAACCAATACTGTAGTTAGAGTATTCCGCTCTGAAAGTCATATTCCATCTCATCTAATAAAGAAAGAAGGACCGCTTTAACAGATAAGGACGTGCTTTCCACCCGAAAGCCCTTAATCGGCGAGAGCTCGACAAACTTCGGGATTTTCGACAGATGTGGGCTTCTTGATTCTGTTGGTGTTCTCAGCCAGAATCCTTTCCATTTCTACCGTTTAAAATCCCATTTTGCATAAGTTTACGTTCTAAGCACGAATCTTTAATTTGTCAGTCTCATGCAAAAGCTTATCAATCGGAAGAATGCATGAAATCCAATCAACCAAAACACGATTTTTTTTTGCTGATTTGCGGTCTCCCTAACTTATTCTTGGATCGAGGTGATCCAGTTCTCACCAAAAGAATAGGCGTAGTCGGGTTAAAGAATAGACGGGCTGACTAAGAATCAAATTTTCGTACTCTGCCTTGGCCTGCCGGTCCCAGTTACTTAAAGATGGTTGGTCCGAAATGGGGAAGAATACGAATTTTGAAAAACACTTTCATATAAAAGAGCTCAGAAAACATTGAAGAAATCCTCAAACCGCACACTGAATCGATCATCCGATCGCTAGAAAATCGAGGTTGAAATCGCTAGTGACGTCAATGTTTTTAGCGATTGGATGATCGTATCGTTGCGCAGTTGGTGGGGTTCTTCATTATTTTCTGAGCTCTTTTTAGAGACAGTGTTCTTAAAGTTTTTAAAATTTCATACTCTCCCCCATAGAAGTCAGCTCTACCAAGAATCGAGCTTCTTTGGTTCCACTGCTCCAATCACATGATGGATTCGGAAGAACCCTGCTCTAAGGGCCCTTATATGTATTCACAGCCTCGCAATTTTTAGCCCCCGACTACTCTTATATATTTACATTGGTAAGATTTATCTCATGTGATTTTTCGTACTGTTCCTTACAGCTAAGTCTCGAACATCTTGCCTTCCTAGAAGTAGAGAGATGCCATCCAACTTTAAAAGATGGTCTCCAAATCGTCGTTCCTCCAGTTTTGGATCCTTCCAGGCAAGAGGACCGAGACTGTCTTCGACACGTCGTCCAGTTCGGACTGAAACCATTCCTTCCGTTGCTCGTGTATACTCTTGAATCAACGACACTTTCAGATATGGTAGGTCTTCCCTGCAGTTGTACCTTCAACTTAGATACTTGTCTCTTTTTGTATGTGCTATTCGATGTATTAAGAAGACATATCGTCAGAACTTGACTGTACGTCAACCGATAATCTAACTTTTCTTTTTCTGTTTACAGGACATTAAAAGATTAGAGGATATTAGAGAAGTTTTTCCAGAGTCTCCAGTATATTTTGTTGTTAATATTTTAGGTTGTTTATCTGAACCCAAAGACCAAACACATATCGTACATAACCATATAGATAGTTCGAGAACGCGAGGGCCTTCCAACACAGTAAGTATCGTAAACTTTTGTGTTTATGATCTTTATTTTTATTCCAGAGAACGAACAACGAAGCCACGTGAAGTCAACCATAGATTTTCGTGTGGGAATCATTAGGGCTATTAGCGCTTATTTGTCAGCGTAAAAAAAAATGATCACTTTAAAAATATGGAATTTTTAAAAGTTTACCAAATTAAGTTTTTTAAAAAAAGATTATAAAAATGCTCTAAAAGTAGAGATGTGCGAATGATTCGAATTCGAATCAGCCCTGATTCGAAATATTCGACGGATCAAATCGAGCTCAGTTCGAATCCAAATCGTACCTACCAAACCCAGTTTCGCGCTCTTCGTAACGACTCACTTGAACGCAACGGTCATTACCCCCACCACATCGCCGTACGTTTTGTCGCACCAAAGTTCCACTCCCCTTTACTCTACTCCAAGGCGGTAAGCACCTTGCTCTACTCAAAAAAAAAGATACGTAACTCAGGACGAGGGGTGGTATACCATTGTCCAGTTAACATCACTCGTGCCCAATCAGTTCATCTTAAACTTACGTAGCGGTAGGCGTTGACCTATTTACTTGAGTTACTGCTGTAAGGTTGTTAAGGGCCAAAAGGAGAAGCATAGAAACGTACGGCTTTGAGTTAAGATTTAAACTAAATTTTTACTTTGAATAAATAACTTGTAAGTTTTTCGTTAAGTTCGTGCACACGTCCTTCTAACTTTTCATGAATTTTGAAGCGTTATTAAATGACGAAGTGTTGATCTAGACGCAAGGGTTCGATGCTTTCTTTTCTTTAAGGCGTATACAGTATGATTAAGAGGCCTGATACCTAAAAAGTAGTTCATCTCGGATTAAAAGCATTATATAGCTATGATATCTTCTTTTATATGTTAGTTTTAATTTTGCAGTCAAAATTTAGGGGGAAAAAGGGGGGTGTACATTTTAATCGATTCGATTTGAGCTCGAATCGAGTAGATTCGATTCGACTCTGTTTTTGTAGGCTCGATTCGATTCAGAGTCGAATTTTCTTTGGCCGATTCGATTTGACTTCAAAAATCACGATTCGCACATCTCTGTCTAACAGTATTCCCTACACCCAAAAAAGAATCATAAACGACTTACAACCGTGTAAAGTGACAATAACTGATTTGTTAAGAAGATTTTAACCACACTTTGCCGTTGGACTTTGAGGGTTATTAAAGTCTATCCCTAAAGGATAACGACTAACCGTTTTTACCGCTTTTTTCGAACTGTTTAAAGTAGTCTTTGAAAGGTTTTCATCGTGATTTTGCTTGTGCATTCCAGGAACTGACTGAATCGGAGCAGCATGCCTTAGAGCAGAGAGAGAAGGAAAAGGAAGGAGAGGACAATGACATGGAGAGTTTGGACGATAGTTATTTTAGAACTGATAGCCAGTACGTTTCAAGACTAGTAAATCTCGGTAAGAAGGTTTTACGCCTCTAGTCTTCTGTTTTCTTCCATGATCGCTGTATTTTAATTCCGAATCAAAAGTCTTCGTCATGAAAAAGTCTTTGAGTAGGATCACACGACTTCATCCTCGATCTTTTAACCTCCTTTTTTTAACAAAACTCTGATCGTAAATTTTTATTCGAGTTTCATGTGTCTCTTTTAGGGTACCTTAGTGAAGACGATGTGAGCGGCCATTCAAAATGCACCCACAATGAAAATTTTTGCAGAAGTACGGTTATAGTAGAAGGTTTAGACCAACTCGGTACCCTGCTCCCGTTCGTGAGAGGCGTGCTCCGATCTCATCAAGCCGACGTCGCAACTCTTCTCAACGAAGTAAGTCAAGACCTTTCCACAGTTCCGAATTCAAATCGGAACTCTCCTAAAACCGAGTTAACTGTTTATCATTTCCGAAAACATCGACAAAGCGCGATTAAAATTCGATTTTCTGTTTGGGAATGTATGAGAAATGAGACGCTTAAACCTTTACTTATAACCTCTGGTTTATACCGTCTCTGCATGCATCCAGAAAATATGAGAAATCGAAGGTGCGCACTCTCTTTCCCCGTCGAATATGATAAATATGATTTCGAAACGTTTTTCCTTTCGTTTGAGTATGAGAAATTAAATTAGATGTTCACACTCAATTTCTCTTCAGGTTCACACCGGAATGTTGCGACGGTTCATTTTACGCGCTTTTGACATGGCAAGAGAGATCCAAATAACTCCGCGACGAATGAAATATGCCATCGAAAAGGAAGGGGAATTGTATCGTTCGCTGATGAAAATGGCGAGCGAACAGCAGACAGAGGTCACCCAACTCATCACGGAAACGCTGAAAAGTATGAGGGAGCAGCTTATCGAAGACGCAGCCGTTTATATCTACCGAGGTACATTATTAGTCACTCTCATTTCGCTAAACTTCTTAACCTGAGAATAACTACCGCTTGAGCTGTGCACCAGAGGCAATATTTTTTCTCTCGTCTTCATAAATTTGCAAGAGAATTTTTGAGGGACTCTTACAATAGCAATAACATAAGTAATTGCACAAAAAATAGCAAAAACAAACCAAAAACGTGCTCAAACTTAAACCAGCCGTTTTAAGGATATAGGCGATCAAATGTCTCTTATGAGGCATAAAATGTTCAGATATAATTTATTTTGAATTTTTCTTTACGTTTTACAGACTGTTGTTACGAAATTATTTGCCATTACTAATTTGACTCCGTCTTTTACAAAATAAAAGACATCTTATGGGGGCTGTGATGTTGAAAAACACCTCAATCAATAGGGAGTCCTTCAAAACCGTGGGGCACAGCCCCCAAATGTGGGTCGGCTCAACAATACTAGATACAGCCTTTTCCCTAGTTACACCCTAGATACGGGTACTTCTTATGGGTTTTGAACGTCGAATATCAAATCTCTACATGCGCAATAATTGTACGGACTTTTGGGCTTTTTAATTTTTATGATCGGACGATGTTTAAGGGTAGTTTTAAACGAAAAACCAGTTTTTAATGATTGTTCGAAACGGCCTCTCACGGGTAAACGAGAAGAAAACATTGTACCTTTTTTTTACGCCATAGGTCTTAGGATTTTTTGGTCTACTTAATGCGTGAAATTTGAAAAAAAAATCGTACAGAGAGCAACAAAGTTGCCGTAAGGATAATACTACGGAAAAAAATCAGATGTAGATTGAGAAGCAGGTGCTTCTCAAAGGTGCGAGTAGTATCAGACAGACCAAGGTTTGGATGTAGCCGACTCGCGGGATCTGCAGCCCGAGCTATTTAGCCAGCTTTCAAACTAGCAGAATTATATTTATGTGATTTGTTGTAATTAGCTACGCAGATTTTAAGAAAATGCGGGCTAAAAGAGAGGCCTTTGTATCAGTCTTAGCTTTTTATACGCTAAGCGATAGGAGTTTGGAAACGGGGTCCCTTATCAGCTATTAAGAATGAAGTATTTGTTGTTGGTTTTACCAGTTTGATTCCTTCTTTCACATATGAAAAGATATCTCATGGGGGCTTGGATGTTGTTTAATAGTATCTCAATCAAGAGGTCGTCCTCCAAAGCTTACAATATTGCTAGGGTTCAATTATTTGTCATTACTGATTTGGTGACTTCTTTCACCAATTAAAAGACATCTTATGGGGGCTATGATGTTCAACAACACCTCAATCAATAGGGAGTCCTTCAAAACCGTGGGGGTGTGTGAGGGAGGGTTTGAAAGGGGGGGGGTAGAAATTTGATAAAAAAGACCAAACTCTAGCTGTTTGACAGATATGGGCGTTCAAAAGTCTATTATAGGGATAAATAATAAAAAATATTTCGACGTTTTCTTAACGTTTTACTGGATGTAGTTACCATTTCTTTCTATTTACTAATTTGATTCCTTCTTTCACATATTAAAAGGCATCTTATGGGGGCTATGACGTTCAACAACTCAATAAATGGGGAGCCCTTCAAAACCGTGGGGGTATGTAAGGGGGGTTGAAATTTGATGAAAACGACCTAACTCCAGCCGTTTTAAAGATATGGGCGTTGAAATGTCTCTTATGGGGAATAAAGTGTTTAAAATATTTTGACGTTTTCTTAACGTTTTACTGAATGTAGTTACTGTACCATTTTTTTTCCTTTTACCAATTTAAATCTTTCTTTTATCAATTAAAAGACATCGGGCGCTATGATGTCTAACAATACCTCAATCAATAGGGAGTCCTTCAAATCAGCGGGGGATTGTAAGAGGGGGTTGAAATTTGAAAGAAACGACCTAACTCCAGTCGTTTTAAAGATATGGGCGTTCAAAAGTCTCTTATGAGGAATAAAGTGTTTAAATAATTATATTTTAAGGTTTTCTGAAAGTTTTACTCAGTATATTTACTAAGTTTTCTGCATTGACCAGTTTAATTCCTTCTTTTACAAATTAAAAAGCATCTCATGGGGGTTATGATGTTCAAAAACACTTTAATCAATAGGTCATCTTTCAAAGCGATCTAAAAGTGTTCGTTCGTTAATTGTGTGCAAACCGAACTTTCTTGTTTATAGGCCGGTTCGGCTGATTTATTAACTCAATCATCCTGAAGAGGTGTGAATAAGAAATATCAAGTCAATAAACCTATAGGAACCCTGTAGTTCAATTTTTAACGGTCAAACACCTTGGCCTACCTAAAGAAAAGAACGCTGCTATGGCAACGGGGCACAGCCGGTCGCCGAAATAGGGTCAGCTCAACAATGCCAGACACAACCTTTTCCCTAGTTACACCCAAGATACGGTACTTCTTATGGGTTTTGAACGTCGAATATCAAATTTCTGCATGCGAAATAATTGTACGGATTTTTGGGCTTTTGAATTTTAATGATCGCGCGATTTTTAAGGGTAACTTTAAACGAAAAACCAAGTTTTAAATGTTTGTACAAAACGGCCTGTCACGGGTAAACGAAGAGAAAACATTGTGCTTTTTTTTACGCCATAGGTCTTAGAATTTTTTGTTCTACATCATGTGTGAAATTTGAAAAAAATCGTAGAGAGCAACGAAGTTGTCATAAGGATAATACTTGGAAAAAAATAAAAAATACGGACGGAGCGAATGCAATAGGCAGCTTGTCAAAGACTCGCCCCTAAAAATACGGACGGAGGGAATGCAATAGGCAGCTCGTCTAAAGACTCGCGCCTAAAAAATACGGACGGAGCGAATGCAATAGGCAGCTCGTCTAAAGACTCCTCGCCTCAAAAAAAAAATATTACAAAAACGACCGTTAAAAACTTAACTGATTACCGGTACACCTGCTATCACAATGAAATTTTCTCGACCCGCTACAAATATCCACTCAATAACGAAAATTTCTGGTTAATTAGTGCGTTTGAAGGAATAAAGTAATGACTTTTAAATCTCTTTTTTACAGAATTCTTAGCCTGAAAACCTAGCTTTCTATTTAAGAATAGTGAACAAAGAAAAACAAAAACATAAATAGCTTATTTGTACATATTAGACAATGAGGTGGAGTAATTGTAATTTTGCGTAATTCATAACTTTCTGATTGCAACAGTCATTATGATTAGCGAAGTTTTTAATAATCATCAGCATGAAAATCTTGCTTCATACGTGAATTTAACCTTTTGGAATATTTAGCGGGTACGAAGCGGTTTAAATATTGTTTCATGTAAAGGCTTTGTTTTTCTTTAAGTCGAGTGTGGTTTTTGACTCAAATACGCAAAAATGGATCGAATGTTTTCAGGGAACGGCGTTGCGGGTGATATCGAGGCGAATTCCCGGGCCGCCCGCGCGGCCGCTGAAGATATACAGAGACTGGTTTTGAGTCGTTTGAGTCACGCAGTCGCTAGAAGACTGATGTGCTCGATGGGATGCATGCAGGACTCCGTGGTAGGCACGTTGCAGCGTACGCTGTGCAGTCTCGAAAGACCGGAGAGGACAAATAGCGAATCGGTCTCTGTCAGTGAAATCGAAGAAAACCGCCAAAATGTCGATAGTGTTCAAGACTCGGAGAGCTTCCAGGAAATCAACTCCATTGAGTGTGCATTATCAGGGGACCATCCCGGCCACCAGCTTGCCAGCGATGCCCTCAAACAGGTCAGTTCCTCTTCCTAAATTCGATCTTTCAAAACTTCCAGCTAGTGGCGGATTTTCCCTCTTGTTTCAAACGCGGATAATTTTTGACCGGTAAAGATGAGTTGGCATTGGTGGATTGCTGAGCTCGAAAGTGATTCTAAACAAGTGAAACATGTGAGGTTATCTCTCATTGTTCTCGAGTTAAACGCGGGTAGTTTTGACGAAGATGCGAAATCTAGCAACACCGCTCTAGCCGAAGAAGACACTGGTACACTATGCGAGAGGAGACGTACAACCGGTCACAAAAGTCAGGACAAGTGTTTTCATATACATAGAGGAGGGGGTCATGACTTTTGTGGTTCACTGTACTTGCCTATCGTTGGCAAAAATAGGCTATTTTTCGTCAGCTGCCTTGTGTTCCGCTTAGCCGCTCTTAGCTGTTGCCAGATCTCTTCGGGACCAATCAATTAACCCTCTACAGCCCAGCGATTCCATCCGTAAACAGAAAAAAATATTTTAGAGAATCTTTTCAGTTCAGGATTGTCAAAATTCAAAAAATATACCACCCCCCTGGAAACCGTAAATTCAATTATTTATGCATTTTCCAAAGCTTGAAATTGCGTATTTCAATGGGAAAAATCCTTTCAAATTCTCTTCAGCTAAATTTTACTCCAAATATTTTAGGCTGTTATGGGTTACTCTTCATTAACTACCGCCGAGAGGCAAGTGGTATGAGGCTTGGCGACTGTTAGGTTAGGTAGCATGTCTCTCGTCCCGCTTAGATTGGTAACCAAAGACGGGAAATCTGCATTTTAGCGTACTTTCTCATTGGTCTCATCTTTGTCTCAGATTCTCAGTGCAGCTTACGCTGTCCAACTTTCGCCAACGACGCCGCCGTCGCTGCTCCACGGTCTGTTTGAGCGGCTCCGGCAGCTTCTGCACGGCGTTCAGCTGCCGTGGGCGGCGCCCCCGCGGCTGGACGCGGCCTGGCGCCGGAAGATCGCGACCGAGATGCTGGACACGCTGAGCCCCGCGCGTCTCGCGCGCTCCATCTCGAGCCAATTCCGCGAGCGTATCCGACTATCCCACGAGCACTTCCAGGCCGCGCTGCGCTCGCTGGACAGCCGCTACACCAGCCGCCTGGAGCGGACGGAGGGGCAGAGAGTGGCCATAAGGAAGTTCCACGCGCCACGCTTGGCCAGGCTGGCCCTGGAAAGCACTTCGATGGCCGATATTGTACGATTCGGTAA
>Ga0058701_10003530_pt1 | contig 12405 bp, 6 predicted proteins | sample AgamicOrMae_FD_97039 | JGI IMG/M metagenome (GOLD analysis project Ga0058701, IMG submission 97039) | Agave microbial communities from Guanajuato, Mexico - Or.Ma.e | ecosystem: Host-associated > Plants > Phyllosphere > Phylloplane/Leaf | place: Guanajuato, Mexico | collected 2012-06-04
ATTAAAGCTAATAAAATATTTTTCTTCCAGGATTTCTTAAAATGAGGATCATTGTAACAAGAAATATTTTCTTCTCAAAGGAAAGATTTTCCAGCCTCAATTTTAAGAAGAAATTTCTTGATTTCAAAATTAGTTTCTATGTGTAGAAAGTGCACATATATGATACCTTTGGACATTACTCTTAGCGGAAGGGGACACTTTTTTGGGTCAGTTCTTTAACTAACATGTAAGTAAAGAGGTAGGCCTATGTAATGTATTTTGTTTGATTTTCAACATAATATCATCGATAATCAAGTAAAAGGGTCAGGAATTTTAATTTTAAGGCCCCTGGTAGGGCTCATCTCAAAAGCTTAAGTGCTCGTTTTACCGTCTAATAAGTAAGGACTGACTGTGAGTAAAATATTTCATTTGTTTTCAGTGAATGCGCAACCACCAATGTAACATGAGCTGTTATTTCAGACCATGGCTTGGGGATGTTGTCAATGAGTATTAACTTTAGATCTGTGTTCAAAAGTTCAAATGGGAAGTTACCCTTATGCTGGAAAGGTAGTCCTGCATTTTTAAGCCAAGTTTAAAAAATCACTAAACTCGCCAGAGTGGTCTAATTCTCGTGAAATATAAATAATTGAAACGCGATTGTTAACGTTTAACGACTCCTTAAGCGAGCTGATTATCGCTGCAAGTCAAACTTGAATTCACGGAAATCGTTAAGACTGGGCCGATTCAAGTTTAAGTTCCTATGAAACAATGTGGACTTAATTGGATTCTGCAAATATTAACAGTTTCTGAACTCTGCGAAGTCTGAGATGCACAAATATGGCCAAAAACTTTCTAGACGCCGTTTTACCTCGTTCTTAAAATTTAATACGGACTTTCTTTAATTTTGATAAGCAATTATCAGTCGCACAATCGTATTTTTCAAACGCGTAAACAACCGGAACGCAAATTTTCAGAAATTTGAATCTCACGTTGAACTCAAAAAATTAGTGCTCTTTAACAGTTACAGTGGCCCTAATCCTATACCTTAAAAAAAAAAAAAAAAAAAAAAAAAAACTTTGCCAAGCTTTGATTTACCAATGCAATTTTCGGCATGATAGGGTTGATACTGCCCATAAAAATAATGGATTCAGTATTGTTTTAATAAAACCTCGTCCTTCCTTTTCAGTTTATTAATACGAAAAAAAAAGAAGATATTTGTTTGCATAACTAATCTTGATTTTTGAAAACCAGTTTTGATTCTGAGTGTACTTTTTCCTTTTCTCCGTGCGAGTTATTAATATCACAGCGTGGAAACATCTTATTTATTAACGACAGCGAATGAAGCATTTTTTTGGTATTGCACTTTTGCTGTACTTGTACTATAAGACATGCACCGAGTTTTATTCCGACTGTAAAAAGCCTCGCATTTGGTATCAAAGCAGGCTGCGGTAAGCTTTTCGCGATTAGAATCATTCTGTGCCTTAATATAATGTGCATTTTCAATATTATTGCCCTCTGAGGCTCTTTTCAGATTTCATGTGGTAATAAACATCTGCATACAGAATGCGGTCGCTATATTCAGAATATATTTGGTGGAATCAATTCGATGAGTGATGTTTTTAGTCATTTAAATCTCTTGCGTGGAATAACAACGCCTCTTCATGACTATTCTAGTCGGAGAATGCCTCAAATTTTACCACGCTATAAAGATAGATGGAATTTACCTTCTCTTGTGTTTATCCTTAGTCGCAAAGCGTATTGGTCACTAACAAAAACCTGTACTAGTTGTACTAACCTAACCCTACTTGTACTAAATGTATTAACCTGTACTAACTACCTGTAACTTCCTGTACTAACCTAACCTGATCAGTTACGGATCGGTAGGTCAAAAGTATAGGTAATCAGTAATTGATTCTATCCAATCAGACTTTTTCGAAGAGTGAATAGGCGGGTGACCCCCCAAAAAAGAAATAAAGTTAAAGCGCTTATTATAACAACATTTCAAGAAACCGCCCAAATAATCGTTATTAGGAGGACTTCATATTACAGGCGGGTTTCCTGTAAACGAAGAAAAAATCTCAGAGACTGCAAAAGAAGTTTGTTACAGACGGAATAGCGATGTAAGCGGGTTCGTTATTTAACAGCTTTACTGTCTTTTACAGCCAAAACAAACACCCTCGCGATATTTACGAGAAAAAGTCGTCTTTTTAGAGAAAGCATAAAATATGTAATAAACGTATTTCGTTGTTTGAAGGCAAGTCTCCGCCATTTAGCCCGTCAAATTGAACGAACGCACGGCACATAAATTTCGGCTTTGTTGAAACCAGCGAAAGTTTGCAAAAACTAAACACATTTTACTAACAAAACATTCCTGCAGAGAATTTATGAAGTTTGGGGAGTCGGATGGTAGCAAAGAGAGGGCCCCTCTGCGTCTGCTCTGTCGATGATTTCCTCTTTACGGGCAAAAATAAGAAGACAGGGAAAGCTAAGAAGAGAGACAGACAAAGATAATTAGTCTGTAATTTGCTATCGTCTCAATTAAAACTTTTATATTTGAAATTATGTAAGCTTCATTATATGTTATGAATAGTTAGTCCGCTTTAATTGGAGTAACTCAAATATTAAAACCATTCGTTTCATCATAATAAGTTGAGACAGTCGCGACCTGGGAATTTCCTTTTTGGGCCATTTGACCTCAGAAGAGGTTTTTTAGGGAAGCGGAACAATTCAAGGAATCTTGTATTATCTAGTCATCTCTTCCGGATACCCCAACACTCAATTTTAGGGGTGGATTTGCCTGTTTTTGTTATTCCACCTTTCGTCTCCTAACTGGGTGAAGCAAGATATTTTTTCAGAACTGGACTGTACTCAAGAGAAATGTTGATTTGGTTGTACCTAAAAATCTGACGCAAGAGGGTACAAAAGTGGTCTGGTGCTGCGTGAAGGGGGCAAACTTTGGGCACCGGAAATACTATTACCAACCTTAAACAAAACCACATTTGATAAGCGATGTATCAGAAATCTGGTTTAATTGAGCCTTGTGTGTTGCGAGATCTGATATCTCAAGCCTTAAATTTGAAATTATCTAGTCACCTTCTCAAAACAAATATGTTACACAAGATATAAGTTATGAGGCAAGACTGTGAGTATTATCCATGTGGTTGCAAAGGCAAGTACTAATTATTAGTTGGTACAGGTGTAGAATTTAACTTTAATGTTCACTCAAAGTAATTTTGTGATAATTACAGCTTAAGTTGTTTGGTATGGAAATTATTTCAGAAAAAATAATAATTGTTGTGTGAAGTAACATGGTTAACAGTATTGTGTTACGCATGAATAGAATTTCTTTTAAAAAATAGTTATTTCGTCATGTATAATTGTGTGGTAGCGGAAAAATACGAAAATAATGCCGTATTGTTTTTGTTTGGTATTGATGCGAAATAGCATCAGATAATAACCTGATGAAGTATTACCCGAAGCAAAACAGCACAATGACTTGGAATGATTTATTAAAATTGGGTCAAAACCATCCTCACGGAGTGCCGATAAAAAATTACAGAAACGGATGTACTTGTTGCATTAAAACGAGTTTCAACTTGTTTCTAAGCCCGTTGTAAATAACGCGGTTGCAATAAAAACGGTTTTTTAATCTTAAATGTTTCTCGCGTTTAATTGCTGGGAAATGAAATAAAAATAATTACTCTCAAGCTACCTGACGTTAATTCGTTGAGATTTTTGCTTGGACGACGGTTTTAAATTTTATGATTTATCAACGGCAATAATTCTATTAGTGTTTGATGAGATAAGTCCTCCGTGGCCGTCTCATTTTTTTTCTGGTGAATGATGTACTTTGAAACTCTTATGTCTACACTCTAAAAATTAGATTTCGTTTTGACTGATGGCGCTGTTTTAACAGCTTATGATTACCAACAGACAACCTTAAGGATTTACTATATTTTTTAAGGTGGCGTTTTGTACCTGTTGTGTTTACCTTACGTCGCTATGCCAAGCTTAGGATCCACCTAATCTAAGTTAACCTAGCTTGACAGTCGCTAAGCTTGACGCTTTCTGCGGCTGCTGAAGTCGAGGAGTAAGCGACATCAGGCTTAAGACAGCCGAGCGTAGAAATAGTAAGGCGCTAGACGTCTGACTTAACCCAGGTTCACTTACATCTCAAGTTTGTGAGTTGTTAATCTCCGTAAATGAAAAACTGAACCTGGGAGGTAAAACAAGTTGTAAGTACCTTTGAAACTGGTCGTATCTGGAAATACAGGATCAGTATGTGCACGCTTAACGTAGGCCTTCTGAGCGATTTATAAGGATTTTCCCGAGGACTTTCTAAAATGCAACCCGCTTGACACGAGTGCCTTGCATGTTGCCTACCACGGGCGTGCAAGCAGCGCGCTACCTTAGTAATAATCTTTTCAGCCTGTATTTGGCAACATAAATGACACTTGTGTCGAGTGGGGCAGCATCGTTCTCTCAGAACATCTTCAGGGGCTCATAACTCACTATATACAAATCTAAAAAGACATTAGAAATCAAATTTTCGAATAGATACTCCTACACTGAGAAAAGTGGGTTAGTAAAACTAACTAAAAATTAGTGAAAATAACCAAAAAGTGTGACAGCCTAGGTCAGTAAACGCTAACAGGTTTGCTAGAAAACGTCACCGTTACAGACTACGTTTACTGGCAAATCTCGTAACGTTTATACTAGCCGAGTTGGCCGTCGCTTTTTTTTTTACTGATTTTTAGTAAACTTAACTAACGAAGTTTCCTCCGTGTAATTAAAATTACAGGACTATTTTCCAGGAAGGGTTATCGTGGAGGCATGGGCAGGTAGGCACTAAAGTAATATTTCCTGGTAGTATTGTAGGTCAAACCGTGTGCTCTGGGCTGGGATGGCGTCATGGACTGTATCCAGAGTAGGTCGGTCTAAACGGGACGGAATTTCGCACATCTTTTTCGGCATTCATGAGGCATGGACTCGCGGAGTCGGCACTCGTGCGTCAACTTTGTATTGCACCCGGGTCATTCCCTGTATTATCTTCCATAATTAATAAACAAGTTTCCAGGATGGATTCTCCGTGTGGAATCCAAAGTTGGATTCATATTCCATGAGCGTGAATCCTTCTGAAAAACTAATGAAAGCGTCTATGAAGTACACCGTCCTCATTTCGCTCGCAAAGTCCGAAATATTTGCAAAATTCACCGTTTTGCTGATGAATTGGACAAGGAGGGGCAAACATGGCCCTGTGACGGCACGGCCTGGTGTGGTTTATCTAGTGTCGTTCTGCTATCAGAAACATCCTTCACGTGTATAATTTACAGCCTTATTGAGCGCTGTACCTGTATCAATCTACACAGCTTCATGACGTGCGTTCGAGACTCTCCCCTCTCGTTTTCCTCTCCGAAGCTGTTTCTCTGCACTGCGATTGCCTCCGCTCACCGCAGATGTCCCTATCAATGCTTTGCTTTTGCTCCTGGATGTCTATACCCATGTTTGCGAAACATTACAACGCAAATCAGATCGATTTTTCGTTTGATAAAGAAACGCTCGCTGCCCAACAGGAAGACAGGAAAACAACATGCATCAAACATCAGTTCAGAACTGTGCAAAAACCGCCCTGAATCTAGTTAAAGTTTTGAAGCTCAGATAGTCAAGACTCGGAGGTCTAAAACTCTTTAAGGGACCGTCCCTCAATGACGTTACGAAAAATAAGAGTCGTTCCCCTTCCCGCTCTTGGGTTACCGTACGCTTTTCCCATGAGATATAATACACATTCGGTAAACAAAGATCAGGATAAAGTAAGTTTTTTGACAGTCTACTCTCAAAAAAAGACTTTATAAAGCAGTTTTTTGTCCGAAAAGATCTTAGCATGCTCTGTTCTTTTTCACCGCGTCGTTATCGCCCCTTGCAAAAAATCGGTATAATGTTTGTTACGGTCCGGTAACGATAGTCATTAGGCATTTACTCGGTAACAATTGAACGGTGAATCGTATGTATCTAGCGGTTGGTAAAGACAGCTGAAAACCTTCCCCATCAAGCTGATAGTGTGGTGAGCACCATATCCCTATTTACTATAGTGCATCCGAATCGATGCATTGTATCGTAGTGGAAGAGCAACCTGAGTAAACACGAGATAGCTCGAGCTGATTAGCCTATCCAATAACGACGCGCCAGTTCGTATTAATCGTACCATTTCAAATGTTCACATAAACAAAACCAGTGTTTAGTGTACCTAGATGATTATTCGTGTGTTTTACGAAGTTCTATTGTTCGACTTATCGATACGGGTCGAATCGCCTTCGGTTCGATTCTCGACAAAAAGACGATTCTGGCTCCGTAATTTGCGGGGTATAAAAACGGCAGGTGGGGAGGGGGAGACGGGAGAGCACGGCCCCGTGGTGTGCTGCATTCACGCACGGCGAGCTTTTACTGCCTTGTGACTCCAACTCAGTGAGGTCTTGTTTTGCGACGTGAATTATTATGAAACTGGAATGCAGGATTGCATAGCTGTAGGCCCTTTTTTGTGGTCCTAGTATACCTTTTTTTCTCGAAAGCGCACCTCGCTTTCTTTTGTGTTAACTGTATCCAATCAAAACTACTTCATTTTTCTATTGTAAGATCGAGGAGGCAGTTCTAAGACCCTACACCACGCGGCTGTGTTTCACGTATGCTGTTCGCGGAGGGTGCGTTGTTGGGTTAGGTCAGCTTGAGTTATGACTGGATCTCCAAAGTTTTGATTTTTTTTCTAGGGAAGGTTCGGTTTGCTGGTTTGAGTTCGTTGAGGTGGAATTTATGAAAGATTAGTTTACTAATGGACTTGAAACTAGATTGATTAGGAAGAGTAGTAATAATTATGACAGATTTAAGAGATTCTAAAAATGGTTTAGTTAGGTTTCATGCGGTTCAGTTTTGTTTAGTCGAAGTTAGGCTAGGTTACGTTACAGCGGTTTTGAAGATTTTTGAGCATCTCAGTTGGGAACAGTGTCTAAGTCTAAAAACCAAGGGGTCACAACTCATGATATCCGGTGTAATAAAAGACCTTAATATCCGGCTGATATCCTTATCCGGCTGTTGGATTCGATAGAAACATGACTGTTTTAAGCGAATTTTCCAGATTCTTTCTCTCTGACCACTGTCCACTAATGTCAGGCTAATATTTATATTCAGCAGAAATTTCTTAATATTCTGCTGAAATCTGTCAGATATTTTATCGAAAAGTCAATTTTCTGTTGATATCCGTCTATTATACTTCTGATATCCTTGATATCCTGATATCCTTGATATCCTTGATATCATGATATTCTTGATATCATGATATGCTTGATATCCTGATATCCTTGATATCCCGTTATCCTTGATATCCTGATATCCGGTGTACAGATTTCCGTCACGGTGTTACCCCTTGCTGAAAATACTCCGAAATCGTTTCGTTTAAGTTCAAAAAGTGCGTTTCCCCATGGGGAAAGTTCATGGCCGCACAATGTCAGTTTATCGTCGTAGAACTAATCGTTTTGTGTAATTTTTGTGTGCTTCCAGCAGATAGCTACCAGTACCAATTGCAGAACATCTGGCAGAGATGTTGGAACACAAATCAGAGCGTGGTGCACAACCTGCGTTTCCGGGAGCGGGGGCCCCTCAAGTCCTGGCGACCAGAAACTATGGCCGAGGCGATTTTCTCCGTCCTCAAAGAGGGATTATCCTTATCTCAGGCCGCAAGGAAGTTCGACATCCCTTATCCAACGTTTGTTCTGTACGCTAACCGCGTTCATAATATGCTGGGACCATCGGTGGATGGGGGAGCTGGTATGTAATAACCTCAACGCAGGATTAGCATTGTCGTCTCATACTATATCATACATACGTTATATGCTTTTAAGTATAATACCCTAAATTTGTGAATAAGACACAGTCGTAAGATTCAGAGCCAACCGTCCCATGTGTTTTGATGAGCAAGGTCCGAAAATGTTTCCAACACGTGCTATTATGGTTATTGAGATAATTACCGGAAAAACACATCTTTTCAAATGACAGAAAAAAATGTTAAGATGGAAAGCAGCTTACTTGCCTCTAGATTATTTTTAAAAGTGTAGATCTGTGTCAGTTGGTCAATTTTATGCCAGGGTCAAGAGAAAACGCCTTAGGTGGAAATTCAGGGTAGGCCGATTGTACATAAAAACATATTACTCGTGTTTTTCAAGTATTTTCCTAAGTATACCTTCAAAATATTTGGGTAAATACCAGGATTCTGAGTAATTTCTCTCAACTTGCAGGTGTTTCTTTTTTTGTATTGTTTTTTTGATAAATGTCCAAAAAAAGTGCTATTAAAGGGAAATCGTACTTGCCACCTCAGAAAATATTCGCTACGGCAATATTTAAGATAGCTTAGATTTATCCTATTTCATCCCCATGGGCTGTTCCCGTCTCGACTAACTGAAAACAAATATTTAATGACGGAGATCTCTTTATCATATTTGTACTTCGGATAAAAATTGTACATTAAATTTGCGATAATCAAAAATGTATCAACTCAAAAAATATCCTTCAAAGAAATTTCGTGCCAAAAATAATCAAGGCGATGTTTTAATATAGAAACTTCCAGGCACAGTGCGAGTTTTCTCGTTTAGAAGTTTCGTCGTAATTGGGATCGTGGCCGCTGGGCCTGCCTCAACGAGCACATAGCACAGAAGGGCATCTCCTTAAATCACAGCCTAGGTAATCCGCAGTAAATGCGGATTATGCTCGGTCCCGGGCCATCCGTTTGACCGGTGGCGGCGACTGGTGGCGAAGCTAAGTGACCGGCGAAGTGACTGGCGAAGCGACTGTTGGCAAAGCGATCGGTGGCGAAGCGATTGGTGGCGAAGCGATCGGTGGCGAAGCGACCGTTGGCAAAGCGATCGGTGGCGAAGCGACCGTTGGCAAAGTCGGTGGCGAAGCGATCGGTGACGAAGCGATCGGTGACGAAGCGATCGGTGGCGAAGCTAAGTGACCGGCGAAGCGACCGGTGGCGAACCCAAGTGACCGGCGAAGTGACCGGCGAAGCGACCGCGCGGCGACCGGCTGTCGTGCCGCTTATGAGATCAATACGCGTGAAGTGCTTTGAGAACAAATAACCCATTTGTGTATTGAAGGATCAATCGGCATAATGGAAGAGATTAGTAATGGGCTAGGCTAGACGTTAATTCGTTTCCTCATCGATTCGCGTGTATATATATTCAGTCCAACAAACAGGCTCAAAGCGTCCGACACTATCGCACCGCCGCCGCTAAATTGCCCGCCACTCCAATCCGACACCTAGCCACCGCCACTTGGAAAATGCTTTGCTTACCCAGTCTAACGCACAAATAATATGCTATCGAGTCAGCCTTCGCACCCCTTCATTCCATCTCAAATATTAATACTGTTTTTTTTTAACTGTATTTTTCCTTTTTTTGTTCATTGTATTTTCCGTTTTTTTTTTTGGGGGGGGGGAACTTTGCTTTTGATGACGTACCCAAAAGATGGCACTTTATCCTTAAATTATATCTCAAGACCATTAACTTTGCGTGTCTCTTCGAAAGTATCGAATGAATATTCTAGTATCGATACTGTACAAGGATATCCCCGGATCCAAAGAATGACGCTTTTCGAGAAGAATAGTCTATATTACAACGGATGAGTGCGTCCAGCGCTTTACACTGGATGGCGTACTAAGCGAACAAAGAAAAATCTTTGCACTAAACGGTATACTTATTCGGAATCTAAATATAAACTGAAACATTCACATCGGATACTGAAAGAAAGCAATCCCTTATCGGCGCGTATTACGTTATGGTATAGTATATTATTTTTGGAGAGCGCTGTGTCGAGTATCGTTTCTAAGAGATTTCTCGAAACATGGAATTCCTTGAGGGAGTTAGGAGCCTGACTAAATTATTAATAAGAGAAGAGATTTTGCTAGACTTAGGATATTATTGTTGCTTTTTGTGTCGCCTAATCTAAGTGACGTGTGTCGTGTGAGCAGATCTGAGACCGAAAGGTCGCGGGCGCCCGCAGAGGATTCTGCTCGGAATCTGGCCAGAGGAACACATCCACGGAGTAATACGAGCAGTCGTCTTCCGAGACCCTCAGCACATCAAGGACGACTCCCACCTCGGCTATTCCAGAATGTCAGGCGTTCGGAACTATGGAGTCTCCAATGTAAGCCTCCATTACCCTACTCGGTTTGAACGGAGTCCCTGGTGTGGAATAAGTCTCAGATACCGCTATATATTAAGCTCAAAAATGTGAAACAGGTTCCTTTAGATTAGTCGTTTCCAAAACAGTAATAATTATTTCGAAGAAGTAATGTCGCTGTTCATACTTGGCTCTGCTTCCATTGAAATAATTGGAAACGTTTAGCTTCAAAGTTTCTTACATTTTCTCAAATTGTCAAATTATAACAAAAATAGTCTGATTTTGGTCCACCGTTTATTATTCTATTTAATTTTAAGCCGAACGTTTACATTTGAAATTCAAGAAACATCGTAAGTGGTAAGCTATGCTAAGTTTTACATCATTTAAACGACAATATTTTCTCAGAGTAACGATTGTTTTGGATCGTTAAAGCATCCCTTTGTGAAATTCATCATTGGTACCAAAGTTTGCTTTCCTACGAAGGCTGCTCGACGTTAAGGCCTTTGCGCTAAAATGAAAGATGTCTACGCTTGGATAGGCAACCGGGAGTACATGAATGTTGTGCCGGTTGCCTATCCGCATCGTAGCGATCCAGCAAGGGCGATGGTCTTCTCTCTCGAACGCGATAGATAGCAGGAAGTTTTGGGATTACAATTTTTGAGAACGAGGTGATAATTTCAAAACTGGTCGTTCAATCGCGCATGACCTCCTACAGACAAAAGGTCAGCATTTTGACGGGGAATAGCGGAAAAGAATATGGTCCAATATTGAAAATCCAAAACGGAGCTCTGTTCAGATTAAAAAGTTGTTGTTTCACCAAAACTTGTGATTCTTTCTTCGCTTAATTAAATGATCTCTTGACAAGAAAGCTCACAGGTATTTTGCAGGAGGGTTTGCCTTTGGCGCGTGGGGCGTTGAAAGCTTGCGCATCCCGCTGAGAGTGTGCGTCTTGTCAAATCCCATTGAGGAGTAGGAAGCACCCTCTAACTCCTCTTTGTGTTTCCATCGGATATGCACTCGCCTAATTGCATGTGCTGCATTTGGTGCATAATGCACCCTGGGTGTAGCTAGTGAATCGTATATTGGTGAGATGTTAGCTGAAGTTATTGATTTGGTTGTCTGGCAGGAGCAGCATTTCATTATGGCGCAACGGTTAACGTCAGTTCGCTTCTGAGCACGATCAAAAATTCAGACCCCCCCCCCTCCTCCCTCAGCAAGCCCTTGCCCATCGCGCTCGCCGCAACCTTTCTCTAAGGAACTTATGTAATCACCTACGATACATTTTTAACGTCGCGCCGATTTCAAGCTCCATTTTTAATGCGACGCCGATTTTTCCCAATCGATAGCTTTGTGAAATAACTTGGAAACACTGATTGTTCCTACATTCAGTGCTTCGTTTCCCAACGAAAATATTCCTTTGTCTTTATTTTAAACTATGATAGTACGAACTATAATATTGTTTAGTATTTTTTAAAATATTTTTCTATGCTTGTGTTTCGTAAATTTAAGAACTAAGGATGCCGTTGGTTTTGTGGATTAATTTACATTTATCAGTTTAGACAGGTAGATCATGGCTCACCTCCATCATGTTTTTTTTTCCTTTTTTTGTGATTTGCGGATTTGCCGGTTTATCGGCGCGGAGTAATTCGACTGTGGGCAAAGGTTGAACACTTTAAGCGTCCAAAGGTGGAACTCGGGTGGGAAATCTAATCTCCCAAATTTGCGGTAATTAAAGAAAAAAAGCGGCGCGATTTAAGGACGACCCCTAAAGAGAATCGTTCTTTTAGCACAGAGTAATTTGAAGGGTCCAGATGCAGTCCGTGTCGCGCAAACGCTGTAAACTGAGGCATTTTCCTCTCGGAACCGTTAAAATATTTTTAGAGAACGTATAAAACCCCTTGTAATTATTTTAAGTGAATGCAATTTTAGCTGTGTTGATACAGAGCGCGCCTTAACGCTAAAATCGACGCGGTTAATTTTAGTTTTGAGGTTAAGATGCATTCCATTGAGGCCATAAATCGTTCGCTAAGGAACTTGCATGACGCAAAATGCACCTCATCATAAGTGCGAATGGCAATTTCAAGAAAAGACACACAAAAGAATTACGGAACTACTAATTAACTCCGCCGTTCTTGGAAATAAATTGCTTTTGTACGATTAAAATCAGCGGCTCGATTTCGGCTCATATGTATCTGTGTTAGTTGAAACACCACCTAATCGATGGTGATTCATTTTTTTTTCGGTTTTTTTTTTTTTGTGTAA
>Ga0058701_10003531_pt1 | contig 12405 bp, 9 predicted proteins | sample AgamicOrMae_FD_97039 | JGI IMG/M metagenome (GOLD analysis project Ga0058701, IMG submission 97039) | Agave microbial communities from Guanajuato, Mexico - Or.Ma.e | ecosystem: Host-associated > Plants > Phyllosphere > Phylloplane/Leaf | place: Guanajuato, Mexico | collected 2012-06-04
GAGGCACAGGGCACTATACCAAAACTTGGTTTACGGCAAGAGGCTTGCTTATGTAGGTTGGGCTAGGTTGGATGCCTTTTTCCTCGTTCCGCTATCTCTCCGCTCGGCTTGACGACGGAGGGTAGCACCAAATTTAAACCAAAAGGTTGAAAATGCTACCTTAAAAAACTACAGTGCAGCAAAGCAGTCTTTCTACCAGGCAAACATTGATAAGATTGGCGTTTCTTCATAGATGAAAAGCTCCGTGATTGAGAGTGCATTCATTGTTATTGGGACAGCTTAGAACCGCTCCTTAGCAGCTGCGATGGGACTTCCCATTGATCCGAAATTTCCCGCATTCGTCAAAAATGAGCAAGTCAAATCAGCACTTTTAGATTTTTTTTAAATTCGAAATCAACTAATGTAATGTTGGGTAGGTAAATACTGGATCCGTATGTTGGACTGTCTTAAAGAGATTCTAAGCTCAGGCTCAGGATTCTAAGCAATAAGCCTCTAAGTTGACAAATATCGGCCTTCTCAATTTTAGGATATTTTCGCGTGTCCTATCGTTTGGTGATTTACTTTTGACTTGGGGATAATTTTTCCTGTCGGTACAACGTCCTGAAGTTTACTCGAACGGGACTAAACTTAACGCAACCTAACGAAAATAAAGAGAATTCATTCTGTTAAGCCGACTCAAAGGAATGAAATTCTAAGATGACCTAAACTATATCAAGGTAACTTACACCATATAGCCTCACTTGAAGTAAGCAAATCTTGAAGTATTTGAACCTAAATTAAGGTAACATATACTGTGTAGCATAATTTAAGGTAAGCAAACCTCACGGTAACTTTACATTAAGGTAACCTTAATATTTAGGTAACCAACTAACTTTACCTGACTTAAGGTAATTTACCAAGGTAATAGAACCTAGGCTAAAATTAGGTACCTGCTTACACTGAAAAGCCTACCTTAATTAATCTAAAGTAGCTTCGTTACAACTATGATAACAAAACAGCCTTAAAGTATCCAAATTTTTATCGTTTAGCTGATTTTGAACATTTCGCTTTAAAATGATTAGTTTTAAAATTCGAACTTTAAAAAATTGAGACATGGAAGTTTTTATTTTTAATAATATCATTTTAAAGCACGTTGAACAGGTTAGAAATGCTAGTACGAATAAATCGTATATTCACTATGCCCTGTATTTGTATTCAAAGTAATAGAAACATTGGATACTTAAGCATGTTTTTGAAAATTAGACGTTTCTAACTTGTCGAGTATGCAAAATGTTTAGAAGAATATTTATGCTTTTGCATGGTCTGCTGGTAAAAACCATGCAGGCTTATCGAAAGACACGCGTCGATCATATACACAATAGCGGCCTAGGCCTAAAAATAAGATTGATTAAAAAATATCTCCGCGTTATATAGGTGGCCTGTTTTGATCAATATCTTCGAAAGGTATCCTCTGTGCTACATTAAGTCTCAAGCCAATTCTGTTATTGTAACTTCACCCTAAACTTTAATCAGTGGAAATCTATTGATTCTCAGCAGATATCCACAGATTTTCAACCGAACCGAACCACTGAAGTGAATCAGTGGTTCGTTTTCGATTGAGAATCAGTAGATTTCTACTAATTCGTCTTTCTCAACACTCCAACGCTGGTCTAGTCCTGGAACTGCTTTTTAAATGTACTCAGTATTACCTTAGTATATCCCACTTCCGACACACTCCAAACGCCGCCGTAAAGATTGGCAATCGCGCTTTCAAAGATATTCAATAGCGCCATGTGAACGGACATTAGCTTTAGAGAACACTCCTATTGATCGTGGAAGCAAAACGACTTCTTATTTCAAAGAGAACAATGTGTTAAAACTTCGGGAGTGTTCGAGCGCCGTGACGCAATAACGTTTCCTGGGTGGTACCGGGTACCTCAAAGGTATACCTGCCTCAATACTCTATCAAAAACTCGGTACTTCGTTCAAAGCGGAAATGCCATAATCGCCATAACCGTAAACATCGTCAATGGAGATACGAAACTATCTTGTCCTCAATCTCTAACCAACATTTTGAATGTTGCTAAACGAGTGATCGACAAATGAGAGCCCCCAAAATATTTTGCTCAATGAAATATTGTGGCTGAAAATTTTCGGAACTGCTGGAGACTGATTTATTTTCCTATTTGTGGTGAATAACTGCGTTGCGTTTTTTCTTTCATACGCACATCATTGCATATTTAAAATATTGTCACTTATAATTTAGGATTGGTACAGTGATTAAAAAAAACTCAGTGACTATTCACTCGCTGCTTTATTAAAATGTATTAGGTTGGTTTCCATGCGTTCAAGTCACATCCCATTTAAAATGCACAAGGTTGGTTTCCGAGCGTTTAAGTCTCCCTTGAATGAACATAAAAGTATGAATAAAATAATTGAGTAAAACACATGAATAATATCGTTTTGATAAGGGGAGCCATGTTTTCCCCTTTTTAAGTAAACGTTTACTGTATATTTTTTTCTTTCTAACAGTTTAAGCACTTTAATAACGTTAAAGCTCACCATATCATAGGAAAATTCACTATTTCAACTTACAAAAACCTAGGAACTTACCGTTATACGTAGAACCTCAACATTTCAATGTTTAAACGTTCTTTTTCGGCGTTGGAATTTACCAAACGTTGAGCTTAACTGTCCGACGCAAAACTCGTTCGATGGTAAAACACTCGCTTTTTATTAAATTTCACTCTTTCAACGTTAAAGCGTACTTTTCTGGAGCAGTTGTAACTTAAAAAAAAACATCGATTTTCACTATCTCAACGATATAACTGACTTAACTTCCTTTTTTTAACGCTAAAAGTTTCCTATAGTCGATTACTAAAACTCAAGCTTTGGTTCAGTGACTTTTTTAAAATTCTAATAAACGGTTTTAAGCACACGAATTGGTGTCTTTGAAGGCAAAGCGAATTTCAAATCGGAGCGGTACGTAGATAGATTTCCTCCAATCTTTGCTGCGTCCTTGATAAAACCGAAATAAGCGAAGTCAAGATTTGGTCGGATTAGGTGCATTTGAATTTCCCGCGTTGTGCCTCCGGGTGAGTCCGATAGGAATCGTGTATTTTCGTGTTGATTTCTTTGAGTAACGCTATACCTTGAAGCTAACTCGTCGGTCCATAAGCACGAGGTTACTCAAGAGCATAGCGACATATTCAAAAGACTTCCATAACGCGTTCACATCCTAACAAAGAGATAATTGTTTTTTAACAAGATTTTTACTGCAACCTTTACGGGACGCGGTTTTATTAAAACTGCTTGCCCTTGGAGCGGTGAACTTTATGAGGTCTTGACAACCTCATGCACTGCACAGTAAATATTCTACACTTAAAGATTGGCAATGCTCTGTGGAATCGGATATCTTAACAGGGATTGGTCGGTCTCGTGGGAGAGAAAAATTACCGAAAATGGTATGGGGCCACATGTTTATTGACAACCCCGCGCATTTTACCGGAGGGCTTCATTTCATTTTATAACTTTTCGTCCTTGAAACCTCATTTTTTTGGAACACGTAACCTATTGAATAAATCTTTTTGTCCTGGGTAATCAAATAACAATTTGGGATATTCGAAACATGAGAGCAATACCCCCCACAACACATAGCGTAATGCTGTTTTAAATGAGGTTTGAAAAAATGCTTACCGGTGAAACTTTTGTAGCAAAAGTTTCAGCTCCTCTATTATTTCAAATTTCAGGAGGTTAGGTTAAGTGCACAATAAAAACTAACCCCAGTTTCAGGTAGTCGCTCACCTGTTTTGGGTATGAAGGCGAAACATTGCGAGAGGGTAATTTGGTTACTATTGAAGATAAACCTTTCCACAACCATATCAATGAAAAGGTCTCGTCAGGAGCTATTGATGTGGAATTCATAGCGATAACTTTAAAAGTAATCAAATTACGCTCTTTTCCTATTTCACCTTTATACAAAAAAAAGGGGTTAGTTTTTATTAAACTTAGATTTGGTGCCATCGCTTTGCCAACAATTGCGGCTTCCGCCAATGCTGATTTCGGCGGCAGCAACCCTTCAACGAGTTTTGAGCAGCATCATGCAGGCTTGACGGCCGATGAAGTCATGGTGCCCTCTTTCTGGCTCCACTCGGCTTACCGACGAAAAATACAAACACGTAGCCTAATAGTCAGGAAATGCAATCTCAAATCGTCGGAGAAACCTTCTTTGAAATTCTACCTTGTATCGACGGAGTAACCTTCTTAGGTACCCCGTGGAGGACCGGTGCTCAGGACTCATTTCCAAAGCAAACACTTTCCGATCATCTTACACTGTAATTTTTTAAGTAGCAATTTCAACTCTTTGGTTCAACCTTTCGTCGTCAAATCGATTTAAGGTGGTTCCAGCGATGCATACTAGTCAAGTTCATAAAAAAATCCGGAAGCCTTTTTAAAAATCTCAAAGTTTGAAAAATTATCACGTTTGGCGAGTAGTAGCTTCAGTTATTCTTCATAAGTCGTGAAGTTCAACAGCGAGGTGTATTTTGAATTATGAATTTTCATTCCGTTGCTGATTTGACTCATTTTTCATGAAAACGCTGTTTTTTGAGGTGATTTAAAATAACGAAACGGTAGATTATCGGCAAACTTGACCAGATTGTTCCTAATATTCCTATCTACACATGAAATAGTTTTTTTACCCTTCGTCTAATCTAAGTCAGACGTTGAATATTAAAATTCTACAAATTGTCCATTTTTCCAAACTCCCATAAAAGCCAATTTATTTTCCCCCGACTTCGCGATTAAATACCGTAAAAACGGGACGGTCAATTGTTTTCTTACTTCGCCATTCGATGGGTATACTTATTCTGAACCTTTTCTGAAAATTTCAAGTCTTCATCTAATTTTAGCCTACCACGCTGGAAACACCTTAAACGACTGCGGAGCGGGGCAAGAGGCATCCCATCTGACTTAATCTATCATAACCAAGGCCCTTGTTGTTTACCAAAATTAGTTAAAGTCACTTGTACCTTGCTTCGCTAGCGCTCCGCTCGGCTGTCGCCAAGCCTGATGCCGCTTACTTCCCGGCGGCCCTAAATCGGCCGCCAAGAAGTAAGCGGCATCAGGCTTGGCGATCGTTTAATTAGGTAACCCTAGGTTAAGTAAGGTTTGGCTATGTGGCTTGTGCCTCGCTCCGCTCGGCTTAACGTCATACGGCTTGAACCAAAAGGTTCAAAAGGCAACCTTAAAAATTTTGAGTGTACGTTCGAAGTTGATCAGTTAACTTTATCTGATCAGCTCGAATTTCGGATCAGAAAAGATAGCAATCAAATTAATGATCTCCGTGTCGTAAGTTTTACTGCAGGCGACCCAATATTCGTCGGCCGGCCGGCGCAGCGCACTGCTCAAGACGCACACATCTCCGTGCATCATATGCCTCGGTCATGCGAACCCAAGTGGGCTTACTTCTTACATCACCCGCTGGGCGGACCGATTCGGGCCGAAGCGGGCCGAACATGGCCAGGCCAAGACGCCTGCGCCGCGAATTGAGTTGTTTACTTGAGCTAATGCGGCTCCCTTCTTTCAGGCACTCTACCAAATAGAGTGCCTAGTCAGTGACAAGAGCCAACACCTCAAGTTACTTCACTCTTTGCACTCACGCACTCTAGGTTTGGTCTTAAGAAGACTGAGAAGAGAGTTCCTTTAGAAATACGGATGAAACGGGTGGTTTTCCGTGCCTTTTGCCCGTTATTGTGGTATGTCTGAAGGTAGCCTGTACTTGTTCCTGTGGAAAATGGGTCAAACGAATTGTTTTACGGTTTGGACACTTAATTTATGGTTTTAGAGCTACTCAAACTCAATGCTGGAAAAACGAATTCCTTATTGCTTCTGAACGTCAAACTGTACAGTGGGTCACAAAAGCCATTACCCCTACTTCCATGGGATTGATTGATTGATTGACTGACTGATTGATTGATGGATTCATTGATGGATTGATTGACCGATCTTTATTAGTCCAGTTTACCAAGTACTTTGGCAGTACATGGAAGGAGGGGTCATGATTATTGTTGACCGCTGTACGCTTTATATCCTACGTTCCTGTCACATTTTCGGTCTGGTATTGTCCCGGCGGCAGTCGGTTGTTTCCGGTTTCACTATTAGACGTGAAAGACCATGAATCCTTCACGTTGCAAACCTCGTCAAGGTCGATACAGCTCAATTTATGGTGGCAGCGGAGGAGTAAGCCGCATCAGGCTTGGTGACCGCGGACCGGAGCGATAGCCAAGCAAGGCATTCATCCGAAATGACGACTGTTTGCCGTTAACCTTAATCCAGAAAGGACTGCGCGATAAGTACGTGAGCGTAATACGCGTCTTTTAGTGCGTTCCAGCGCGTAAAAACGTGCGGATATCCGACGGCGTTTTGTTCAGAGATTAATGAAAGGTTGGACTGAGGAAGAACACGAGATGAGTAATATGCAGGCTTGAAATCAGAGTTTACTGCTGTTCAACAAACATTTTTCCTAATCCAGCGTTGGAGTCTCCAAACCTGTATAAACTCAAAAAATGGCTTTTCCCCCGTCTGCGCGTTGAAGTCTCACCCATATAAATGCTCTCCTGTGTATTAATTGCCTGAGCGTCGAAGTCTCCAATGTAAATACGTGACCGGGTGAATTGACGTAATCTTACTAAAACAGTCGGTGAATCGAGTTTCAGTCAATGAAACTCATTCAACTCATCAGTCAACTTGCGTTTAAGGTTTTTGTTTTTGGGGCAAACTGGTCAAACCTCATTCTAATAGTGGACGTGCACTTCGGCACATTACAGAAAAAAAAGGAGAAAAAAAGATCGTCAAAAGCTGTAACGCTTCTACACATATAATTAAATTGAAAGCTATTTTAATACATCGGTTTTTGTTTTTGCTTTTTTTGTCTATTTTTTATTCTGCCTGACACAAAGACAAGTGTTAGCTTAATGCAGGAATGTTTTACAACATTTAATAGCCTTTACACTGGAGAGCATTGTAATATCACCATAATTTTCACTACATTGTCGCCTCTCAGAGCGCGCGAATTCGTATATAGCGATGTTCGAAAATTCGCCTTTGCTCCATTTAAAAATATATAAAATACTCATCACGTAAATTTTACTCTGAATCCTTTGGGCTCTGCGTCGTTATCAAGTACAGAAATGTTGCATTCAATTATTTCACAAGTTCAATGCCAAGAGCTGTTCTCGACCCTCATCAAGAATTTTCATCTGAGAGATGTTTTAAAGTATCTTGTTGTTTTTCTTTGTTTTTACTACAAAAACTGTGATTTTAGATTTATTGCCTTAACAAAAAATTGATCTCCTTTAAAATGAAGAACCACTCTAAGAAATTATCGTTCAAAAATGTTAGCAAAGTTTGCAATCAACACTTTAGGCTCTGCGTGGTTGGATTCAGCTCCGTGAAAATTTTGAACCATCTTGTATGCATGAATTGGTTAATCAAAGCCACCATCTGCTAGGCCTATCGAGGTGAGATTCTTATCTGGCCTATCATAAAAATCTTTTTTGATCCGTTTCACTGCAGCACATTATGCTCAAAATCTGTCATCACATCACATAGTGCGAGTGCGGCCATACCACAATACATAATCCATAATGTCGCATTTTTCCCTCCCGCTCTCGCACTTCCCGAGTCCGCCTGCGGATCGGCTGGGGTCGGGCAGGCTCGGGTCGGGCCGACGAACTACGAAGGCGTCCCCGAAGCCGCGGCGGCGTCGGCCGGGCCGGGCCGAGGCCGGGTCAGTCTGCCTGCGTCCGGCGTCGCGAGAGGACTCCCCACGTGAGTTCTCCGACCGAATCCCGTCCCGTATTTGTACTCGCGCAATGTGCCAGTGACCCCAAAAGCATCTTATTATCATAGTGCCGTGTTTAGTGCCTCCTTTGTTTGGATTCAGTGATCATCTACCAGGAATATGTTGCCTTCAGTTACTACCTTTCTCCTGCCGGCTGTCATGTTTGCAATGGTACGTGCAAACATTTCAAAACAAACAGGTTGCGGGCGAACTTGGTTTGTAATGAGATGTGGTATTACAGAGAAATAGCAAACTTTTTTGGGGGCACAATATTTTTAGAAAGGGAATCCGGAATTTTCGTTGAGGACGTAATTCCCTTAAGGATATTCCAGCGCTTCCCACTCGTCAAGCTCATCAAAAATTTGGCAACAGGTGTTAAAAAATTTAAAAAATGAGAAAATTATTACGTGTGACAAGCACTTACCCGAGGTGTTCTTCGTATTTTTGTAACAATAATGTTTATTAATTATGTTAAAATTATGAAGTTATGACGATTCGACTCACTTTTCCACAAAGTGCAGCTGTTTTTAAAATTTTCAAAAGTAACGAAACGGTGGATTGTAGCCAATCGTTGCCTAAATTGTTTTTAAAACTCCAATCTTGACTGGAAATAGTTTTTTTTTCGCGCTCCTCATCTAATCTCAATTAGACGCTATCAATCATCCACCAGATTGAGCGCTATTTTTCGAAGCTGTCATAAGAGCCCATGTATTTTTCCAAAATTTAGAATTTACGTTAAAACGGAACGTTCAAATTGGACTTCACCATTCGGAAGATACACACATTTTGAGCTAATCCTGTAAACTTCAAGTCCTTATCAAAAAACCCGTTACGCTGGAAAATTCATTCAATTTATCACATAGATTTTCATGTCTATGGGTAAGCATCTGCTGTTGTTTGAGGATCGCCCATTGGGATGAAGTAGGTTAAAGCCTTGCCCCAAAGAGCCTTTAGACCATTTTTGTATATACCGAGCGACGATTTCAAACAATGCCCTTCCATGGATCCCTGCACAATTCGTTACCTGTTCAATAGTCCCATATTTTGGGGGATAAGGTAAACTTATGTGTGATTTGTTTCGAGCTAAGCCCATAAATTGTCATATCTTCTTCCGCGGTTATTGTGTGATATACCCTTCGAGTAGCAAGAACCAAATTTTTTTAAGTCCTCGCCGAGTATATTCTTATTAAGCAATCTTAATGGATCCATCTTGAAACCTTATTCAAGTACAGGTACTTGTTGATACCTTCAAAGGTAAAACAGTTGGAGAACTCCCTCTAAGGCAGCTACTGTATTGTCAACACACAGCTGAGGAGTTTTTTGATAGGCGTAAACCGTTCTTCACTGAAAACTTATGGCGAGAATTTTTGGGAAGTATTATTACAAAATTGCTCAGGTTGCTATGACTGAAAAGTGTCCCGTGAGATAAGCTACGTAATCATAGTTAACGCAAGCTCGTGTCGCTGAGCGAATGTGTTTCTAGATTAAATCAAGCCATGTATGCCTAGTTCTCACCTCAATAAACTCTAGAAAAAAAAAGATTTGCATGCAGGTCTTATATTCTTATTCCCAATGGGGAACGTTTTCAGACATAAACTGAAATTTGCAATCTATTAAACCAGTTTCTTTGATAATAGCTAACAGTAAGTGCGGTGTTTAAGTGGGTTTCCGGATAGTTTTAGCCAATTAGCTTTTGCTAGATTTACGGATATGCGTGGTAGCCTCGGAGTCATTGTAAAGGAATGTTCATTCTGCCACAGAGACTCCTGCGGTTTTGTATCCTAGCGTTGTGCTAACAATATTATCTTTTAGAGTTGGTGCGAGTGGAAACCTGCGTGTAGATAACTCGAAAACACTTCTTCGGAAACTGCTGGTGTGGGCTCACTTAAGTGTAGTGAAACCCGATTGGGCATAAGGAAATATTTTGACCTGGCGACATGAACCATGAAACAGTTTTATTTTAAAAATCGGTGTAAGCGGTTTACTCCAAAGCTCACGTTTATGACAGAAGTCAATCAACTTTTCTCAAAGAAATGGTCCTGGCAAGTGTAGGGCTAATTTCTTGTTTTGAAAAATGGCCTTCATCGGAACTTCCTCTGCAAAATCACTGTAAGCAACCTTTATTACTTAAACTGAAAAAAAAGAGCAGTCGCATTGAATGCCGAAGTAAAAATTGCAAAAGTGATTTTACTATGAATACTCATAACTGATAAATTTAGCGCTTTATTTTACGCTTGAAGTCGCCATTTATGGTTTCAACAAAAAATAGGCATGAGCATTTCCACTTAACTTCAAAAATCGCTATCTTCTGAGATTTCTTCCCTAAAAATCAAATTTAGCAGCTTTTGCCCATTCGAAAAGAAGCTATAGGTTGGATCGATGAATCGAAAAATCGCTAACCAATATTAACCTAAAACTGTGCAAGGAGGGTAGCTATCATGAACGCCAAAGTCAACGCCGCTCTCACCAATGTTAAGAACCGACAAAACTCAAATCCGCCAACGCCGCTACCAACCTAACCTAACCTCGCCTAACCTTACTTAACCTTTGACTTGGCGGTAATGATTATTGGCGCTTATGGATACTGGGGGGCACGGCGTTGGCGGTTTTGAAATTTGACGTTTGTGGGTGCCGCCCGTTTCCTTTGAACCGTGAAATCACTTAGAGCAAGGCCACTAAAAATCGCTTAGAGCGACCTAACCATAGAAATCGTATTGAGATTCAAAAATTGTTTTAAGCGGAATCTTTTTATACCTCATATCACTTAAGCGAGAAAACTCTAGCGGGAAAAAATACATACCTTAAGAAAATCTCTTACAATGTAAGCAAAATCCAAAACCCAAAAATGCTAAAATCAGAATGTAGCTAAAAAAAAATGCCTGGATCGGAATCGGCTAACTCGAAAACGCGCCATAAACGGAATCTTAGCGAGATTCAGAGGCAAGTTTGTTTCCCTTTGTAATGCCACGTCCTTCTTTGTTAAGAAGACCTTCGATAATGTTTTATGGTTCCAAAGCGCGTTTCCACGATGCGTTTCCCAGGTTTCCAAGATTCATTTCGGAACGCTAACAAAATTGCGTCCAGTAAAATTCCTTGTGAATCAGAATCAACCTTGCTTTCGGAATAGTTTTGCTACGAATGGGTGGCCTTTGCTCCATAGTCAGGACTCCCCTCTCTAAGACCCTCTCAAAAAAGGCGCGGGGAAAAGTATTGAACGATTTGAACAACATCGTTGGTCACCTAAAATTATCTAACAGCGGATTGAACAATTCATTTTAACAGTTGAAATATTATCAGGTAGCTTTGTAAAAATATCACTCAAAATTTGAATCAGTAGATTTCAGTAGATTTCCACTGATTCAAGTTTAGAGTGATACCCCTTCGAAATATGATGTTTCTTAGCCTATCTGAATGTTTACGTTATCTTTTTTGTTCGGTGTAAATGAGCTTATTTGTTTTCATTTCTTCTCTTTTTTATTTACATTTATTTGACAAAATGTAGAACTCTCGATGAATTCGAGTGATATACACTCGTTTCAACCAAAAACCTACCTATTCAAAGCTTCGGGAAGGTCCTTTTTTGGTTTAAAGAAGCGACTTTAACCGAAGGTTTTTAGAACGTATCTTCATTTCAGACGGAGACATTTACGTGTACAAAAGATGCTCATAACTTTTTGTGTACCTGCATTTGGTACTCCTTAAAATAAAACACAAGATTCTTGACAACGCTGTACTGATAATAAAACAGACTCATTAAAAGAAAAATTGTTATATGTAAAAACCATCAGTTTTTTAAAGTATCCGGTATGATTTTTTTTCGAGGAGTTACTCCAAATATTTCGATAAGTCATTTGTAGAGCAATGATCTCTACATTCGCAGGTTTAATTTTTCCAAGCGTTTTATCGGAATTGCTTAAAGTCTGCTGAAGAGTCTCCCCGAGCGCTCTAATCGGCGCGGAAGTGTTTTTGGCACTTAACAACCATTTAATTATTGTACCTTTGATTTCTTCCCGATACCTCGTAAGAAATCTCGAAATATTCGTAAACGTCAAGTGTAGTTTCTAATCCACGAGCATCTGTAGACTGAGGTTAACCTCCGCAACTCTGTTTTTGGTACTGGAAGAACATTTACGCGGTTTGTTAAATTGCACGAGGAGCCTTGAACAGAACACAGCACATGCCTACTTAGGAAGAGTCCTTTCATGTTTCAGGATTACACACGTATCCTTCCTCCTTTATGATAGGATCAAGTCGTTCCAAACTATGATGCGACGCGATAGGCAAATTACTCTTGTTCCTTTAACTGAAATCAATTGGCTCCGAACGCACAACGATGCAGGGTCGCCCGCCATTAATCATTGAGGTAGGATACTCTTCATGGTAAAGGAACGCCAGTGAACCTTTAGCCACCATCTTGTGTCCACATTGTGTCTTTCTCTATCGCGTGGGATGGGATTCCGTTGTAATTTTTTAAGGTAGCATTTTCAACCTTTTGGTTTAAATTTGGTGCTACCCTCCGTCGTCAAGCCGAGCGGAGAGATAGCGGAACGAGGCAAAAGGCATCCAACCTAGCCCAACCTATA
>Ga0058701_10003532_pt1 | contig 12402 bp, 7 predicted proteins | sample AgamicOrMae_FD_97039 | JGI IMG/M metagenome (GOLD analysis project Ga0058701, IMG submission 97039) | Agave microbial communities from Guanajuato, Mexico - Or.Ma.e | ecosystem: Host-associated > Plants > Phyllosphere > Phylloplane/Leaf | place: Guanajuato, Mexico | collected 2012-06-04
GGGGGGGGGTAGGATACATGGAACTTTTTTTAAAGCTCGGTACCGTATTAAAGTCATGGAGTAAGACTCTCCGGTTGTGACCCAAAGAGGACAGGTAATATCTATGTTTTCTACTGTATTTACGTGTCGAAAAAGTTTAAACTTTTAATTTTTACACGAGATTTTAAAAAGTGTCAGGAAGAGGCAAAATTGTTCCTTTAATGGTAGAATTACCCTTTTTTATATAAAAACTTCTTCAAAGTTTTATTTAATTTTTATATGTGCCATTGTTTACATTTTTTTAACAACAATAATATACCTGAGTAAGTTAAAACCTCATTTTTATTGCCCTTTTGCAGCTGTTCTGATCAACCCCGACGTGCGTTGAATCGGAACAACGGATGTTTTTTTGAAAAAAACTTGTGTTTTTTTACATGATTTGATTTTTGCCCTAATATTCTTAAAGTACGCGCTAAGACCGGACTTTTAAGCCCTAGATTATTACTTTACCCTGAAAGGTACAAAAATGCCATAGCGCGAAACTTGAAAACCGTTCCGATTCACCCCATTTGATGGTACCTGCGATGGTCGATCCGAGGTTCATATTACCAATATTTTTTTTAAGTTATGATGCTCAATAACCGAAAGTCTTTCATTGACTTCGCCGCCAAAGAAATGAAGTTTATTTAAAATGAGAACTTGGAGATTCTCTTTTGGTAGGGTATGGCTGGAAACTTAAATTTCATTTACAGTAACACAGAATATTGGCATGACTTTTCTTGATTCATGAGTTTATTCATCCTTCAGTTTTACAATAAATTATTATTTTACTTCTTTTTTAAGGGGTCATGAAACCGGTCATTTGAAATTTGAATTTTATAGCTTTGGTAGTGTTTTGCCTGATCCTCGGCGTCACCCTCGTATTTGTAAACAAACATGACATAACACTCGAGAAGGCGAGACGGAAGGCGGCATGACACTGTGGCCTCTCTAATCGTATCAAGCTCGTCCGGATAGGCATTTACTGCGATAGGCTCGGCTCGTGGTACTGTAAATTTTGAGAGATGGAAATTTCCTCTTCTTGTATTCCCATCTCTCGACTCGAACACGTGACCCTACCTAACCTAACCCAAGTTAACATAACCAAGGAAAACCTAACTTTAACTACGCGAAATGCGGCAATCCTCATCGTAATGTATAATAAAAATTAAACCACGTGGAACAGAGAAGATAAAAGATTCCGCGTTCCGGAAATTCTGAGGAAGTGATCGCTTTGACCGTGACATCGGGTGGGAGCATTACACCCTGAGAGGAGAGAGCATACGCTTTGGCTTGGGGTTACGGGGTGGGGAGTGAAGGGGGCAAGGTTGATCAGGATCGCCGTGACGTCACGCGTTACGCAACCACTGCCGGCTAAGGTGATAAAACTGTTTGAGTCGTATTATGAATCATTTTCCCGTTCGGATTCTATCGATTGATTTGTAAGGCATGACTTTAATCGCTTTCGAAACGAACTTTTCGCCCCAAGTTATCAATCAGTCACTGTCTGAACATGTCAAAGACCTCAGTATTGAAAATCAGTTTCTTTTCCCGCGTAAATGCAACCCCAGCAAAACAAGTATGACGTCACGGCTTGCAGCCAATAAGGAAAGGACTTTCTGTCACACGACTCGTGCGTCACAATTAAGCAACTATGTAAGTGACCTTCGTGAAAGCCTAGGCGAGTGTAGTATGTAGTCTATAGGCCTATTCATTTGAGAGAGGAGACAGGTACGGAAAATAAAATTTACCTGTGCACTGTACTTTCTCAGCCTGTAATAATGATGGATCTTCCTCGTGTGGTTGTGAGACCCTTTGGTTCAACCCTGCGTTAGGTCTACGATCATGAGGATTATCGGAATACAATCGCATAGGTTAGACTTCGTAAGTTAGGTTAGGCAAGGATAAGTGCCTCATGTCTCGTACCACTCAGAATAGTGTCAAGTGCCTTGCTTTGCTGCCGCTCCGCTCAGCTATCATCAAGTCTAATGTCTCTTAAGCCTCCACGACAGTAACAACAGCCGAGTATTGAGCAGCGTCAGGCTTCATTGTGACTGTAATGCTAGGTTAACCTTCATCAAGGAAGGCTAGGTCACGTGTCTTGTGCCTCGCTCCACTTCACTTTGTTACGAAAGGTGGAACTCGAGAGACGGATTTGACCTTATTCCAGTTTCACAGCTGCTAAAGAAAGTCCAGAAAATTAAATTTTCCTTTGCGCTGTAGGATTCCGTTGGAAAGAACGCAGCCGCTCCGTTGACTTGTTCAACTACACCCTGTTAAGACGTCTCGGAAACACTTTGTTCGTACTCGGCATATACCAATGACCTACTGTCTACACACAGTGCTCCTTTCTGCCGACATCCGGCGTTGCCATTTTTTTGCGTGCCGTTTTCTGTCTTAAACACTATTTTGTTCCGTCTTTACCAAACAAAAAGAGTTCATTGCTTGAAAATGGTCAACGCTGCGAACGAATGCATAATGACCTATATTTTAGGATTTTTTCCTCCTTTCCTTCCTGTCGGTAAACTTTAGTAGGGCATTTTGTCCGGATTGATGGAAATTGCAAAAAGAAAAAAAAAATTAACTCCTGTCAATGACAGTCTATAACGGTATTCTTTTTGTAATTCAAGAAACCCATATCAAATTTTAGTATCAAAACATCCGCATAAAAAAGACCTTTTCAGAATTTCAGAAGATTTATTTTCACGTCTTTTTCACAGAGAATACTGAAACTGCGGATAATTTCTTAAACCTGAGCTAGGCGAAGCTTACTGCACGTTGAGCATTACCTCATGTGCGCGTTCTTGAAGGATGTCTCCGTTCCGGCTCATAAACTTCTTATCCGCCGTATTTTATGGACATCGGGTCATCGTTACCTTCACTTTTTTACCCGAAATTTAATCACTGAAAACCGGAAGATAAGAGGACGAATAAAAAGTCGCGAATTGAACGCATTGTTTCTATGACCTCGATTACAGCGGATGCGGATAGACTCTTGGTGTTCAGTGGTCGGAGTTTTTACCCAACCACAATTAGGCAGAAGGTGATGACAAATGACTGCGCCACGAGACGATCGGCATTTTACGTTGCTCCACATTTCACTCATTAACACTAGAGGGAGCCACCACCAACTCTCTGGGGCTGTCCAGAAATCACTAAACGCACCGGCGTTCCACTGAGGAGTGTTTTCCTTTCTTTTCCTTTCCGGAAGTAGCAGCTCACTCCCTCATACTCATAGCAAAACTTGTTTTCGGATGCAACTCATCTAAAACTTGCGAAAATTAGTTTAATAAATTGTCTTTTGCCGCTCAATTGCCACATCAGTATTGTACTCAACTGAATTGATCGGTGCTCGGGGAAGGCTCAAGAAATTTTATTTAAGAAAAAAACTCGGTGAACTGTTTAGATGAAAAACTCGGCAAAAGGTGTTTCGGAGAGATAAATCTCTTGATTTGGGTAAAAATGAGTTTATATTTTTACTAAAATTACCCAAATCAGCGAGGAATTTCCTTTGTAGGTATACAATTGAGTCGCGAACACCCCATTGGGATGAAATGGATTTAGAGACTATATCTTGATAAAGTAAGTTAGGTTAGGCTAGTTTGAGTATAGGCAAGGCCAGGTTCATAGTCTATTTTTTTTAATGAACTTTACCACAGGCTAGAACAATTACAGAATATTCTGTTTTTTCCGGCGGATGGGACGTGTCCATGCTGGGTCAAACAAGTATATTTTCAAGATGATAAACATTTGTAATTTTGCGCAGACTTTTGATGCGGATGATTTTCGCGAATACAAACGAGTAAAGCGGACGACCTAAGTTCAGTCGGGTTCAAGCTAACAAAGTGCGGCTGCCGCAATGCTACCACACCACCACCGCTGCGTCGCGTATGTAAACAAGATGATGTCAGACCCGTCAGTAGACCTACCTCTTGGATGTTGAGTAGGCCTATTCACATCCATTAGTAGGACTCAACTTTTACGACTCCTAATAAATGAGTTACCAGCCTCCTTATTCTTGCCTGATCAAACCAAAGCAAATCAAACCAAATCCAACTAGTATAAATATAACCCAAGCAAACTTTTACACCTTAACCTATTCTCTTAATTTTACGTAAGTCATAACGTAACAAGAATATTGCTTGCCTTCACCTCACACAACCTCACTAAATCTAACATCACCCACCCAAATAAAAGTGAATCGCTCTTCTTTCACTATTGTTTTATAAAGAATCGATTCTAGTTTGAGTAATAATATTTAGGTCAGAACACCGCGCGAGACTCACTCTAAGAGGCTGTGCAGATTCAGACGACGCAACGCAGTCTTCGAGGCAAACACGTTTTGAGCAATCAGCGAGTTGCTGATTTAGTCTCACGCGTATTGAGCATGATGATTGGGGATTTTCGTTTTTTTTTGTTTTCTTTTAAGTAGCATATTTACACATGCGGCTGCGAGAATTTCGTGAGATTTCGTAAAATAGAGTAGGCTTATTTACAAGACTTACTTAGTAACAACAAACTTTAAGGATCATCACGTCGCCCACTCTAATTTGCAGTGACTCTTTTCTGAAGTGCGAAAAGTAGGAGAAATGTGCGAGTACATTCTAAAGTAATAATTTCATTCATGGGTCCGAAAGACGCATTCATTTTATCGAGTATTTCTAAGTGGTTTTAATATGATTTTTTGCATTTTTCATATCGACAAAATAACTCTTAAATAATGTCATCTATTTGTCCTCTGAAAAGAAACCGACTTTTTCTTTAGAATATATTAAGTGAAAATCAGAATTCCAGCCGGAATCACCTGATTAGTTTTAACTTCGAAAAGCGTTAATTTCCCTCGCTTCAAATGCTTCAAACCTTATGGAGTTGGGTTTTCTACTGGTAAAAATATTTTCAATGAGTGAACACGGGAAATTCAAATTCTTTTGTGTGAGAAATTTCGCCATACTCAGCTGGAAGTAAGCTACAGCATCCTTGACGATTTCAAAGTCCCAAACGCATGCTTTTCTTTCATTTTTTATTCGGAACGTCGCAAAAGCTCAGCCAATCGCGAAGCAGAAGATAAATCTTGGGTATCTCGTGATGCCGAAAGTTCGCCGCTTATTGGCTGCTTCTGGCTCTTTATTTATTTCTTATCAACACGCATATTTCCTCAGCATATTCTTTTGACAGATTCTCGGCAGGTAATTTTAATATCTTGGTTCGAAAACACATTTGTTCCACACGGAACATAGAGAAGCTCTTCGTGTTTTGGATTCTCAAGTTACAAGTTAGCTAAGAGGCTGAGCAAGGTTAATAAGGTGGCCTGCTTGCGTGCTACAGCGGGGAAAGAGCCGTTCGAAACGCAAAATCTTTCCGATGGATTATTCAGGCTTTTCAAGAGTTTTCCAATTTCTGCGTATAAAATTCAAGAAGACTTCATATAATCCTTTTTTCGTTTGTTTTCCAATTATAGAATGCACTTTGTCGGTAGAATTCGTAAAAAGATATTTTAAACGTTTTTCAGATTGTTTTATTTAGAGCATTCGACGATTGAAGAAGACTCGTGCGCCAACGAAAGACCTTCCTTTTTTAGAGGAGTCCTGTCAGTTTACGGATATTCCAGCGCTCCCGACAAGTCAAGTTCATAAAGAAAAAAAAAGAAAAAAGAAAAAAAATTAAGACAAGCGTTAAAAATCTAAAATTTTAGAAAATTTCCCTTTTGAAGAGCATTTACCCGACTGTTCTTCGTATTTTACTTAAACAATAATGAAAGTTTATTTCTTACGTTAAAAATTATTAAGTTTCTGATTTGACTCATTTTTCTTCAAATTGCAGCTGTTATTTAAGTTTTTAAAAATCACAGAACGGTGAATTGTCGTCAAATTTCTCTAAATTGTTTCTAAAACTACAATGTTTACCGGAAGTATTTTTTTTTTCGCTCCTCATCTAATCTCAATCAGACGCCATCAATCATAATTGACCAGATTGAGCGCTATTTTTTCGGAGCTGCCATAAGAGGCCATGCATATTCTCCCATTTTTAGAATCTCATTTCGTAAAAACGGAGCGGGATCTTGGACTTTATGTACACTCGATAGATCGACACATTTTGAACGAACCCTGGATGTTTCAAGTCCTCATTTAATTTAGCCCATTACGCACGAATATCCTCAATGTAATACTTTTGAGCGCCAAAATGGTATTTCCTCTCATTTTGGGACAAAAAATTGAGTTCGAACTTTAATAAAGTCCTACAGGGTAGGTGTCTTTTTTAAAATTATTATTATTATTGCTTGAAAAGCTTACTTAATGAAAAAACTTTGCTCAAAATTTTGGGGGAAAATGTTTTATAAAAAGTGGATATTATGTTTTTTGGTAAATTCTTTTTTATACGATGTGTCGACTTTATCCTCTTGATATACGAAATGGACGCTTTGCTTTTGCAGACAAAAATAACCGGCCGGTTCCCTGTGGATGAAAATAATACCTTTTACATCCTCATTCCAGGAATGGGTATGAGGGTAAAACGGTCGTAACTCGTATTTTGGTTGGTTTTTGAAGCTAGATATATCAGTAGCCAATGTGCACGTGCAGCCCTCGCTTACAATTAGCCCTTTCGTTTGATATGGCTATCGATTTATCCATCATTGTAACCATAATGAGTGTTACATTCGTTTCACCCTCATACGTTAAACATGCATGGCGCTGCGCTAACAATCGTTCATTTTTATTGGAAATCCTCTCTGTGTTTCCTATCGAAGACAAATGAAATTCCCTTTGAGCCCGCGATTTGCAATCTTGTAATTTCACATTCAGGCTGTCAGGGCGGTTCTGTTATATCATGGTCGTGCTTAACTTACCAGTCACTGTGTGTTCTGACACCGCTGAGACAGCGCGTGGATCGGAATAGCCAAATACCCCATTCATAGGAATTCGATGAGTATGACTCACAGAGCTTGCTTGTATCGGTCAAAATCAGTTCAAATGTTCAAGGATATGTCGTGTTTGCTAACCACGGAAAACAGCTTTGTTTGCTCACTCAGTAAAAGAAAAGGTTAATAAAGCGAACTACGCATCAGCTGATGGCTAATCAGACGCTTTTGGGAAACACGTTTCAGTTCCCACGCCGCGCCGCCGGTGCGAGTCATTTCGGACGTGTGCGTTGAGTAGGCAACCAACTTCACTTTCGTGTAGTGCAGGTTTGCCTATGCAACCCAGAGCCTTCACACCCTGTTTTGACTGCTGACTTTTATACTTTACCACTAGTCGCCAAACAGAGCGATAGCCCAGCGAGGCACAGCCTAAGTTAGGCAAGGTGATTCGATGTTTTTTAAAAGAAGTATTTGGTAACATTTTCAAGAACGATTTTGAAAATTTTAAATCGACTATCTCTCAAGGATATTGTGAGAATTTTTCAGTAATTTTTAGTGACCATTTTTTATTGCCGAAGTACTTGGGCAGCAAGGTAGGATTTTGAAGCAGTCCGTCCGAGAAGTCAGTACAGTATATATTGCATTGAAAAAAAGAGGTGGGGGTGGACTTATGATTTTTGGGACCTCAAAACGTAAGGATTTGTTAAAATCTCAATACCATTTTTTTTCATTTTTTTCGCAATGACAATACTTTATCGGGAGAGTGAAAACGGGGCACTTAAAAGGGACTTCGTGTATTGTTGGCAAGACGCATTATTATTGTTTTTCTTTGGGTTGGTTGGTATGTTTTTCTTGCAACTTGGACGGGAACGGAAAAGGCCGGACATGCCCGATCCCCCCCGGATGCCTTTTGGATACCCGTGGCGTAAAACGCGAACTGGAGCTTCCTCGCCAATAATCGTGAATCGAGCCGAAGAAATCGACTTGAATCGCCAGAAATAACAGCGGCGAGAAATCGACCTGGCGCCATGTTTGAGGCGCCACCAATTATCTGTCGAAGCCGGATTATGTGGTTTGCGAAAACTCCACTTGAAATAACCGGTTTTTCATTTTGCAGAAATCGGCATTAAGGGAGGAATAAGTATAGACAGGGCATGCTGTTCAATTAAAGAACAGAACCGCGTCGTAAACACAGCCATTTTGGCGGTTTTCTCACGAAAAATTCTCTTCTTTTATTCGCTGTGAGATGAAGTTTATCGTTTCTTTTCATTCATCTACTTGTTAAACCAACAGCGAACATTTAAAATCTTTGACTACTGTAATCAGAAAAAAACTTAAAAACTCTCTTTGAATCTTTCAAAAATATTTTGTTCAGATTTCACAACTATGGCAGTTTCCATTGCATTTACTTTCCCGATAGGGAAAGTATTGTCCTTATTGTTTTAAGTAATACGCTCTAGTGTTGTTTTGTGGAATTTGGTATTAAAATTGTTCAAAACGTGTATTCCTATTGGTTATATCTGGACCATCAACCAATCAGAGAAGAAAGATTATTTTTCGTTACGTACGACAAAGCGACCAACCGCATCTCGAGTTTTCCAAAGTCACAAAGAATACATTCAAACTTTCTTCTCGACTTTCCAAATTTTGCGATCAAAGTAGAAAGTTTCGAACCCGGGGAAAGACGGTTTATTGTGAGCGCATTCTTGGTCCTTTTCTCGTCCACTCTTTTCATTTTGAAAAAGACGTGTCCGAGAACCTGGAAACTCAGCTACAGCGTTCGTTAGTTTTTCAAAAATTGTCACTCATCTCGGGTAAACGATTGAAAAAAAAACGCATGTGAAAAAAAGTGTATAATTAATGACGTAAAAAAAGTGTCCAATTAATGACAATAATCGTCGATTTAATGTAAATTAAAATAACGGTTTTCTAGGAAATCAAAATATTAGCACTTAAACTTCCGGTTGCAACAAAATTAAACACATAGAAACAACGTTTGACGACGAATATTTTTTTAACGAAATGCTCTTGAAAAATCCTACATGATGAATTTTTCATACCGGATTGAACCATGCGACCGTTCCTATTAATTTCCGCGCAATTCCCAGTTGCTGGGAACAATGGAGATTTTTTTAAGAGACAACCTTCCAGAATTTACGTTGTAATGAAAATACCACAAAACCTCAGTATTTTTATTTATTTTAAACAAAAATATGGCTTGCCTTGAAAGCAGTATGATCAGTTTTAAAGACACAAGCTTTTCTTTCTGAATCTTTTGATGATTTTCTGGTATTCGCATTTAACTCGATTAAGCTACTGAGAACGAGCTCGGGCCGATCCGCTGACAGGGTAAAAATAAATTGCTCAAAACACGCACATTTTTTTATTTAATTTTTTTGTTAGCCTCTAAGAATGTTTATAATTTACTCTATTTGCCTTGGAAATAAATCATTGCGTTGATTTTGTGGCAAGTTCGACAGCTTCAAAACCACGGAAACTCAAATTTTACAAAAAAAAAAGAGCGAAATCTTTGCATTAAGATGTATTTTTCTCTGTTGTTTCCACGGTGATCCCCAGTGTTTTCTTTTTCTGTATTCTTTTGTACAGATAAGGTTTGCCTAAATATTGTTTTTGGATAAAATTTCTCCATTAAATCCAACTCTAGTGAGAAAAAACACATGGGAATTGGGCATTCTCCCGTGAAGCCCATATGTTTTTCCTCAATTCAAAATCAGGTATGTTTAGAATTTTGTACTCCCTTTTTACAATGCAATATTATGATGTGTCTTGACGTAGGGAAGGTTCTTAGATTGGGTCGATTGATTTCTGTCCAAATGACCTAGGTCGTTCCTTCTTCCTTAAGATCTGATGGGAATCAAGTAGCCAATTCCTAGTTTATAATAGCTCTACGATAAACTTTCCAGATGCATATAGTGATTATTATCGTAAGAGGATTAATGGAAATAAATACCTTTGACAATGAATGGAAATTACCTGGCCCACGCAAACCGTATTTTGTTAACAGGCATCTACGCAGGTTTTGTACGACCTGCTTGTGCGCTACAGTATATCCACATAATTACAGTAATAATTTAATATCTTTGAACTGTTATTTCGTGGAAAACTTGATCAAGTTGTAGCGGCGTTATGACGTTATATAAACTAGTTAGATGATGAGTGATTTTCCGAAATCAATTTTTATTCCGTCCGTAATTCATTGTCAGTAATTGGCGGGAAAATTACGTCACGTGACAAAATTTGTGATAAGGAGAAGACAACAGTACAAAGCATCAGTGTAAGGCTGATCGAAACTTGCGGTGTTAGGGTTTAATGCATGATTAATGTCGTTGTTTTCTCGAACCAGTATAAACACTTGCATAATGGGAGTGATTAGTCGTCTCTTAGATTTTGTGTTTCTCCCCAAACCCGCCACATTTTTTAAAGTTGGAAAAATGTTCTGCGGCCTTGCAGATGCTTTTAGTCTAGTTATGACAAGACCTATGTAAATGATTGAATGTCCGCTTGACATAACTTCAATCTGGAAAATAGGTTGTTACTGCCGATAAGAAAAGAAACCCTTTTTTGGTGTGGGGGGGGGGAATCCCAAGTCAATTTTACTCACTTGTAAAGAGCACGGTCCTCCTCTTTGCCATGAAATGTCCTATCTTTTGATTAAATTAATCAAAATAGGCTTGTGACATAACTCCAACAACTCCGAACTAAACGTTGATAATAACAACTGTTTAAATGTTTCAATGGACGATTTCGCAATCATTTCAATAGGGGATCTAAAAAGTGCTTGATGGCGGAAAACTAGCGAAAAAGTTAAAATCTTAAATCCATCGTATTTGTAGCAAAACCGCTAAAAAGCAGTGATAAAAAATTCCCTGAACTCGCTTGATCAGTGGGTCGAATGGCGTCACATCTAAGACATAAATTCGCACACTTCCGCAAATCATTTCATTAAAAAATAGATGAGTGTCCTTTTTTTTAAAATATACGTAAAGACAAGCTTTGGATGCGATGACCTGTCAGGTCGAAAACTTCGTTGCTATGACCCAACATTCAAATAATTTTCGTGTTATGCGAATTTGTTGATCGACTTTGGTAAGTAAAAAGAGTCTATTTTGATATGTCAAGGTACGGGTAATAATTATTCGATTGTTTGCCTACCGTGAGAAAAAAAATGTGAGCGTAAAATTTTGGCAAACAAGACGGTGACTAACTCTTTGCTTACCTTTCCACTCAGTGATTCTGAAGTCTGGCAAAGATGTTTTCTTTTCGATTAACGTAACGAGTGCTGAAGATTAACTTCGGATATTGTGGCTTACCAAGGCAGATCATCGCTAATTCTGGCAACGCTATCACGACTTTGAAGACGAATACATCGAAAATTTTTAGCTGTCTACTAATTACTAAGCCCATTCTGCCATTCAGGCCTGCGGAAAACAAAAAAGTTGATGAGTTTCATGAGACTTCATTGCGCAGGCGAAGAGGAGCGTTTTGGACATTTTACCGACCCATTTGTGCCCACTAAACTGTACACATTCTAGATCTCCTCTCCGATTTCTAAGGGTCTAACAATTAAATTCTATTTGACATGTTTTGAAATCTACTGTTGCTAACAAAGCAGTTTTTCAAGTGCAAGAAGTTTGAAAACAGTTTCGCGTGCAAGAGACTGCATTTTCCCGAGTCTTTCAATGATACTGTATGAAGAGTTTGAATTGATTTTCTTCACCCTCCCACAATCAGTCATGAGGATATTGCATTTTATATCTCTTGTTCTTTAATCTTTTGCCATGCGTTGAAAGGGATATGGTCAGCGAGTCGATTGCTCGCTCTTCGATGTGTCGATTATCGAGCGGCTGGCGCCTAACGAGTTGGTCGTCGCGACCGAATGAGGTATTTCAGCAGAAAGTTTGGACCATAACAAACCGCCGCCATCTTTGATTTTGAAAATTGAATTTTTGCCGTTTTTACCCGTGATCCGGTTGTTAAATATGTACTCGTAAAAGTTTTATATATTTTCCGTGTTGTATTGAAAATTTTTCACCCTCATAAACTTCCAGAAAATCTCATTTTTTTGCAAACTATGTTACAAGCAGACAACCTTGAGACTCAACTGTTGACCAGAATGGTCTGCTAAACACAAATTTTGAGGAAATAAGATTATTGGGAAGTTCGTGACGATTAAGACTTCGTTATACGATACGGAAAACGTCTAAAACTTACTTGAAAAAGATTTAATAAGTTGATTGAGCGTAAACATTTGCAATTAAATTGAATAATTCGTATTTTCCAAATCAAAGATAGCGGCGGTTTGTTATGGTTCAAACCTTCTGCTGAAATACCTCATTACTGTAGAGGCAGGAGTTGCAACTGAATGAAGTCCTCGACCGCGCCGCATAGAGCGTGGGACCTTAGGAAGAAGAGCAGAAAGAAGTACTGGAATCGTGGTGATAACAAACCATGACGTTGCGAGCAGCACGTAAAAAATTACGATTTTAAAGATGCATTTGTTCTTAAAA
>Ga0058701_10003533_pt1 | contig 12401 bp, 13 predicted proteins | sample AgamicOrMae_FD_97039 | JGI IMG/M metagenome (GOLD analysis project Ga0058701, IMG submission 97039) | Agave microbial communities from Guanajuato, Mexico - Or.Ma.e | ecosystem: Host-associated > Plants > Phyllosphere > Phylloplane/Leaf | place: Guanajuato, Mexico | collected 2012-06-04
ATAGAATGCAATGAGAAAGGTGATGCAAAACTGAGAAACAGTTTCCAGCAACAACAGATTATACCTGATTGTCCTTCTGAGCCAAGCACTTTGACATTGGGATCAGCTGCCTTCAACTCATTGGCCAATTCCTCAAATTGTTTGGCAAATCCACAAGGAGTGCTGAAAAAAATGTAAACTCAATTAGAGGTATTACACTTGACCAAAGTAAATGATCGCAAAGCTAATTTTGATTTTGTACTATTGAGCCCCTAAAAGAAACAAAACTAAGTTGATTCAGAGAATGTGAGGTACAAATCAAGAAGGGGAAAAATCATTGTGCGAGGGAAGAAAAAAGACATACAGTTGCGACGAAGAGGTTATGCCGGTGCCCATGCGTGCTTACCAATACTCCACGTCCACTCGAACTTCAGACATTTTTCACTGTATAATTGTTCTCCAACAAATGAATTTAACTTATTTCCCAAAAGAGTTTTTTAGTCAAAACATATCAAAAGTAAAAGTACCAGTCATTGATAGCCGGGATTAAAATTTCGGCCAGTTTAAGGTTAGGGCCTGCAGACTACATAAACAATAACTATGAACAGTAGAAGACTTCTACTGTTCATAACAATAACAAATGTTACACAAGTTAGCCAATGCATTCGCGTTGAAATATATCAAAGAAGCAATGTTCCCGTCAAAAACACTCTATTGTTAAAAAAGTCATTTATCCCAAACCGACTTTAATTAAAGACGTGTTCATTTACTGTGATTTATTCAATAGTTTAAGTTGTGTTTTAGTTTTGAAAAGTGTTTTTTAGAGGTTGACAACTTGTTGACAACGCAACAGCAGCGCCCCCTCGTACCATCTTTGGACTGTTTTGGGTGAGTCCGGGTCAGGTCCGGGTGAGTCCCAGCCCGGTCCGGTCTCGGTCCGAACGTGAGAGGAGGTGCCAGTCATCGAGTCATCCTTTTACGTGCAAATCACAACACAAACTTCGAAATAATTGATCATCTTTGTTTACTTTTGTGCTCGCAACTCTTCAGTTGTCCTTTAAAAAGACGGAGAATTTCCTAAGAATTATCAAACATGGTTGTTCGTGTGGTTGAAGGCGATAGCCACTTTCATGCTGAGTTGTCATCACACGGTAATAAGTTGGTTGTGGTAGATTTCACCGCAAGTTGGTAAGTCTCTCTTTATTTTAGCATTACAAAAATGATTTTCATATTTTCATCCAGACCTTACTTTGTTATATCACCATTTAAAGATATTTTTTGCTGTTGTTTTGATGCTGAGGTTATGTTGCCAACACTTACCAATGGGCCCCGCCGAAGTTGTGCCTTTAATTTTCTAACCGAATGCCGGTTTTATCGTCGGATTTTGTTACTAGATCATCCTGGTTTTGTAATAGTTGAAGAGGGTTGTGTCGTTTGTTCAGGTGTGGCCCATGTCAACATATTGCTCCCATCTTCGAACAGTTAGCCGGGAAGTACAGCCGAGCTGCATTTCTCAAGGTTGATGTAAATACATGTGCTGAAACAGCTGCCAGTCAGGGCGTATCGGCAATGCCAACATTTATTTTTTATCGTAACATGGTTAGTATGTTATCTTGCCACACAAGTTTTGCAATGCATGTGACACTTGCCATGTTTGTAACTCTTCTGTCAAATATTTTGCGGACTAGGCTAAGATTGATCGTCTTCAAGGAGCTGATCCTGCAACTTTAGAGCGCAAGATTCAGTTGCACTATGGTAGTGGAGAGGATGACGAGGATGTTGGAAATACTGGACATGTAAGTTTATGAATTCTTTTGAGGCAGTCATTATTTTCAATAATTTTTTTCAAAGTTGTAATTATGTGTATATTATAATTTTGCAGAGAGATTTAAGCATGTTTATTGTGAAAAACCAGTGTGAATGCCTAAATGAATCAGATTCGCATCCCTTTACAAACTGTTTGGACAACAGTCCGGCCTACTTGGAATCAGATGATGATGAACAGGTGGGTATTGATAGTCCAAGATTTCATTTGTGAAAATGAGTTTAACTTGGAAGGCCGTCTTACTGAGTCATTTTGTCTACAGCTCATTATCTCTGTAACATTTTCGCAAGCTGTTAAACTCCATTCTATCAAAGTGAAGGCCCCATGTGAGAATGGACCCAAATCTCTTCGGCTGTTCATCAACCAACCAAACACTATTGACTTCAGTTCTGCAGCAAGTTATCAACCGGTTCAGGAACTTGAGTAAGTCCCTTACCCAAATGTTTTTTTTTTTTTGTCATTTAGTTGCCAAAATAGTTGTCGCTCTTTAAATTTGTATTAAGGTGTAGCTTGCAAAATTTGTTTGCATGAAGGTAAAATCAGTTTCTTAAGTTAGAATTCATTTCTTTATCTTTCCAACGTCCTTAGTCCCAAATTTATTAAATAATTGAAAAAATTATAATCATGCTGTTGAGTAAAACTTTGAACTCACAGAGTTGTTTCAAAAATGAATCTATCTGTGCAACTTCCTAATGATGGTAGTTGCTCCAAAAATTACTCTCATCCTTCAGCCTGCGTCAGTACATGGATTAAGTAGTTCGGTGTTTATTTTTTCAACCAAAATGGTTTGGTACCAAGTTTTGATTCAAGAATTATATCAAAGAATGTCTCTCAAAATTTCGGATCAAGACGTTTGACAGACTTTTGTTACCTAGTAAACGCAATTGTTCCTTGCAGGTTGAAGCCAGCTGACTTAGCAGGCACCCCCGTTAACCTTCGGTACGTCAAGTTCCAAAACGTTATGAACGTTCAGATTTTCGTCAAGGACAACCAGACTGATGCCGAGACTACACGCATTGACCAGCTAGTTTTTATTGGCTCACCAATCGGCACCACCAACATGGGAGAATTTAAACGGGTTGCAGGCAAAAAGGGTGAAAGTCACTGAGCTCTTTACTTAAAAAGGCTCTAACTGAATAAAACCTCCAGGCGTGCTCTAAATACCATTTATGTTGTGGAACTGTCTTGTTCCTGTTAAAATGTAATATATTTGTGTAACAAACAAGTGACTTCTCGTAAGGCAATGCTGGCCTAATCATAAATTTAGTGACTCCATAGATGTAGCTCACTGGGTTAAGTAACAAGCTGATTACCGGATTTTTTTCTTCAATAAAATTATATCATATTTATGTAACAAAATTTCATTTTTATTCAACTGATTCTTTCAAGGTTTAGAAAATTAGCTAGGTTGATGTACAATAAAACTTCAGTCTTCTACGCAGCAGAAAAATACATAATACAGTTCAACTTATTATAAAGAGGGGAATAGGCAAGGCTGGAGTCAACTTACACGTTTTTTTTTTAAAGTACCACTATTGTTCCTTTTTTCTGTTCTGAAAAGAAAAAAAAAGAAGAAACATTATTCAATGCCTTCGACAACATGAAACGAGGTCGTCTTATACGTACGCTTTCTCATCTGGCTCTTCTGTTTTGAATAATTCTTTGATTAGGTTTTGATTAGCGTTCTTCAATGGAGTCTTTGACTTGTCGAACAGCGCAGACCACTGCTCAACTGGCGAATACCACCCGCTTGCGCTCAGGACATTTGCAGCTTCTTTGCATTTCAATTTAAAGGTTTCTACACTTGGTGCACGAACCTATAAAAAAACAAAAAAGAACGTCATTCTTTGGTCCTTTTATTTTTTTACTTTTTATGCATGAACAAGAAGCTCTGTCAGAGATGCCAGTCTGGAATTTTTTTGTTTATATCGATCAATCTCAGGCAGAACGAAATAAGGAGAATCCCCAAGCCTGAAATCCACGCTTGGCACGTCAGGCAAGCGAATTTTCAGGTGCAACCACGAATCACACTGAAATAAAAAAGCAGCACTTTCTACCTCTTGTTTTCCACCCCGATTTAACATTCATCACATCAGGAGAATCAAGGCCATTCAAGCGCGTAGATCATGTTACCCCTAGTTGGTGTCTTTTGCCTCGCTCCGCTCGGCAGTGTCTAAGCCTGATGCCGCTTGCATCTAGGCTACAGCAGACTGCCACTCAGTAAGCGGCCCCGGGCTTGACGACCGTAAGGTAAGGTGCTTCGCTCAACTTAGCGACGAAAGGTGGAGTTCAAGTCGTACAAAATGGCTCCTGACTACATTCAGTCCAAAAGGTATTGTCCAGTTCTGGTCGTGCTACAAGGCTGTGGCCAATGTATTTCCCCATAAGGCGGAGCCTTCCTGCACCACCAGAACCGGACAATACCTTTTGGACTGCTATTAAAAGAATTCGACCATTCTTTACTTTTCAAAAGAAGTGGCATTAAGTAGACCAGAAGTCTTTAGACCTTGAATGAAATGAGTATTAAGAGAAAACTGCGTTTGTGATCGGTCTTGTTCAGACTTGCGGAATCTCAGGAGGCACGCCTTCATTACGTCACCGACAATAATGAAGGGGTAGGGGTGGTCGATTTCTCTCCTTGCCCTGCTAGCTTACAGGAGGAAGGGGGGCCTACTGAACGGTTAAATGGGATAGTTTCTACATGGGGTAAAAATTGCCCATCAATCGTTTTTTCGGCCGCGCCGCTCACTCAACGCTCTACGGCACGAGAGGTCAAAAAAGACAAAAAACCAGTTACGAAGTAAACGGATGCCCCTTCCGCGCTATGTTCCTACCGGCTTGAATTCAGTTTGGTTAATGACCACACCTTTTTCAATAAGGTGCCATGCAATATAAGCTTTCCAGTAAAAATAAAAAAAATGTCGAGAAATACGGTACTTACATTACGGGAGACGTTGTGAGTGATATCCAGGGGATTTACAATGTACATCGGCTCCCTTGTCGGATTAGACACTAATTTCCCATTATTTAATGTGATTGCGTCCGAAGCAAAAGAAAACGTGGAATAATAAGAGAAAAACTCCCTTAATAACTTGGACACCGTATCGTTGTTACTTTTCCGAGTCGTTGTCTTCCACTGCGCAATTTTTTCTCGTGACACGTGACGAAGGAAGAGATGTGGTTCTCCATTGTATACAATAAGATCACGATCATCTGACAATACACAAAAAAGGAAATAAAATAGTTAAGCTTCAGCAAGCGTCAAGAAAAGCAATGGAAGAGTTAAGCGCGTCGCCTTCCTTACCTGCGAGCTGCTCCATTTCTTGGAAGGTAGGCAGGACATTTTTCGTCTGCAGGAAAAACATGACCAGCAGCAGGAGACTAAAATTGGTGATTTTCGTAGTAGGACTGATAGCATTCGAAACGTCATGATGCCTCGCCCATGCTCGGACTGTGAACACAACGCTCCGACAACGCTCGTCCCAATATGACAGCGTGTACAAAATTTCCGACATACAAATCCCAAGCCTGAAACACAACGATTTAATGAGATGACGAAAAAAAAAAACAGGTCCCAACGGGGACCTTTGTATCGTCCGCTCCAAAGCCCCAATACACACGCCATCTCATAGCCCGTTAAGGTAGAAGACTCGACCTTGGTCGAGTAATCAGAATCGCTCCATATTTCTGTGGCATGCTCTTCAGGACACGCCGAATCCATTTCTGACAAGAAAACCCACCGTCACCGAACTCACTTTTGAAATAAACACACTTTATTTATACATTGTTCTTAGGGAAAAACGCATATACCTGCTTTTGTTTATGACTTTTGAGGTTTAAGCTATCTTCGGGTGATTGGAATTCTCTTCAAAACGAAATCAAAGCTCTTTTAAAGGAGAAAAAAGAATAGAAAAAATAAAATGTGCGTGTCATCGACCAAATAACGACAATAACTAGCTTTACAAAGCCTGTTTTAGCCATATTTACGCAAAATTTGCGATATGCGTGTTTTTAAAGCTTCGTGAATTCGTCCGCAAGCAGGACAGGATGAATTTTCAAGACTTGGAATGATAATATAGACCATTCGTGACACAAAAAAAAAACTGAGGGTTCTGAAGCAACTTTTTTTTTAACCGTCCCGCGGATCGGGCCGGTCACGAGTCTACTACCTCACGTAATACCGGCAAGAGAGGTCCCACTCATTTCCACCCGACTATCCCAGTTCTCTTCTACAATCCCGGTAAAGTAGCAACAGAGCAAACACTGACGGTTCCTGGGCCTGAAGTTACCATGGTCTAAGAGTTCTAGGAATACCTAGAGCCCTGTAACTTCGTAGAGAGACGCAAACCAAACCCCCACCACTGGCACTTCCGCCATGTTGAGCACATCTGGCCCATAAAAATACATTGTGCCCATCAAGGCGGCCCCCATAGCAACGGACACCATTCGCGCCTCACTACGAAGTTGTAGGGCTCTAGGAATACCAAGGTCCTGCAAACCGATAAAATGTGAATCATCTGATTTTTCTTTTGGTTCTGATTTTTCCAGGCGCGCAACAATCCTAAGGTAGGTAGCCACGCTGAGTTGCTTTAGCCTGATTAAACAGACAATTGAGAGAAGCTGGAGAAATCAAAAATACTCACGGTGTGCTCATATTCAGATCGCAATCGCAGCCTGTGTCAGTGTCCTTAAATTTAATAATGGGTACGCGGCAATTCGTTAAAGCTAAGACATGTGAACAACTTGGAAGCATGGTTTTCAGCATTGATGCAAATAACTGCAGCATTTCCTTGGGTGATTTTTCGGTTTGTGGGGATCTGATCATTAGAGGTCCTCCATTTTCCTGAAAAGAGATAAATGAAGCAATATTTTTACAATTCCAGGTTCATTCCCTGATGATTTCATTGCAACAGAAGTTATATATGGACACCGAAGAACCTCCAGCTTTAAGTATACTTTCTCCCGCGTGAATGCACGTCTTTTGCACGCTCACGATAAATTTCTTTGTTATTATTAACAAACGCCAAATGGTAATAAAAACACTTCTTTTTCCCAGAGGTCTCAGGGTGACTGTTAATTTATTGTATCACACTATGATACATGGTTCACCATTAAACCAGGCTTCCCAAAGTTAATAAAATATAAAAAGAAAAAAGGATTTTTTTTTTGTAGCTTTAATAATTTTGACAAATTTAGAATATTATCACAAAAAAAAAGTGTACCATGCACTGCAAAGAGAGTATACTCTAAGGAAAAAGACTTTTCAAGGAGAAAAAATACATACCTTTGAACCATTTCTTGAGAAGGTCAGTTTATGGTTTAACAACAAACAAACATCCAAGTCGCTCCCTTTCCGACCAAAACCGTTGACCGAAGATCCAAACGGAATAACTCGCACTTTGGGATAGGCTCCTAAAAATATCCTCTCTATTTGAACACAGGTAATAAAGTGTAGTCTGGTGGTCACGTCACAGGCCTCCACATTTCTTAAATAGGTCTCCATGATGGTATCCATCTGTAAAATATATTTTCATTTAAACACTCCAATGGAGATCATAATGTTAATACAAGTGAGTACTATCAAATATTATTACACTTTCACAGGTTTTCATTTCTGGGAATAAAAAATTCTTGTTGGGCCCCAGTTTGTTCCATGTGATTTTTGATGTTTCTGCAGGAAATTCACTGTTTGTTTCCCTCAATTCTAGGACTCTTCCTTCTGCTGGGAACAAGCTACCATATTCTAATTTTGCATCTATTAATAGACTGTTAGCATCTTGAATTGTTGAAAATTCTACTAGGACATACTTCTGAAAAGAAGAGAGCAGACTAGTTAAAACACATCCTTCAATAAGGTAATGAAAGCTTCTTACAATCATGACACCAACAGAAGTAAAAGAACACTATACAATAAAATAAATAGGAGTACATTACTAGCAAAAGCTTTTTTATCATACAAAACAACACATACCTGTCTCATCTCACGAAGACCATAAAAAAAATTGTGTTCAACTCCTTTGAGTGACCTTAGAAATGAAACAACCTGCTTTTCTGTTCTTTCGTTGAGCGCTATGAGGACACTTCTAAGAGCTTCATCTCTTCGCTTTGTAATCATATTGTAGAAAGGTTCAAACTTACTGTCACCATCTTCTTCCTCTGTTGACAATTTTCATCATTGCTAGTCAAATCAAACTTAACAGTTCAACTGATATCTGATGAGAATTTTATCAATAGGAGATATAAATGTTAAGATTTGTTTAAGGAATAGATGATTTTATACAGTGCGCTCACAAGAAAAAAATAAATAAAAAATTGTTTTTCCTCTCATGTACTAAATATCTGGAAATTGGCTGAAATGAAACTTGGTTCTAATAAACAGGGGGAAAATGCATTCTCTTAAATGCGCAGGAAAAATATTGCAGAACTCAAAGGATAATGGTGAATAGTTAAATGAGTTCACAAACAGAGGTTAGGATACCCACGTTTCTTTGGTGGCGGCTGTTGGTCATGATGAACATTGTCCTTACGCTTAAAACTCCGAGTGGAACCGAATAAAGGATTTAGACGAAAAATTATGTCACCGTGGCTTTGAACTCTTAGATTTGTGCATCTCAAACATTTTAACGCAAACATGTTGCGTGTGCTTCCATTCAATCAAATACCAAAACGAACCGAGCCCGAGCCCGGGTCACCGTCTTGATTCGAGTCGACAGAGCCACTGAGATGGGAGTTGTAAGTCAGTGTTTGCAAATCAGCAACAGAGTTCACTAGAGTTCACTCACGGAAACAGCCGGAAGCAGGCTAAGCAGAGGCAAAGACTTTGCCACCGCGGCTTCTGATTGGATCCCTTGGTATCTTAGCTCGGTGGCTCCGTCGTTCCGAACAGGTTCCGAATCAAGACGTTGGAGTGGGGCCAAGAACTAAACTTCGGAGGGGGTTTAGACGGGTTGCACTAAAAGTAAACATAACCTCGACAGCTTTTTTTCAACCCTCCCCCACATATATTTAGGAAACATTTGCCGTCCATAATGTAACTGCAGCTACATTAATTTTTAATCTTCAAATTATTATATGAAATTTACAAGGAATGCAATAAATGTGATAAATTCATCAATGGGAGTTGCTAGGTTAAGGTGGTATTTTAATAAGGTATGTATACCAAAAGCAAATAAATGTCCAATCAGGATCTCAGGTTGTGTACAGAAGCCAAAACTTTTTAATGTAAAACTATTTTAGCCCTAGGCTCAATATATGTTCTTAAAATTCTACTGAACCTTGATTGGTCAATTTAATATTTTCAGGTGCTGAGACGCAGAGTAGTGATTGTTTTACTTTTATCTCTCTTTTGTATGGCTAGTGTTACCAATTTGTACTTCATTAGCAACATGAATACTGAATTCACTAGTCCTAAATTAAAGGTAAGCTTTTAAAATACTGACAATGTTGGAGCTATGTTATGAAGCACTACACAACTTCTCTTTTTAGGAGACAATGGAGCAGCATTGGTTTAGAAGAGGGTTGATATTCTCAAAGGAACAAGTACAAAAATCACTGACAGCAGCTTATCGAAATGCCTCTGATTGGGCTGAGCAGGAGATTTTACAAGAATTGAAGAATTTACATCCCAAATATTATAAATCTGATTTTAGCAGCTTGAATTTGTTGGAAGAAAGGATAAAAATGAAATCTCCAGCCAAAGGCCTTCTCCGTCCTTCAAAAGAAGATATTAAGCTGGCTTGGTCAATGGCAAGGAACTGGAATGGCAAAGAGAAAAACATGACAATAATTTCTAGTATTTTGTCAGTCCTCTGTTCAAGTCAGATTCAGCATGCTGAGATGAGTAGAAGTGGCACCCAAATAAAACTACTTTTGTCATTAGAGGGGGGCCAACAAGCTCTCTTTAAGCCACAGTGGTATAGTCGAGATGAAATAATCGAAGGACCCGTGTATGCAGGACGCGATCGCCACAATGCTGAGGTGGCGGCATTTTATCTTGGTTTGATTTTAGATATGAACAGAGTGCCATACGTCGTGGGGCGACGGGTCGACCTCCGCCGTGAGATTTTACCCGTAGCAGATCAAGGGCTCTGGGAAACCTTTGTCCAGAATTCTACTCACACCTGTTTCTACGGTAACTGCGCGTCTTGCAGTCCAAGATTCTCGGTATGCGGAGGAAAGCATGGTCAGGACAACTCCGGGAGGGATGGGGATATCCTCGAAGGTGCCCTCATTCTCATGCTACCACCGTATTATCACTTGAAAAAATTCCGCCATCCTTGGCAGCGGACATACAACAATTTTTCGGCTCGATGGGAAGTTCAAGTCAACTATTGCGATTCAGTAAGGCATAGCAAGATGTATTCTCCCGCCGGAAGCCGTCTTCCTGACCTGGTCGATGCAGCAATATTCGACTTCCTCATGGATAACGGAGATAGACACCATTACGAAATATTACAGGACTCGAACATAGACGCATTCGTGCTGCTTGACAACGGGAAAGGGTAAGTCTAAGTCCGCCAAAACTCGTTTTAAACACCAAGACATCGCATGAAAATGTTTCTTTGAAAACAGTTGCTCACAATGGAAACCGTCTCATGTTTTGTTCTGAAAATTTCAGCGATTTTGTTTTGTTCTCCCAACAGATTCGGAAATCCGAACCGAGACCACATCGATATTCTAGCTCCACTTTACCAATGTTGCGTTCTAAGGGAAAAAACCTACAGTACTTTGTTGGCTCTGAGAGGAAACAAACTCAGTGAGTTGATGCGCAGAGCTCAGGAAAACAGCCATATTTCACCCTTACTCGCAGAAGGTCATCTAGCAGCGATGGATCGTCGTTTGACGTTAATATTTGCAGCTATTCAGGTGTGTTTCAGAGGTTTTGGAGAACGTAATGTATTAATAAATTAGATAAAGCCCTATTAAAATTTACAGCGTCGCTCCTTCAAATTCATACTCAGTCAACAAGGAAATGATTTACAAAATACAAAGTGATAATAATTACCTCAAACTTAGTTGTGTCATCTTCAATTCCAAGAGCCCTGTTCCATATCTCTCCTCAAACAATATATTATTTCACGCCATAACTTTAAAGTACATGAAAAAGAAAATGAGAGGACAAAAATTAATCAAAGATTTATATTGTTCTAATCGCCCACTTTGTGCAGTACAACCCATTTACATAGAGGAAGAGAATACACAAGGGAACTACATCAAATTGTCGCGAGTCTTGCAATTAGTAAAACACGTATTTTTTCACATGAGTACAGCAATACGTCACTCAATAATTCGAAAAATCCCGGAAGTACATACGTTCCAGCCCATGAGTTCAACTAATTTGAATGAGTTTTCTTACCCACTTCATTCTTGGAAGAATAACGAGTTTTCTTTTTAATCTAGCGGAGATAGGACATCTTGTGTTAGCAATTGCTGCCAACTTAGAGGCAATAGCACCTCATTTCTGTAGATCACCTTACAGTAACAGCACTTAATGCAATACAAAGCACTTAAAAATTGATGAAAACAAGCTAAAATCAAACAACACATCAAATTGGATAAAGAGCGAAAAAGAAAAAAAAAGAAAAAACGGGTAAAAAAAAGAAGATATTATGCATTATCACAAAGACACGGATACCGATGTTCCCCCAAGGCACACTTAGGGACTTGCGATTGGTAGTATTTATTATGCGAGGAGTTACAGAATAACATGAGAAAATGACACTGACGAGCGGACTAGATAAGCAAAGCAAACAAACCAATGAAACGGTAGGAGTCAAAAACTTTCGCTCAGCGGTGAGCTCCAGGTTTGCGTAAAAACATGACGGTCTTCTTTACAGTTAAAATGATAGATACCAAAAATTAAGGAACTTGCGTTAAAATCCGTCAAGGCTACATTCAGCTGACAAAGTTAATGGCGGGACAGTTTTGATATTCATTTATAATATTTTTTTTTCAATATTAATTATTTTTTATGTTGTGCAACCTAGTAAGACAATCTTAAATGGTTTACATAAAGACATTAAGATCAATTGAAAAATGTATTTTCGGAAAGTAAAACTACAAGCCTAACTACGGGGTGCGGAGCTGGAAAACCACGGGGGCATTGGAACATCGAAACAAAAAAGACCTAAAATTCTCACTCGCCTATCGGCAAGTGAACAAGACTGGATACTCAATATATAATCATACTCAGTCTCCTACTTAAAAGAAACTCCTAAACGTGAAGACATAGAGCAATGCTGTTAAGTCAATTAAGACTTTTTTTTTAATACAGCTGTATTTTCACATATTTCACGGTCAAGTTAAGAGCCCCAAGCCTTTCGTGCCTATTTAGAGTAGAGCAAATCTATGGAGTTGCACGTAACGCGAATGGATACATGATTCACCAACATAACTGAGCTGCATCAGGCTCAAAGTACATTCAGAGTTGATTCAAAGAAAGCTTATTAAAGTATACTTCATAAGTAATTGGCAGTGCTGTCATGAAGTTGATCCTGTAAGTATCCCCTGACTTTTTCTTGTATCATGTAAGGAAATATCGAAGAGACACTCAAATACGTCGCGAAAGCCTTGTTCGCGACGTATTTTAAAAAAATTC
>Ga0058701_10003534_pt1 | contig 12399 bp, 4 predicted proteins | sample AgamicOrMae_FD_97039 | JGI IMG/M metagenome (GOLD analysis project Ga0058701, IMG submission 97039) | Agave microbial communities from Guanajuato, Mexico - Or.Ma.e | ecosystem: Host-associated > Plants > Phyllosphere > Phylloplane/Leaf | place: Guanajuato, Mexico | collected 2012-06-04
AATGATTTTGTTAGTATATAACAAAGCCTTTTTTCCCGTGTGATGAAACTAACTATAGCGGTCCCAGAGTCCTTCCGTGCCAAGACCTTTGACTAGGACAGAGGGCAAAGTGGAGACATGGGGGATCTGAGATTTTGGCATTACACGGGATACAGGTTAGATAACGTTGGATTTCAACAAGCGACTTCCAGCTGCCAAGATTAAGACGTTAACTTACAAGTAAGGAAGGAATACCTGGTGTTAAATTAAGTGACTTGCCTTTTGCGTCTCTGCCGCTCGTGTGCGCTGTCGCCAAGCGTCACGCCGCTTACTTTTCTTCAGCGTACTTCTGCCCCCGAGAAGTTAGCGGGATCTCCCTATGCTTCGCTTAGCTCTCGCTCTGTTTGACCTGATGACAAAGGAAAACAAAAATGACGGAAAATGAAACGAGAATTTTTCAGTGCGCATCATCTTCCTTGTAACCTCTCCAATACCAACTCGTCATTGTTGATAATTTTAATTGTCATCTTTTTAGTTTTGAAAGAAATCACCTTCCCTTTTCGTAACTCGCGTTCACTCGCAAGTAGTTCCTTCTACTCGAAAGTACCCCCTCCTCTCATCAATAACAATTAACCCTTCATTTCCGCTTGCTAATGATGTCCACCCGAAAGTGTGACATCCCCCCTCTCCGCCCCGGCGATGACCATTCGCGACCAACCCTTCCCCTCCCTTCATCCCTTTACTTCCCTTTCCCCTCCCCTCTCGCGTGTCCCCCTCCGGGCTCGGTAGACGGCTGGGCCCGAGTTGGGAAGATACCGAGCTACGGGTAGACAGTCTTGTGTAGTCCACGCGCGCCTTCAGTAGCGGAGTTTTGAGCCGTGTCTTCTCCGTCGGTTTATAGCTTGTCCTAATTCAGAAGTGAGTTTCATGTTTACTTGTTTTAAAACCGAAATCTAATTTTAAGTGCTTGATTGTGTCGTCTGATCATCTGTTTTACGATTTTGTATCGTTTTTAAACGGATTTTTATCTTGGACTAACTTGTGGCGCTTTCTGGTATGTATTGGTATTTTTTTTATCTTACTCCGCTGGTAAATCATCTTACTGTAAGACGGCTTTGGTACCTCCAAAAGTCCGAGTGCGTAAGGATACTGACGTGAAACCACTCTTCATCCTAACCTTAGATGGTTTCGGTGTCTGTGAAAACGTCTTCACTGTAAGACAAGATGCGTCCTTTTTATATTCATCCGGTTCTGCATCATCTTAAACTAAAAATGCTTCTGACCTCCCTAAAAAAAAGAAGAAAAAAACGAACTATTTTTCTAATTTCTAAACTGGGATGCGACTCTTATTTTGCACCATTCAAAAAGTTCAGAAGGGCGAATAGGGTTTATATCGAGACGTTCACTTGAGATTTGAAAAACTTTATCTAATGATCGAGCACCTTAATTATAAGGATAACGAATATTTTCAGGCCATTCAATCGCCTGAAATCTAGATACTGATATTCAGCTACTCCCCGAACCTGGCCGAAACATTTTTAGGACGTAAACCTAACGCCTACATTGTCCCGTTGTATTATGTTCTGAAAATAACATTAACGCATCATTATTCATGATAGTAAAACGAGTCTTGATTCAACATGGGAAGACTATCGCGCTATTCTTTGCCGCGTTTTCCCTTTCAATGCCCAGGTGATGTCTTACCTCAAGATCTCGAAAGAAATTTCGTAAAAAAAAGTCTGTGAATTTGTCTGGTTATTTAACACTTCACTCGTGGCCTCACATTCCCCCTTTGCGTTGGAGTTTTCTTAAAAGTGAAAATATGTTTACCTTCACTCAACCCGTCCTCTTATGTACTTAAGCTAATAGTCTACCGTTATTACTTTCAAATTTAGTAATATTGACGTCAATAATTATGAAATAAAAAAGAAGGTACGTATTTTTGACAGTATTCAATTATTGCAATTAACAGCTGCACCAGTAGAAAGCCCTTCCGATTTATGTGACTAATTATAAATTTAAGTTGAAAAATTTATTAACATACTGCGTTTAGCTGATTTAACTTCAAACCCTTGAAACAGATATGTTTGTACAAAACAGGTGGAACTATTGTAATGCGTGAAGATTCTTTTATTTAGAACGTAGCCGCAAAGTATAGGTCAGTGCACATATGAGGTAACTTCCATGATGTGTTGCTGAAGGCCCTGAGCAGAACGCTGCGTCTGTGTTATTTCACGGAGTAACCGAAAATTTGGTTCATACTGGATTTCCTACCATTGTTTTCCCTCTGTAGTTTATAGTATACTGAAAATTACACACAAGTTTACTGTCAGGAATCGGCTTTAGGCTACAACATAATCATGGCAATAAGATGACACGCAGGGTAAGAGAAGATTTACTGTTAAAATATCTCCGCTAGAGGAAAATAAAAGCATATTTCAACGTCATTTAATGAAGCTTATACGAAATTTACCAATTTAAATTAAAGGATGGTGAACATTGTTGATTGTTCCACTTCATTCGTTAAAGTGGTTCTCAAACACTCTAAGAATTTTTTTAAATGTACTTCCGGGCAGAAGCGATCTTCTCATTGAAAATATCAAAGTCTCCAAAATGATGCCGTATTACTTAACGACGGATATTTCATGCGCGAAAAGATTCAATTTTATCCGAGCCGGGTTGTGTAGTATTTCGTAATCAAATATCTGCACTGAAAGGTTCATTGCATTCTGCATGGAAGACACGTGTTGTTTGGTCATGTGAGAGCCCTGCTGGACTAACCTGTCAACACCACCATTATCTTGGATTGCATTGTCTATAAATTATGTAGAGTTAGTTATTATGTAATACGTGGTGACTAACTTTGTCGGCAGATACCATTTATACTGGTTTTAGAGAGCAGTCCCGTAATCTTATGCAAATCGAGACTCGAAAAAATTCTGGCTTTAAATCAGCTGTTCCCCTTAAAACGTGTTTATCTTTCCGATCATGTAGAATTTCGAGCGAGCCGTTTTTCCCCAATATTCGACCGTAACAGTTTATGCTAGTGAAATGATTTTACCAGATTTTTAAGTATCGTGGATTAGGCCTATATAAGTGGTATGCTTTTACCAGATTTAAAAAAAATATATTTTTGCAATATCAGTGATATTCTGTGCACAAAAATGTAACAAAAATAGTATCTACTCTGCTTATAATGCGTCAGAATGAATTTTCGTTGTTCAACGATAACTGTCTATCTTGATGATACGCTTTCACCACATTTTTAAGAAATCTTGTATTTTTGCAGTTTGCAATGACTTTGACTTCTGAGCCCAAAAATGTAAATAAAAAATGTATCGCCACTGCTTCTAAGGCATCACAATTAAGTTCTTTGAATTTCGTAATAATATCCTTATCACTATCGTGTAATTTATGATATGGTCTAGGTGGTATCAGCGTTGTGTATGTTATCTAAAAAATAAGCTTAATACTGATCCTCCACCGCTGCTTTTCAACTCATTTAACTAATTTTAAATTACTGAGAAAGGTAATAATTATGCATAAGTTATCAATGATAAACAGTTTCTCATCACGTATTTTTTTTCGCAAGGGTTCATATTCCGGGCAATTGTTTCGCTTCTCATCTCACTTTACCTCGTGGGATTTAGTCGGGTGTCATTGTCATAGCCCATAGCCTTGCTCATGGGCTACTAGGATATTACAATAAAACTTCCTGGAAAAACGATGTATTAAACAATTGAAATTAATCAAATTTGAACTTAAATCCCAATTTTATTCAAATTTCACATTTAACATTGTATATTATTTAAAGATGTAAACACACAACTTATACGTCATATAACATGGGTCATTTATCATGTGTCCTTAACCATGTACAATATTCCATCCATCATTCACCTGATATCATTCATCACAATCACAATGTTTACATAATATATCTTACGATTATTCATCCTGTTCTATATCATGTGTATATTAATCGTATTTTTATACTGCATCGCTTTATGTTTAGAAGTATTCGCAAAAAACAAACCAAAAAAAACTCTTTTTATGTCTTGAGGAAGAACCAGAAATAGGTTAATGATATTCGGATGACTATTCGATAAAACCTTACCTTCTATGAAGAAGATTTGATAAATTATTCAACCAGCAGCCAAAACCTGTTTGGCAGTCCATTGCTACCATTGATTCTTTTGTCTTCGCCAATGAATCTGAGGGTTAATATTTTAAATTCAAAGTACGTTATTGAATAAGATAAAACTCTTTTCCGGGTTTTCCACCGGTTAATCAATGCTTAAAAATCTTGTCAAATTAAGTGTCGTCTAGCATTCACTTTAATAACGTTTTGATTTTACCCAAAGATTTGAAAACAGGAAAAGCTTTGATGATAATTTATATTTTAACTCGTAATTTCTGAGAACTTTGAGCGTTTATTATTCGCTCCTTTAATGACTAGGTCTTGTTGACTGTGTACTGACATTACGTATCATAGGATCATAAGGAAAGTAGCGTTAACGTCGACCCGCTCTAGAAAAGTTTCAAGTTGCACTCATACGCTATACTTTAATAATGTGGTAATTTAATTAATAGTGCGGTTTGAGAAAATTTAATTATATTTGCTATATGTGTTGACAAGTGATCATTCGCTCATAATAGCGCTGTATTCGAATGTGTGTTTTTTTTTTGGTATGATATAATTACAAATGAGCACGAATACTGTTTGTGGTACGATCCGAAAATGATACTACTGATACAGAATATGTAATGCAGAATCATTCGCAAAGCACCTCAAACACAACCCGCGATTAAATACTCAGAAAATGCACCATCGAAGATTTTTATTTTTATGGATTTTCCCGTCTAGGAGTGACACTACTTTTTATTTTCACTGTGTTATACAATATAGGTCTAAACTTCATATTATGCGATCAAATGCAATCTATTGATCAACTCAACATCAGCTTCTCTAGAGGCAGTTCTTCATATCTTAAAAATATCCCTTACGATCCTTTCCATGAACCTTATGAACAGAAGTTACCTCATGAGCTATTATGCCAATATAATCGTAACGACTATTATACTGCATGTCTCCTTGATCGGCATGTCTTAATCTTGATTGAAAATGCAGCTAACTTTGCGTAAAGAAGGTATTTATTCTTTTGAATGTTGCGATAACTACCGGCACGTAGCTGAGCTAGCGAACTGATCTTTTTAAGAATCATTATACTGGCAAACATTCAATCGCGGAAGCTCGAGGTCCGATTTAGATAGGTAATGACCACCGTTATGCAATACAGTATATCAGAGTAATATACATTGGAAGTATACCAGTTATTCTGCTGGTGAAAAGTGTAAGCAGTAGCACTGTAATATATCACCGTTAAAGTCTTCAGATGCCGGCGAAATCACGTGACGCAATACTGGACGCTAATCTAGGTCATTGATGTCAAAGTTTACTTTTTATAAAATAATTAATATTTTGTTGTCGGTACTGCTGTTTTCTCTTTCAAGCACTGTTACGAGGATCCTTCCAATTAATTGAATGTAAAGTTGATTTTTTTTGTTTAACTGTATTGACTCGGCTATTTTTCTCGATTCAGTATAAAATGTTCTACCTTTCTGGGCAGTATAACTAAACCTCTGTTGAAAATGAAAAAAGAAAAAAAATGCTTTGATATTTTTTTTCAAATTTCCTTGCCCGATTTTCTTACTACATACATGGCTGTAGTTGTCACATATTAGCAGTCCCAATTAAGATCCAAAAGTTTCAGTTTTGATAATAGATCCAATGATCTTTTAAGTGATGCTATTTGTGGATTAAAATAGTTTTTCTTCTCTCCGGATTACGATAAAACATTTGGATTATTATTGTTCATGTGGCTGTGGTTTGCTACAATTTATCGTAATGATCTCAAAAGAATTTCTTTTAGCATTTCTTTCCGGTAATGTTTTCAAATCGGATCGTAAGGCCTGGGGTCAAAAAGTACTTAGCCACCGCAAATGCGTGGAATTTTGAAAAATTCGGAAATTGATCTTGTTACACAGCGTGTCAAATTCTTCAGTCGGCAAGTTGTTTTCAGCAGCTGTTACGAAATATTTTAATTCACATTGAGTATTACTTTCCCGTTTCGTACGCACTCGAGGCGCTTCGAGCGAAAAAGCTCGCGTGTTAATTTTCTTACTTTCGATTTTAAAATAAAACTACCGTATGCTTTCTCTCCCGAATTCTGTTGGTGATCTCGACTTCCTCTGCGTATCTTATGCTGTAAATCGTTTAAACGACATATATGAAATAAAACAAATACAAAGACACGGAAATACGGCACCGTACCCAGACATCATACACATATCCTCTTAGTTAATAGCAATATCCATTCTTGTATAAAAAAAAAAATTCCTCTCGTGTACATAATGAAAAGATTACTAATTTAACTTACCCTCCAGTGTGATAGGAATGTTTGTTTATAATATTTTCTCAAATAAAATTTGGTTTAAAATTTTGAAATACCACATGTTGAAATTGATCAGCATTCCGTTTTATATCGAAGAAGACGTGCTTCTTTTCCTCAGAAACGCAATTTTTGTGAAGGTTTTTGTTGTTTTTCGAATCCAAAAACAGCCCACAAATGAAAATGTAATAATCGTAGTTTAAAACGCGTAACACTTACAAACGGTTTCATGTGTACTTTCAAGCTCAAAATTATTTTGTATTTAAAAATATGCGGATGCAGTCTGTTCAAAAAAGGACAAAATAAAATTCAATAAAAATAAATACATTAGACAGAAAAAAAGGAGAAATGCTTCTAACTGGAACTTTTATCTGTGGAAAGTTTTTCCCATTTTCTTTGGAAGAGCATTCACGGGAAAAACGATTTTGTTACGGCAACAAAATTAGGGACGACAAATAGATTTTTTGTTGCTGCAGCAACCAAACGTTTTGTTGATAGAGCTAAACATTTTGTTGTTGTAACAAAATATTTTTGTTATCCCGATTTTAACAATTGATTTTGTTGGTATAACAAAACCTTTTATACCGTGATTTCTTATGAAGTCTTTTTTTCAAGTTGGCATTGTTGTTAAAGAACTTGCGCTCTTATTTGTGCGTTGATTTCAAGTGGCTCGTTTGACCTGGATGTCTAATGATGTCTATTTGCAGATTTCGAGATTATAGTGCGTCCGTCGTCCTTGGTACTTTCTTAGGGTTGGCTGCGGTTCTATACGATTAGAATCTTTTGCGCCACATACGAATTACACAATGCCCTTGAAAACCATTTCTTACGAGATAGCTGGAGTACTTTATACTCGTTAGAGGGTAGACTTACTCGCTACTTACTGCTGGAAAGGACTCGTACAATTTCATAATTTCCAATGTCTGCATAGCAATCTTAAGTTTGTGTGCATAGCAATCTCAAGTTTGTGTACAGGCAAACATTCGGGAAAGAAATGTCAATAGAATGTGCTCCCAACAAGTTGCTAAAATCAACGCTCAGGGACCATCCGTAAATTGCGTCATTAACCGATTTTTTCCGCCAGGACTAGGGTTTCTTGCGTCAAGGGGATGCTTTTGAAATCCTCACATAAAATTACAATTACATTTATGCTTACAATGGTATTTTTATAACCGACGAAATTTTTCTGTTCGTCGAAGTTGAGGCTGTTGAATTAAGGGAGCTTCAAAAAACTCTTCTTTAAAGACAAATTAAGTTGGGTTTTATGGTCATAGACTAAATATTTTCTTTAGGTAGAGAACGGTCCACATTGAATTGCGTGTACTAATGTTTTCCCTCGCGGACGGGTAATACAAGCATTTTTCCTTCTTACTAACCTTATCTTACAAAACCCGCATCTTTTCCAAAAATGATATAAACCTCACCAAACCCCCCCAGATGTCCATAAAGTCAAGTTTAACAGACCGTCGTTTTCAGTCCTGGTTTCTCTCAATCTATGCGAATGAATTCGCAAATAAGGTTTTCTGGTAACAAAAACGCGTCGATTTTCGATCACAATGGTCAATAGGGAGAAGTCCAAATGTGCGGCATACATTGTTAAATAACAAGCTAAAGTGGCGACTTTCTCCGCATTGTTCTGCATCATCGCCGGCGACGCAAATTATTTCTTTGTCCCTGGTGAAGATTAAAGCTTCCTTACCGACTACTTAGTCTGTGGGGAGCCTTGGCCACTCACGTGTTCCTGTATATGGCGCCTAATTTGAATCGAGTTTCATGAATATGTAAGATACTCGCACTTTTAATAATGGGACTCGACTCCATGTGATTCTACAGAAATTATTTTTAAACTCGTTTAGGGTTATGGGAAGATCCATAGTGCTTCTCAGAAACATCGCAGGACAGTGCTCTGTTTTACTCCAATATAAATAAGTGAAAGTCATTGGTTTGTGTTTGAAAAATCGCTTGAAACGAGTTCTCTTAATAGCTAAGACCAAAATGTGTCTGCTCCTTAATAAAATGAAGTGAGAAGGACGCCCAGCGGCGAGCGGGAGGTCACGGCTAAACGGTAGCTAGGTCGGACGCTTATTGCTGAAAGTCACACAATAGCAGCTGCCAACTTCCGAGAACGTAATAATTATAATGACGAGCCATATTTTCGAAGGTTATTGCTTTGATCATCATAAATAACCCAAAATGTCGGTTTGCTGTTTCGATTATTCGACAAAACCCCTTTATATCTGTCTAAAAACAAAATTTAAAAATAAGAAAGTATTTTTTTATATTTTTTTTGTAGAGTTGAAATAAGATGTTCAAAATGACTTAAGACAAATAAATGGAAAGATTCGCCTTACACTTTATCTATTCACTATATTCTATCTTAAACTTTGCTAACCTAATGCATTTAAAGGGGCTTTCTCGACCTGCAGGTATGTGTGCTTACGAAAATCTCTAAGAAAAAGATGTGGGTTTTAGGTTTAAAAAAAAATTGTCTAAAGCAAAAATTTAATCATTTTAAAATGGTAATTTCCAAATAGTAAACCCCAAAAAATATGAAAGTTCTTAAATTATTTTTTTTCAAAGCCATTTCTGAGCGTTAAATTATCTCACCATATTGTCAATGATGGCGCGCGTGGATCGGCGTTCAATGAACTTATTTTAGGCAGCAGTCCCGGCCATTCCGTGAGGAGAAAGCACCACAAACAAAAACCAGTTCATTTTTATTTCGAAGGATCAGTGGAATAATTCGGACGGGAGGGAGGCAGTGCTGGCAAAATGACAATGACTTTTACGAGATTTAAGCGGGAATAAGAAAATCGAATAACCGCAGACACAAAGTATCCAAGTATGCGTTTCCTTGGCTTTTGATATTAGCCACAAAGAGGGGACGAGAGAGGAAAATAGAGCAATAATAGTGATAATCGTAACATGATACCGTGACGGCCACCCACAAGAATGTTGTGTCCTGTCTTTCTATTCTACTCCTGTACTCCGGATTTTCAAAAATGAACGTTACTGTCGCATTAGGTAAAAGTTTTACCTTTTCGGGTTGTCCTGTACGACGGTTTTATTGATTTGAAACCAGTGCGGGAATAACGCACATTTTCCTTAGTTTCATATCGATAACCATATCAACAGGACTTGCCGACATCTTTCTTTGCGGCTCTCAATAGTTCGGATAAGAATACTGACCAAAATTACGCGTTATATATATGTGGGTAATTATTTAATTTTTTAATTTAAAGAAAACAACAAAAAACAAACAAAAAAAGGGTTAGTTCATTCAAAAATAGTGCTTAATGTATACATGTATATATGGAGAACTCCATCAGAAATAAGACTAAAATGTCTTGTATTTGAGAATCACATTTTTTTTATTTTAACGTTTTTCGAAAAATCAATCTAAACAGGGATTCGCAACAAGAGTAAAAAAAAAGAAAAAAAAGAAAAAGTCATAATTAAAGGGAAAGCCACTAATTTGGAATTCTCTATGGCTATTCAACTCGTTAATACTCCAATGGGGAGTATTAACCCTTGTCTAATGGGGAGCTCTCCAGCGTTAAAGTTATTTCAATGTCGAACTCTCTCTAACGAGTCATCATAAGGACCTTTTTTTTAGAGACGGAGCCCTCAGAAGTGATTTCTGATGACAATAATTTTTTTCTTGCCAAAAACATGCTTTTTTACTGCAAAAAAATAAAAAATATTATGCCAAAAAATAAACAAAAAAATCTTATGCCAAAAAAAAAATCTGATGCCAAAAAAATGCGGCAAGAAAAACATTCTTTTCATGAAGGAAAAAAAATTCTCGGCATCAGAAAAAATTCTGTTAGTAGGAACCTTATCCGTCTTCGGGACTCATGTCCAGCCGTTCTCGCCGTGAAGTCTCGATACCAAAACTCTCTGCTTCTTGATAAAAGAACGCAGTTTCAAGGGAATTTTGATGTCGAGTGTACAGCTCCGGAATATCCCCAGCAGGCATTTGTCCGGCCGGGCGCGGCCGGCTGAGGGCGGCCGCCTGGTGCGGCGTGGCGACGCTTGCCGACAGCGTCGCCGTCGCCCGGTGTGCGCCTGAGCCGGTGCCTCTTACCGAGAGTGAAACCGCTGCCCATGACGTAACCAACGACGTTTGGTTTTGACTTCAATTTTCGTCGGTCAGGAATACTTTCCTCCTGAAACAGCCGAAGTGGCAGGGTTTATGTGACTTTGGAATTTGTCGCAAGTGAAATCTTACCTAGACCCGGAATCGACGGTGAACCCCATCTACCTCTCTTGTGTAGAAATATGTTCTGGTAGATAAATCGGGTTTTATGTGGATTTTGGGCGATTTTCTAGAAAGACCTATCAAACGCAAGGACTCTCTCAGAGCTTTTCATGTGGTATAGTTGCGTTTCTATATGCGTTTCAGTAAGAAACTATCCGGAATACAAACTTCACAACCGTTTTGTCTTACGCCCTTTATCAGGTAAACGTCTATCAGACATGTACTGCACCAACGAAATCTTTGAATTTTCAAATCCGGTGATTGAAATTTTCATTCACTTCCCGCTCATTAAATTTCAACATACTTTTCTTGTTAATTTTCAAAAAATTTCTTCAATTAAGTACAGTATTTTGAAATGTCATAACCTCTGGAAGTGAATAAATATTACAATCACCGGTTTGATTTTTTAAAAATCGTTTTAACAGTGTGTTGGGATATCAAAAATCGTGTTACTTCTGATTGGTATCTCCATGCATGAAGCTGATACGATTTATGATCACCATTGTACCCCAAAGATTTCTTTCATTTGTGTTTTAATCCTTAGCTTTGACTTCTTTTTATGCTGGAGACCCCGCCGAAAACACGATATTCAAAATGATTCAGGGAACTTTTGACACTTTATTTTACAATGTGGACCTTTTCAATTTGTTTGAAATCAAACCTCCAAGGAATATTTGGAAAAGCCCTTACAGATATTGCAGGCATACAACGCACTTTTTTTATCTTTATTTTTTTAAATTGGTTAAAAACAAAAAAAAATGTTACACGTAGACCACACCATGTACCTATTCATACATTTTTGTTATTTCGTCACGATCGTTTGTATAGCGTGTGGCGAAAATTTCCACGTTGACTGAATACCAAAAAGTCGGGAGTTGAGGATAGGGTTTTATAGGTTCGACGACATAGGCTCTCGAAGCTTTCGGCGTGACTTTGGACGATGAAGCACCTGTCCTTAAAGGTCATACGCCTCCCGTTTATTTACCTATACTTTACTACTCGCCCCCACCTATGCCCTTGAAGCCGTCCTAACCTGAGCTAGGTACGGATGGGCGTTGTGCGTTTAGCAAGGCTGCATACGAAAGGAAAGTGGCATTTCCGTTTGATTTCAAGAAACCGCATTGGCAATGGAGAGTTGTTTTGGCTCTCTTCGCCGCCAAATACTTCACGTTTTACAAGAACCAATCTCGTTTTGAAATGCCTTCGGGATCCAAGTCGGCTACTGCTTTTTTTTGTTGTTAGAAAGTTTTGTATCTACATGGCGGTGACTTCAACGTAGGTTAGAGAATAAACGACGCCTTGTATTTGCGTTTAGTTGCAGAGATTTCAATGCAGGTTAGCGTGCCGTATCAGAGGAACTATTTAGCGCTTTCGTGCGAATGCTTTAACATTAAGAGACTTCAACGCAAGTTTGAGTGCAATAATTTACTAAACCGGCTGCTCAGGAAAATGCCGCTTTTTCCGGGGAGTATTCGATAGCGCCAAAAACCACAAGCGCCAAACGAGAAAAGTCGCTAACGCCAAAGTTCATATAGGTTAGGTTTGGTCAAGTTAGGTTAAGTTAGGTTAGGTTAGGTAAGGTTAGTATTGCGGTTAAGACCTTTGGCGTTTGCGACGTTTCTCGTTTGGCGGTTACGGATTGGCGCTTGCGGCGTTGGCGCTTGTGGTTTTTTGGCGCTTATGACAGCTACCCGCTTTTTCCTAAGG
>Ga0058701_10003535_pt1 | contig 12397 bp, 6 predicted proteins | sample AgamicOrMae_FD_97039 | JGI IMG/M metagenome (GOLD analysis project Ga0058701, IMG submission 97039) | Agave microbial communities from Guanajuato, Mexico - Or.Ma.e | ecosystem: Host-associated > Plants > Phyllosphere > Phylloplane/Leaf | place: Guanajuato, Mexico | collected 2012-06-04
AACCGCCAAAAATCGCGAACGCCAAAGTTCGTACAGGTTAGGTTAGGTCAAGTTAGGTTAGGCTAAGTTAGGTTAGGTTAAGTTAGGTTAAGGTAGGCTAGGTTAGGTTAGGTAAGATAAGGTTAGTATTGCGGTTAAGACCTCTGGCGTTTGCGACTTTTCTCGTTTCGCGGTTACGGATTGGCGCTTGCGGCGTTGGCGCTAGTGGTTTTTGGCGCTTATGACAGCTAGCCACGTAAGATATAGGGTTGGGATGAAAATAGGACTTGGCGCGCGCTTTTTCTAATCGATTAGTAGGCCTAACTAGGATTTAAAAAGTCACATTTTTTTGTAGCGTTCTACATTTCGTCGTAAAGTGAGACCTACTACCTAAGCTGCTGTCGCTGGGAAATAAGCTACGTCAGGCTTATTAACCGTCAGGTTAGGTTACTCTTTTCGAAATTCGATTTTGATGCACATTATTGCCTTAAGAGCGCGTTCAGAATAAAGGGGGAGGGGGCGAGTTGCTTTGAATACGATCTCAGGAATCTTGTTGTCACTTCCGCGGCCTTAGTCAGAGTAACTGTATTAACACCTAACTTTCTTCCTTAAGAAGGTCGTGTAACAAGCGGGGTCTTGATATTTTGATGCTTCATGTTTATAAGGCAAGCTTGATACTAAGACGGTTAAATTCATTGCTGAAAGTTGAGTTATTTTCCAATGAGATTAGCCTTTCAGTCAATGCCTCTCTAAAAGAGGAACTGAAAGGTCGAAACGTACCTTCATCGAAAGTTTTGCAACATGTCAATGAGCTGAGTTCAAACAGGATACAAGATTTACTTACACGCACCCAGAAACTTTTTCAAGTCTCTCAAATATCTCTATGAAAAAATAAGCCTTAGGGGAACGCAAGAGAAAATTCCACTTCTCAAATCTGCAGTGTACTCCCCACATGATTAAACGTTACAAATAGTTATTAATCGCAAAATTCCTTCTAGAAATCGATTTTTTGAGCCGGTGAAATCTTACGGCAAAAAGCTGGAGCGCCTGTCAAACGCCGCATAGGCAACACTCTTAACAATGATGTCCTGCGGTTGCCTATCACACTGTCACCAGGCGCTCCCTGCTAATTCATACTTGTCATATAGATGGATAACCCTTAGGAAAATATTATTTCTACGAGTTAATAACAAGTAAGTGCACCAAAACTGCCCTGCGCACAAGCTAGTGCACACAGAGATAAGATACATAAATTTAGCTGTGTTGGATCAACACCCATTCGGCCATCGAGTAGGAACTCGAGAGAGACCTAGTTTTTTCTAGTTTATCTATGCATGTTTTTTTTCTGACTTCTGATCTACTTGATGCAGACTCATGCACTGCGCTATTTTCACAATTAGTTGGGAGCCTTTAGCTTTCAACTCTACAGTTGGCTGACATCGCTTACCTTGGTATGAGCTCTTTGTGGCGTTCAGCGCCGAGTCCTTGTCCTGGCCTTTGTCCTGGGGTAGTTTGGGCTCCGCGCAGATGTCAATCCCATCGTGAATGCTTGCTTGCGCCTCATCGCATCACACAACCTCACTGCAAACCAAAAATAGCTCAATGTCACTCATATTTCGTCGCCGAGAGGAGAAATCGCACACCTGTCGAACGTAATCCCAAATCTGATACATCTTTACTTTTACAAAGGACTACCTGTAAATACATTTCCCCTCGAGTTGCATCTCCAGTCTCGAAGCGCAAGAAGTTAACCTAACCAAACCTAGATCAACCTAACAGTCGATAAGCCAGCCGTAGTGAGGAACAAAGGTCCTTTACATGACCAAATCCAGGCTAGTTAAATCGAACCTAATCTTCGCCTTGTTGCCTAATCTTGTCCCGTTATAGTCATGACGTAATGAAAAATGTGGACAATAGTTGATCACAATGATGGGAAATCCTTCGTAACAAAGTTTCATGAGCACAAAGGAGTACGTGGAAAAAAAAACTACGAGTGGAATGCAATTATGTCCAATAACTCATCATTTGGAAATAGTAAGAGTTAGTTTTTGGAGACAATAAGTCAGAGTTAGTTTTTGGCGATTGGGGAAAAGATTTGAGCGAACATTTGCCATTACTCTTCAAAATATCACTGCACCATGCTTTAGACTGGAATTCATGCGGTATCGGCTTTCAAACTGAACGTAACGCTGTTATTTAATAAGTTATCCCGAAAATATCTGATTCCTTTGTTGGATGATTGCAGAATACGGTGATTGTTACATTCTTACTTTTTAAGACCTTCTTACTTCACAAAATTAAATCTCTTTAAAGTTGGAGAAAATTTTGTTTAGATGCTCTGTTGTTGCGTTAAAGATAGAGTATAGCTCTTTTTTTGGAGATATTTTATATCGTGTTTTGCCTTGACAAACGCTTGCATGGTTGCATGGTTAAAATGAAAAAAAAAATCAGTGGTGAAAAAAAGAAAAAGAAACGATTTCGGGTCGATGGAATAGCGTAAACCGGCGTTTTAGAGGATACTGAATTCTTGCTGAACTCAATACTCTTATGCATGGAACATAAATTTCAGGACATTAATGTGGTTTTCAAAGCGCTGGGCATTGTCTGGAAATGCTCGTCACTCTACTGGATTTAACTGTTTACGCCGAACCCCATGTAATGACACAGTAAAACAGATATCTCCAGTACAGTATTTATCTACTAACGAGACAGCCGTTTTGCACAATTTTGCGGATCTACAAACCGGCGTGATTTGCATAATCGGATGAAGCCCACGAAGGGGGAATTTTTCTCTTGACAGCTGTCCATGTAGTAAAATGTTCCCCGAGACCTTGAGAAGACAGGAGTACGGCCTCTTAACTGTTCCTACCTACGTAACCGTCAGCAAAGTAATGCATCGTTATAACTAATGAAAGGCTGATAAGTAATCTGCCATTCACCTTTCTTATCAATCTGATTCAGTCATCGCGCCTCACCCGCGTCAGCTCATCACTCAAACAATTCTTCAAGTTTGTCGGGGTAAAAATTGTTACGCAGTTCGCGTGAAATGTATGAAGTTAAAATGCTAAATTCCTCATTTAAGGGGCCGGGCAGTCGATGTTGCTCAAAGCTGTTTGAGCATTAGTGAATAAACGATCCTAAAAGTAAGGTCGACGTAGTTATTCACACGGTGGTTCCGCTTGGATTTCACTGTGAATCCTTGGGTTCAATTTATCTCAACTATTTGCACGTTTCCACTAACTTAACCAATCCTTACCGAATCAACTCTAACATCAGCGACTTTTTAGTTTCTCTGCTCTCAGGTATCACAGCCTATTTTTTTCTTAAATTAAGCTATTCTAACCTGACGTAATCAGCCTTTCGTGAATCTGATCTGCCCTGATATAATTCATTCTTAAATTCAAAGGAGTCCTTTAAATCTTGAAACTGGGAAGATTATCCACAAAGATTCTTAAACATTTTTTTTGGAACTTGGTAAAAACAACATTTAAGAAAAAATTGATTCGGTATATACGTTTGAACTTGGTAAAAACAACATTTCAAGGCAAATTGATTCGCATTAAAAAACATGGTGAAAACAAAACATTTTGAGGAAAAATTGATTCGCAGTTTTTGTTTTTTGTTGTTTTGTTTGGACTTTGAAAAAAAAAAGAAAAAAAAAAATTTTGAGGCAAAATTGATTCGTAAGAAAAGGTTTGATGTGGACAATCATGATGTAACGAAAAGCCATTAATCGTAATTGTTTCAACAAAGATCAGACTTAAACTTCACTTCATCAAATTCTCAAATTCTATTCTGGTACATGAAACACACTACTCATTGAAACGTGTTTTAAGGGAACGCAACGTAAAACGTTGTTTGTATGAACGTCTTTATTATAAGTTCGATACTTGATGGGAAGTTTCCAAGAGGAAGATACAAGGCCGTATTTTGTCCACTAAAATGTTTTCTCGGAACTTTTGAAACTAGTCGAGAAATTTTCCGCTAATTTCGTCCAGTGGCACGGCCGTAAAATCGACACGAAAGTTCCTGCGATCGGAAACCTCGCCGTATTTTCTGACGAAAACTTACACAGCTTTTTCTTTTCGTAAAAAGCGTTTGTATAGTTAGGTCGTAAATGTGTTTGGAAAGCGCTAAAGTATCCTTGAAAGAATGGAGGGGCTTGCGAGAATACACTGATAAAAGAAATGCCTTTCTAGGGATGACCTGCAAACTTTGTGGGCATGAAAGAAAGGCCGGTTTAACACGTGTTTTGATTAGGCCTACTGCTTGAGATAAGCTAAATCGATTTGGTTAATTTGAAAGGTCAATTTCTCTACCAATCACGTCCTCCGTTTCTTCCTTGAACCAGGCAAAGCGAGGCGCAAGTTATTCTACTTATTGTTACCTTAGCACAGTCGTCAAGCCTCATTCCGTTTAGTGTGCCTGCATCGGTTCTGTCACTCCGCTCGGCGATATTTACTACAGGGGAGAAACAAGCGACATCACGAGTGGCGACTGTTTGGTTAAGTTAGGTTAAGTTACGCTAGGTTAAGTTACGTTAATTTAGTTTTGGTTTAGTTACGCAAGGTTACGTTAAGTTGGGTTAGGTTAAGTTACGTTGAGTTAGGTTATGTTAAGTTAGGTTATTTTAGTTATGTTCAGGTAGGTTAGGTTAATTTAGGTTACCGTAGATTAAGTTAGGTTAAGTAAGGTTGGGATAGGTTAGGATAGGTTAGGTTAAGTAAGGTTAGGTTAAATTAAATTAGGTTAGGTTAAGTTAGGTTACGTGCGCTTATCACCCCGCTCCTGTATGCGCCCAAAAAGTTGGAACACAAGAGGTGGAACATTCCATCTTTCAAACTTGCACAGTTTGTGAAGAGCAGTCGAAACTCGGCCGAAAAATAAGTTTGAATGATATTGTCTTTTTGTCGACTCCTCCGTCCAGGCGGCATGAGTGATTGAATTTCACGCAGACTTTGGATCTTTTGCCAGTAAAATGAAGAAAAAGAATGGCGTTTCTTTCAAAAGCTCATAATTCTTCGGATGTAAAAACCGTATCGCGTCCCTGTTCGCTCGCTTCGGCTTTAACCCTGACAGAAATACCAATAGTTTTCAGGAGAATATTCATACACGAAAACTAATTTTCAACAAACGATACTTATGCAGAAAAAAAAGAATAAAAAGTACTCTCTTCTGTCTAGCAACTTCCTATTTTTGGAAACCCGAATTTCTCCTCGACCTTTGCCAGGTAATAAATTATCCAATATTGAGTTATTCCAGGAAAAAACAAAGCCCTGGAGCTATAAGAAGGGATTTTTCGAACATAGATGAAACAAAAACAAAGGTAAGTAGATATCAAAGATACAATATTTCACCAAGTGTATTCCACTATCCTTTAATAGGACGGGTGACAGCGGAGCGAGACAAAACGGACGAGGGGCAAATATTCAACTCGAGCTAACCTATACAGTAGTTAACCGTTGATCCTCAAAAAAGGATATTAAGCCTTAGTGGAATATAAAATGCAGAAAATGGCACCTTCCGAATCGTCCACTGCAATTCAACCTTAAGTTTCGTTTTTGTTTTTGTTTTTTTACCCTGATAAAAACGAATACTATAACTCGGGGCATGCTTTCAATGATAACAAAAAATACCGTACTGTTGGGTGCTCCTACCCGTAATTAGATTTTCTAAGGTGCGCAACTTTTGTTTTCGTTAGTATATTATGATCTTCAAATCGAAAGATACAAAAGACCATAATTTACTTACCAATGATTAATCTTAATCAAAACTTTTCGACAAAAGCTCTTTTTCCATTAACACGACTATGATCGAGCGATTAAGATCAGTTTATCAAACTGACCTTTGATGACAAAACAAGAGAACCTTTGGGAGTGATCAAAAGGCTTAAAGACCATCAATCTGGGCTTTTTCTTGCAAGTTTGCATCGTGAAACTGATTATTGATGATTTACAAGCTTCATTGTTATACCTGAAACAAGCCCACTTTCATCGGATGTGTGATGTAAACTTGCTGTTAGTACAATCAACGGCAAAAGTCTCAACTCCTGACAATGCTTGTTTCCAGAGTCAAGAAACTCTGCCTTTGACTATAAAACCAGGATCAAATGTCAAAAGCTGTATTAGGGTTGTTTCATGTTATACTTGTGCCAAGAGTTTTGATATGAACACCGATATATCGCTGGCTCCAGGCTGGACTGTGGACTGGCGCTAGCGAAAAGTTGCCCCCGTGAAGAGTCGTTAACGAATTCCGCGTGACGTGAACAGTCGTTGCTGCGAACGCGCCCCCGTGAAGAGTCGCTAAGACCCGTGAAGAGTCGCTAAGACCCGTGAAGAGTCGCTAAACTCAGACAGCTGTCCGAGTTTAGCGACTCTTCACGGGTCTTAGCGACTCTTCACGGGGGCGCGTTCGCAGCAACGACTGTTCACGTCGCGCGGAATTCGTTAACGACTCTTCACGGGGGCAACTTTTCGCTAGCGCCAGTCCAGCCCGAAGCCAGCGATATCGTATATAGCTTCACAACCCGTGATGCACTACTAGTTAAAAAGAGCGAGATTAAACCTTGACGTATTTTAATTTCCAAGGACATTGCCAGAAAGATGCAGTAACCATACACTGCTAAAGTTACTTTTACACTGAACTGCAACTACATAAAAGCAGAGCCATTGCATTTTAAAGCTCCTGAAAGCTCTTCGCAGACGAGGCAACGCAAACAGCCTTCCAGCTGCCTTATACATCAGACGGCAAGGCGCGATTGTACTAGTCACTCTTAATTTGCACAGATTTACGTGCCCACAAAGGCCAGACCTAAAATGGGAGACCATGTCCCTTGCATAGTCAGAGGTAGGCAACACGCTGTGCACTCGCATCGCAACGGTTGCATAAGCGCGGTTTGTCAGGGGCGAAATGTGGTCCCACAGATCTAGCCTATGGTTTCCGCGATTTACCAGTTGACCACACGTTGAAAATAACCCGTCACGGACAGAAAAATGTTTATTCTTTCATAAATTTACCATGTGAATTTTCCCATAGCATGATTGATTTGATTTAAACTGAAAATCGAATGCTTAATATTCTTCAGAAACCACGTATTACTGCAATATTGAATTTTGATCCATATAAACCGTAGCCTCCAACTCAATTCATGTCATGATGCGATTCTCACACTCACTCTGAATAATCTGTTCTACAGTTACCACCCATGAAAAGCTATTTGGATAAATCGACAATCCGTGAAAATTATGGTAAATATTTCTTATAAAGATTCTAAAACTCTTTATGAATCGATTAACATTTTCGTTTTCTTCGAGGAATTGGGAAAGTTCTGCATTATATTCACGATGTTGTTGGGAAAACGGCCGATAAGTTTGATTATCAGATTAATAATACATTAAAAACTGCCTAATACACTGATCGAAAAAAAGGGAAAGAGAGAGAGAGAGATTTGGAGAACCTTTTCGATTAGGAGTATGAAAGCAAAATAAAATTGGTTCACGGCCTATTCTGGTCAGTTTTGCAAGGCGCCTTTCATCAGACAGAAGTATACTCTATAATAGCGTGTGTTAATAGAGAAATATAATGGCTGCACTAATTATGTAGTAGTAATAGAGAAAACTTACACTGTAAAAATCTTAAAATCAGATGAAACAAAAGTCAAAGCACTGATTTGAAAATAAATCCAGTCGAACTATGCTCTGAATTTCATACATCGTTTTTTAAATCGAAGAGCTCAATAAAAAAATATTTAAAGAAATAAGAGCGAGGGAAAAATATGGGGCTGTATGTAGTGCCATAACAAAAGACCGTTGAATACCCTTTTTATCCGCTTTCGACCTCGCTGACGTCGATACCAGACAACACGCTCGACATAGATGATGGGTGGGATGCCTATAGTTCGTTTTATTAGGGGCACTCCGGAGTCAGGCTGTTTTATGCGAGCCAAATACCATGGTGACATGAGATCAAGCTGAAACAAACTCCCGTGTGCACATGAAATTCACTGTGAGTTCTAAAGGTTGTATTTTCGACCACGTGTTCTACCGTTCGTAGCTAAGCAGAGCAGAGTGGCAGCGGAGTGGTAGCAAAGCGAGACTATGGTAACCTAATTTAACTTCACCTCAAGCGAAGTGAAATTAGCCACACTGCGCGTGGACAAGCTCTGAAGCAGTCCCATTTTACTAAAAAAAAATATTAAGCGAATGAAGGCATTTCTTTGGGTTGGGATATTCATTTGCTCATAAAACTTTGGAAGCCAAAAAAAAAATCCCGCAAGAGAATTTAGTCGACTTTTTAATGTTAAAGGCAACCCCGCCGCACACGATATACGCGGAATTTGGCTTTCGTTCGAATTTGATAAAATAAGTCTCATACACTTCCGTTTATAACAATATCGATTATTGGAAATCCGCTGGAGGAATTCATGAGCCGTTTGCTCCGCCAATCGAGGAAACGTAAGTGAGCATTGCACTCGAGTAGAGCGAGAGGGCAAGAGGGGAGAGGGGGAGGAAGCGTGGAGGGGAAGGGGAGAGCGAGGTCGCCTCCGGTGTGACCCGCGGCGACGCCGCAATCCGGACAAATTTTTCATAGTCGATATTGGCTAAAAACGAAAAGTTTTAAGATAAATTTTATCTCATTTCACCGAGAGCCAAATCTCATCTAATTGTCTGAAGAACCCTTTTACACGTTTCCAAGCTCGTTCATCTTTTTTAAACAACTTGTCTTTTCTAACAACTGGTAATTATTATTATTTTTTTTAAGATCGTGGCTATTCACAAGCAATTGCAAATATAGGGAGACTTGAACGCACGTAAACCCACGCAAAGCATTTTTAACGGGGGGTGACAAGAACGCATAGAATTCAAAGCTAATACATTTTATATGGAGCACCGAAGTGGCCTTTTTAATGTTCGAAAATTGTTTGAATAAGAAGAGACACGTCTGCAACGTTAATTTCCTATCTAAAACGTACTTTCAGTTGGGACAGTATTTCAACATTGTGATCAGACGGCCAGTGCGCGTGTTCAATTATTACGTTATTACGATGCTATTACGTAGTGGGTGAACCCTAAATAAGTCAAGATTTTCCACACACAAGATTTTCTCATTTTTAGACGATGTATCCCATGCATTGTCACAAAGAGTATTTTTGGCTTTTGGTAGACCAATCCTACTTTGTTAAAACCAGAACCAATGTTTAGGCTAACGCCTTTTTTTTTCTTAGGTGTGATGTGTTTAGGCTCTATTATTTTAAAATTTTAATCTAGTTGTTTTAGATTTTTTTTCATATTTCACGAGCTTTCTAATATTCTCCTAAGAACAATTCGCTGGCTCCGGGCTGGACTGGCGCTAGCGAAAACTTGCCCCCGTGAACAGCCGTTGCCGAATTCCGCGCGACGTGAACAGTCGTTGCTGCAAACTCGGACAGCTGTCCGAGTTTAGCGACTCTTCACGGGGGCGCGTTTGCAGCAACGACTGTTCACGTCGCGCAGAATTCGGCAACGACTGTTCACGGGGGCAAATTTTCGCTAGCGCCAGTCCAGCCCGGAGCCAGCGAAATAAGATATCTGTTTTATTATCATAATTTTTGGGAACATGAAAGGTAAAAATGCGGCTCAATTATGAAAAATTTAAAGCTCAGCAAACGAATATGAGAATGAACACGGGTGAGTCGGTGATCAGTGAAAGACACAAGGCTCGAAACATTCCAGCAAGTGCTCACCTGGTAGAGGTAGAATGACCAGAGTCTGCTTCCATATTTAATTGGTGGACTCCAGAAAGAAGCAGATTTTTAAAATTTTCTCTTGAAGGATCACTCCTCGTTTGTAAAAGCCACTCTCGCAGCCGTTTACTTTATGTCCATTACAAAAACGTATTTACGTGCACCCATTCACCCTATCTTACGGTACCTCATACTGCCCTTTGACGAATTTTTAATTATACGAACTTAATTGCACAACAAAAAATCACAAACGCTGCCTAGATAACATTGGTTTGTTCAGCACATGACTTAGCTATCTAGGAATGTAGCAAACACAAATACTTAGCTAGAGCAATAGCCCGTACAGTACCAACAGCAAGGAAAAACTTATGGCTATCAACGAACGAAGTGACTATTCACACGATGCCCCATTTAAAATGTGTTAGGTTGGTTTTCAGAGCAAACAATTCACCTCCCACTTAAAATGCATTAAGTTGGTTTCATGTCTCCCTTTCATTAACATAGGCGTGCGAATAGAAGTGCCCATCAAATATATCCACACGTAATTAAATAAGATGTCAATATATCTTGCAATGATAACTCCGGAGGTTATAATATTCTAAAAACTGCATGACTTGCGTAGATACCCCTGGAACAGAAATATCCATATTGCAAACCCAGGGATTTCCTAAGCAATAAACAAAGAAATCTCTCTTATAGAAATGTTTGTAGAGGAGGCTCGGAAACCACTGCGGCTTTCACGAAAATCTGTACCTTTCACGGAAAAAATTTTTAGGCTTGCTATGGAAAGGTCTAATGCTTTCACAGAGATCTGCATAGCTAGCGGAGCGACTCGTATTGTTGCACGCTGTGCGTGTTGCCAGCTTACTAATCCTAATTATTCCACATAAGAAATCAAACAATTTATCAATAAATTCAAAGCAGGTCTGTTCTATTCACACGCCTGTGTTAATGCAAGGGAGACTTGAACGCACCGAAACCAACCTAATACATTTTGAATGGGAGGTGACTTGAACGCACGAAAACCATTCTTATACATTTAAAATGGGGCAGCGTATGAATGGTCATGTCGTTCGATAATGCAGCTCAGTCGCTCTGAAAGTAAATCCCATTACTGCAAGCTTAACGATTTATGAAGATGAGCTAAAATACTGCAAAGGTTGCTAACTCAGCAATAGCGTTTCGTCTTTTAGCCACAAGCGCACTCCCAAAATCGTCAACAATATCATCTAGCCTTCATTTGCATATAAACTGTTTAACTGAGAAAAAAAGAAAAACATCGGATGAAATATAAATGATAGAAATGTGTCCAGTTTGCTATGGGGCCATTCTTCGCCTAAAAATAAAAAACAAACGCGATGTTATCTACTTGCGTGTGAGTAAATATAAACACAGTTTGTATCTCTGCGAAAAACAGCGAAGATTTTTTATTAGGTTCATTGACTCGGACAGCGTAGGCCCTAAAAGAGTTAATCGCAATATCGCAATTCATCCTTTTTTAAAAAAAGAAAAAAAGTATGGAACTATCCTGAATAGATACTTTTTTCACTACAAAACCAAGTGTTTTATCACGCAGCTACGACTAAACTACAAATGGGTGGACAGTCCAGATCACGTAACTCAAAACGGGATTTTTCTTTCATAAGTAGATGGGGCGGAGACCTTTTCGCAATTCATCAGGTAAGTTCCCATCTACTTGGGTGACTTATAAATCATCCTGAGATATTACAGAAATAAACAAGTCTAACAAAAGTTGCGGCAATGGTTTAGACAATGATCAAATTGGTTGGCATGTGCAAGTGCGTTCGCGCCAACTTCACCTGAGTCGGACAGAGACAGCGACATTGTCAACACCAGAAGTTCTCGAAGCCGCGAGATTTGGATCGGAGATGTTCCTTTCCCAACAGCGAAACTGTTTCAACTGTCTCCGACTGTCTTCCGCTTAAGTAAAGCTTTTTATTCCAAGCGGAGATAAACCTTTTTTTCCGCTATACAGCGAGAACACAGCCGCACTATGAATACCAACGGTAGCGCCCTACCTCCACTAACGAAGCCTGAAATCGCGCATAGAGCAATCGGCGCGAGGCAAAAGGCAATTAACTGATTTTCGCAGTTTGAAGCAACACAGAAAAAAACTAACCCCTGTTTTAGGTAAGGTAAAACGGGGGAAAAGCGTTACTTGGTTACTTTTAGAGATAATCCTATGGATAACCATATCAATGGATAGATTTCCATGGTGCCTTTCATTGATTTTTGATAGGTTTATCTTCAAAAATAACCAGATAACGTGTTTCACCTTTATAACAAAAACAAGTGTGGGACTACGTAAAAGAGAGGTTAGTTTTTACTGAACACTTTGTAAAAGGCAAGGCTTGAGCATTACGTTGACCTAAGTTAGGTTAGGTTAAGTTAGGTTAGGTAAGTTAGGTTAGGTTAAGTTAGGTTAGGTTAAGTTAGGTTAAGTTAGGTTAAGTTAGGTTAGGTTAGGTTAAGTTAGGTTAGGTTAGGTTACGTTTAGGTTAGGTTACGTTTAGGTTAGGTTAAATTAGGTTAAGTTAGGTTATGTAAAGTTAGGTTATGTTAGGCTAGGTTAGGTTAGGTTAAGTTAGGTTAGGTTAGGTTAAGTTAGGTTAGGTTAAGTTAGGTTAGGTTAGGTTAAGTTAGGTTAAGTTAGGTTAGGTTAAGTTAGGTTAGGTT
>Ga0058701_10003536_pt1 | contig 12397 bp, 6 predicted proteins | sample AgamicOrMae_FD_97039 | JGI IMG/M metagenome (GOLD analysis project Ga0058701, IMG submission 97039) | Agave microbial communities from Guanajuato, Mexico - Or.Ma.e | ecosystem: Host-associated > Plants > Phyllosphere > Phylloplane/Leaf | place: Guanajuato, Mexico | collected 2012-06-04
GCTTACTTCTCGGCGCCCCTGAGCGGGCGCCGAGAAGTAAGCGGCGTTAGCAGGGGCTGCTAATTTTTTGTTCGCGTGCATCAGGCTTGGCGACCGTTTAGTTGGGTAACCCTAGGTTAAGTTCGGTTAGGTTGGGTGCCTTGTGCCTCGCTTCTCTATCTCTCCGCTCGGCTTGACGGAGGGTAGCACCAAATTTAAACTAAAAGGTTGAAAATGCTACCGTAAAAAATTACAGTGCTCTATCAGTACAGGTAGCGTGATTGGAGGACCACACCTCGTATCGGATCGGTTTCGTTGTGTGTGGTCTTGCTTTCTCTGTCGCCCTCACGATCTGCTATTTGCAATTTCACTAATGAATTCTTCAGCAGAAGTGATGGTGCAGCCCACGCTTGGTCCAATTCACAAAACAAACTCAAAATTGTCACGCTCGCCTTCGACAATAGAGCATGAGCATGCTCTTTCGAAAGCCTCCAGCCGCCGGCCAGGGCCCCATATGGGCGCCACACTACTGCCCATTTTCCGACCATTTGTTCCGGACCCAAACTTCGTTGGTATTATACAGTGGAGATCATGTCGCATTGAAATCGAGGGCCTGTTTTGTTCCCAGAAATTTATGTTGGCAATACCATTGAAATGAGCGGGCCGTGCAGGAGGTCCTTCGTAAATTAAAATGCATTAGTACCAACATAATTTAAAAAAAATTAATATCCCTAGATTCGAATGCACAAAACTTATCGTTTTTACTGTCGAGCAAAATACATGCTTGAAGAAACGGACTTTTACTTGATGACGGTTAAAAGGAGAAAAAAATCCGGAGATGAGATCTTAGTTTGGTAAACGTCGAAGGACTTTAAATTCTGCAGGTAAAAATGAATTAAGATAGAAACGGTACTGATGCAGAAACCACTGCGTCAGAAGACAGGTTTGGAACCCAGAAATCTTGTCCAGAAGTCTCGGTAGCCCATGCGGTATGCATATTCATTAAGAAAGAGTTGGACTTTGGTTTATTCGCCCGCCAAGACATGGCTCCATGATTACTTCCCTTGTATTTATGTTAATTCGCGTTACAACCGCCCTGTGGACACCTCCACGCCACCAAATATAATAGCGATGTTACCCAAGTGATGCCTTTCTCCTGCATGCATAGGCAGAGGCCTGAGGCCCTGGAGACCGTAGAGACCGCGAGACGGTTTAGTCTAGTCTTTCGCCAACGCAGTGTATTCTTAATCCAAGGATCTTGGATAAGTATGATCTTGGACCAAGACCATACTTATACTTTAAATAATGCTCTTCCACCTCTTCTTATCTCTTTTTCGTCAAACCAATCGAAGCCAAGACATCCAAAAACTGATCTAAAAAAGTTAACTTCATCCACAAGAACAGGTCGTTGATGATTCAAATATAAATTTTGAAATTGGAAACGGGTTGTGGTAGACGAACCTGGACTTGCACTTTGGAGGTTAAAGTTTCTCAGGGATTGCATTCAGTCACCCTGGCTTACACGCCCGTGAACTTAGTGTTAATATTAAAACAGACTAGTCAGAGTCTGAATTTTAATATTTAGCACGTAAAATCGGACCTTATTTTTAATACTCGACCACGAAACTTTGGACTTCAGTATCAAATCCTTAATGCCAAGTCGTAGATCTCAGCGTGTGGAAACTGTTGAAGAAGTGAACACTCACTATCATCCATGAGTTTTCCAACTCTATTGTGAAGTCAAAATATTGTGAATCTCCCACCTTGGCTGACTTTCCCAGCCTGATACTTTCCGTGTTGGACTGTAGAAATCCATCATTTTCCTTACTCGTTGAGTTGTTGAGTGTAATGACTGTTGATCCTCTTTGAAGTTTTTGCTGTGCGCGATCATTCACAGCCCAAGGCAAAGGAAGAACCATTACCGGAGCCTGCAAAGTCGGGACTCTATGCTACTTTACGTACACTGTGCCCCTCCTCAATCCTCCGTTCCCATGCAGATACCTCGGATCGCCCCGGGCCTGCAGTGGGTTCTTTTGCATACACCAAGGCACGCATTCTTTACTAGTTTTTCACACCTCCAGCCGAGGCATGGAGGATAGCCAGTGGAGAAGGCAGTGCAGGTCTGCCCCTTCCTAGCCGTTCACAAGCTCAGCCCACCCCTTTTGCAACTTCCCACGGATTTTTGCCCGTAAAAGTCCGTTAACGTTATGTCTTCATTAGAAGTGGAGGACGTTTAACTACGCTGTTCTCATTTCCAGCTCTACTTCGCTTGTTATTTACAGCTAAGCACTCTCAAAGGTTGGATTTTTCTTGTCTGTGATCCACCATGGTTCATCTCTACATTGCACTTTCCGTTTTAATAACGTAAACCTTAACATGAGATAAAAAGGTGTTTATGTTGTTCCCGATCAAGCTAACCTGAGCTCACCGGTATTTGGTTCAATGTTCAAGAAAAAGATTTATCGTCCCAAAGAACTTAACACCTGTTTAAACTTCATGTTTTTTGAACCCACTACCGCCCAGCGATTTCGTTCGGCATCAGAAAAATTTACTTTAGAGGATCTTTTCAATTTAGTATTGTTACAATGTAAAAAATATCACCCCTCTGGAAACCTGAAATTCAATTATTGAGGCATTTTCCAAAGCTTGAAATTGCTTTTTTTTAATGGAAAAAATCTTTTCAATTTCTCTTAAGCTGAATTTCACTATAAATATTTTGGGCTGTTATGGGTTGAGTATATGACGTTTTCTGAGTGGTGTTATTTTTGTCAAAGATTAGCGTAGGGATTTAGTTTTAAGTCCAATGAATTCTTGAATTGATGAGTTGACTAATGTTTTGTACTAAACTGATTCGTTTTAGACCAATAAATTACTTAATATTCTCTGCTTGCAGGTTTCACGACTATGGACCTGCGACGCCGGTCAGCTCCAAAATGCAAGTTAAAACGCAGTCGGTAGTAAAAATGTAAGTACCAAATCAAATGGATTCAAAATTAAACTTCATTGAAAATATCATTTTAAGAATATGGATTTTCTATGAACCTAACGTTACGTGGATTCCAGATCAACCAACTTAGGGTCAGTCTTTACCTCACCAGGACCAGCGAATTCAGATTTATATCCATCATTGGATACTATAGGTTAAATCTTTCGAAAACCACTGTTAACAGAGAGTTGGTCGATGTCGTCTTGAAAATCCAGGATGGTAGATTTTCTTTGAAAGTTTTGCTCACTTACGCGGGGTACATGCATGCCAACAATAACAAAAAAAAAACGTACAAAATTTGTTCTTCATTGCTCCGTAATTTTTTTTAAAATCATGTCATCGGTAGCTCTTTGCTGAAATGTTATGTAATTGCTGACATAACTTTTGATCATTTATTATGGATATTTGCCAAAACTTCTTTGGAACGAGTCTTTTCAATGTTATTAATCAAGCTGAAATTTGATGTTACGAAGCAGATACGGTAGATCGATGTGAAACGAACTTGTTAGCACAAAGTCAGTGTTGAAGAAACATGGCCATGTCTATGGATATTAGCCAGAGACTAAGTGTGTCGAACTCACGAGATGATTCCAAAGGCGATATGTCACTGGATCACGATTTACCAAAGCCTCCTCTAACTGCGTGCGTCCCTCTGAAAAAATAGAGAAGAAAGTGCAATTATTAGTCGGTGAGTTTATCATAGTTATGCCATGGGAACGAGCACAGAACAAGTTCTCAGAAGGAAAACCCACAGTGCGAATCGCGCTTTGCAAATTTTCTAGTTTTCCTTGCCAAGATTTTCTGTAAAATGAATAGAAAACAGATTCTTATTCCTTGATAAAAAAAAAGGTTTCCTGCTGAGAATAAAGCAAAACTTTGCCAAAAAAAAAGAGACATCAAAACTATTTTTTAGGGTGTTGTTAATTACCCGACATGCATTTACTTAGGGATACTCCAACCATGAGAGTTGTACAGAACTCTGTTCTGTACAACTCTCATGCTCCAACGCTCGGCAAATAATGATAAAAACGCAGTTATATAGGGAAGACATCAATGCACTTAAAAAGGTTTGAATGTATTTTAAATGTTGGGTGAATAGGCAGTCCGGTTTTTTAATCTACCCCGAAGCCCGCTACGTATGTTTATTTTCTTGTGTTGGGGGCCGCCCATCAATCGCTTTACGCAAACTAGGCCACTTTTAAACCTCTCCCCCTTTTGGTTCCGCTTTTCCCTACCAGATCCATGGCCGCTTACGCTTCGGTCAACTCCCCCCCCCCCAAAGCGTAACGTAATTAATGGACGGCCCCTGTTGTATCATATGTATCCGTCTAATCGTTTTTTGAACACAAACTTTACAGATGGCTATGAGTAATATAACAGCTACTGGTAGTCGTTTGTTTTCCTTTTTCATATCGAGGTGCGAACAGTTACTGCTGGGCTTGATCGAGGAGCGTGACCCTATGAGAACCTAAGTTCCTCGTGGACGCGCGAAGATTCGAACTGTGGAGCAAAACAAATGCCTTTCATCATACTGTAGGCGGGAGCAGATCATGAAACTTGTTCAATTTGCCAATTTACTTGACATATACACTTATCATTAGTCTTTTACTGGCCTTCCATGGAAATATCCTTTTTAAGTCTGGCAATGGTCCAGTTTGCTGGGGTACCTAGCATTATGTCTGGTTGAAAGATTCCATTCCATTTCCGACACAGTTTCTGTCACGCATTTTGACGTTTTTAGATGGTTTTTGCTTGAGGTGGAGGAGGAACGACCTAATGACCCAGTGAATTTGAAGTTTTGGCTTGAGTTTGGGGTCACTATGTAGCCATGAGCTTTGAGTCTGACTTAATCTTGGAAATTATACAAGGAGCAGTTTGGTCGTGAACGTCTCTGTTGGATCCCCCTTTTCTCCGCGGCAAATTCTTGTGACTGCACGTCGCGCTTTTATCTCAGTTCTGACTAGTGCTTCACTTCAATTTCACTTCATCTCGTCGATGATCTCTTCTTATATCTGAAACCTAGTCTTCTTACCAACTCTCTTTATTGCACCTAACCTATTTCCTTTAATCGTACTGAACCCTTCGTTACTTACCACCCAATCCAAAACAGGCATCGCCTCTGTTTTTTTGTTTTTTTTTCTAATAAATAATACAATCTTGCCTCATTTCACCTGATCTATTAATATCACCCAACCAATCCTTTATTAAGGATACTCTTCTGCGGCCGGCCCGATCCGCGGGACGGGCAAAAAAGGTTGCTTCAAATCCCACGTAAATTTTTGGTGGTGCTAAGGAAGGTCTATATTTTCCTTATTTTAACTTTAGTAGTCAAATCATGGTGATTTCGTGTTAGTTTAGGAGCTTTAAAATCACTCTAAAACGCTAATTTCGCAAAATCTGAACCAAATGAAGACTAAAACCTACCGATTCCTCTGTTATTTTATGGAGACCCATCCTTTTTTTCTTCTACAAAGGTTTACTCGAGGAAGATTTACCTAAATTTAGTTTATGAAGAGGATTAGTTTAATCGGCCCACTTCGAAAAAAAAAACTTATAATTTGAGTAATAATTCCGCTCCAAAACCTTAAAAGCACGTGTATTTTTTAAACTTTTTCAGACCATTTTTTTCAAAAAATAGATCGGTGACCCCACTTTTTTAAAAGCGTTTCAGACACATCTTGACGTAAGGAAAACCAAGAAACTACTTTTCTTTTAACTTTTATATGACCCTTGGTGGAAGAGTATCCTTTCCTTGATCTTAACCTCCTTTCATCGTGCCCAACCTAAATTTATCTTGTTGAACGTAATCGAAACCCTATCATATCTCCACCATAACCAACTCAAGCCCTTACTTCACAACCCATTCCGTTGGAATCTACCTTTTAAAAAAATCCACCAAAAACGACAAAAATAAAAGATATCCAGTCACTAGCAACGGGAATGCCGTACAAAAGAAAAGCATGCATATCGGCTGTTTCCCGAGCCGTTACTCAGTCTCACTATTAGCTCAGTATTATCTAAGCTGGACGTCTTTTTTTGATGGAGTGGGCGTGGCGATGGTCATTTGTTGGCGAGCTTTCTCAAAGTGGCCGCTAGAGGGCGCAGCCATTGTCTGTGGATGCGAGCAAATCGCCACGCATGTGATGTGGGTACGCCACGCCACAGTACGCGTGCGAGCGGCCGCGAAGTCCCGCGCTAAGACGTATCCTCGCCCGCCCCCAACATTTTCCCACAATCTCGGCTCGTCTTCTCACGAATTCAACTGCTACAATTGTCCACATTTGACATTCACTCTATTCGGGTCCATAGCGTTCCAAATAGCGGAGTGAAAAGAGGAAATAGACGCAAAGCTCTTATGCGGATCTGCGTTTTCGTTCGGTTGTGTAAACTGTTGCGATCACACACTCTCAAGTCCGGATTAAAGTATCAACAGGAGACCTCTTGTAATCAGACATGGAGAGTACAAACCGACATCAGTTTTAAATGCGTTAACGGAGAAAATGACTTTGTTGCCACAACGAAACGATTTGTGAATGTATCGCCGGCAAACCCGACAATGTGGTGACTGTTTCACTTGTTACAATAATAAGAATTGTTACAACAATTACAGGTGTCGCCGTAACAAGTGAAATTGAACAACACTCGTCGGTTGTTTTCATTTTTAGATTCCCTTAATCAGATGCAACCGTCGAAAAATTAAAAATACCATTTAAAAATTCGGTCCAAAAAAAATAAGGGTTTTTTTTGGGTGGGAAAGATTGGCCTATCAGTACCGATATCAATTTTAAGTATTGACGCGTATGTTTGCGTTGATGGTCACTAAAACCACCTGAAAAGCTATCTTTGGATGCCGCACGTGTTATTCCTGTTGTACCTTCCTATATCTACAGAAACAAGTATTTCCATCAGTGAAAGTGTATAATCATGTAAATAATGTAAAGTGTTAAAGTCAAGAATTTCCTCTTCATACAGTAATTATATTGTGGTACAATTCGTGGAGTGGAGGTTATTTCTGCCTTTAGGTTAACTAGCACATTTAGATAAAACTCTAAATGTTTTTTGTGCATAGGTAGGTGACTGCGCTGCGTGTTTTTCTCCGTCTGAAACCCGTTTACAACTTAATCGGCCATTGCAAGCGTCTAAGGACGTTTGCACCCGAAAAGCAATATTTATCGTCAGTAAATTCGAACGACTGTAGAATGTGTCCTTTTATTAATTTGCAGCATTACCTTCCTCATACAGACATGCAAAACTCCCTCCATTTGCATATGAATGTGCTTAACTCACTGTGCACATCAGATTGACGTTACGGCGTATTTAATTTACACGATGCATGTAGGTCTACCTGTGTAAACATCGTACAAGGATCGCTCAGTAAGTTCCTATCAAAATCGCATTCTTTATTCGGCGATTTGTCATTAAAAATATCTGTTCAATGTAGGAGAGTCCTTGTAAAACTCCCATATTTACGTAGTAGGAATATGACTTGTGATATATTTATGCAAACGAATATTCAGCAATGTCTATTTCTACGTTGTATACCGGTAATTGCCTCTAACTTCCCTGTGATTTTGATTCAAGCTTCAGTTTATAATTGACCTAGTGACGCCTCGAACTAAGTGGTCGTCAGAATATGGAAATTAGTAGTCTTTCTCTGAAACTAGATACATAAGTTATACCCTTAAAGTAGCAAAAACAGGCATTAGACGACCGAAAACAGGCATTTTTAGTATGTTTGCGGAAATTACTAGAATTGATCGTTAACTCCGCAGTCTTATTAATTCATTTTAATGTATTGCCTTTTGCTATGATTCGGTCGCTCGATATACTGATATGCTACACTTTGCAAGCAGACGCGAATGATTTGAGAACGCTAAATAGTATTTGCAACCGGTATCAAACAAAACTGCCGTTATTCCAGCCAGGTTGAAATGTTCGCATCCCTTCTGCGTATCGACGCACCCCAAATTGGAAGCGTTAGACTCTAGATGGCGCTTCGACACAGGGTGGCGAGCACCCGCCCCCCTGCGCAATCGCGAAATCGTACTTCCAGATTCGACCGCTAGGTGTCGCGTTCGTGACGTCATTGTTTTCATGACGCAATCAATGCCGTCATGGATGACGACATTGAATGCGTCATAAGCTGATCGATTCCCACCCCTGACTTTCCCATGGTAAAGCACGTGCAGACAAAACTGTACTTTCTTGAATGAGTGACGGTATCATGTAATGCCGTCATACATGTAAACTGAGTTATCTAAGCGTCTGTCACGCTCGCAGGATCAAAGCCATTTTTGTCTTTATTTTAAACTCTATTCATGACGGATAATGGCGTTGATAAAAAATGCATTTTGGGTAGCTCTGTACATGTGTATGAAGTTGGAATGTGTGTAGCACGAGTTTTTATCACTTTTCAGGAGAGGACCATGGATAGTCATATCATTCAATAGAAGTTGGCGTAGAAATTGATAAGGATGTTGGTTGCTCTTTCTCGGAAATTACGGTGTATAATATTTTTTATTCCATAAAAAATATTAAAAGAAATATATTTTGTAAAAAAATTAAATCGTTAAGGAAGATGTGTAACGTTTGTGGTGTTTGGAATGGATTTACAATAAATAAGGCGATATCTCCTTAGTGAAATTTATAATCACCTTGAGGATCTTAACTAACTTTTACTTCAGATCCACACCATCGTGCGTGGAAGTGAAGATTCATTTTGTGGATAACGTCGTGTGCAGAGAAACTGCGCAATTCTTAACTTGTTTTTGCACTGTGTATTTGAAGAGGAAATTTTTCACCTCTTGTGTTCACCTTTGATCGCTTGACCATTCGGAGAGAGGCGGAAGGCTCGTCATCTAACTTAAACCAACCTACGGTTTTCAAGACGGATACAGCTTATTTCTCGTCCGCAATCACTGTTGCCGAGAAGCAAGCTACATCAGACTCAGCGAAGGGAGGCACGAGGCACCTGCCTGAACCAACCCCGGGTTAACTTAGTCTCGGTCAACGTAACGTAACGCACTTGTGTGCATTTCTAATTATCACAACGCATATAGTAAACCGATTTTATTCATTTTAAGGTTATGGACGGTGGAGATTCGTTTAAGCGCTCAAGAGCAAAAGATGCATTTTCGCAAATTTGAGATAACGTTTTTCAACCCCATGGAAATTGGGAGATATTAGCCTAGGCAAAATCGCAAGAGAACTGCATCGTGTGTTGCCTATTTGAGTTCGAGTGGGCAGCTGGGGTGCAGTTGCTTTCTGAAAGTTAAGGAGGAGTATGTTTTGTTTAATTTAGGAAGTTATTTTTTATGTGTGAAAGGTGCAGATATCCTGTGAAGCGTGATGGAATCGTATGCCCTTTTAATTGACGGCAGACTACATGCCAATAAGGCTTTTTACCAGCACCGAGTTCCATACTTCACGGTTAACAATTGTAAGTCAGACTAAACCATTGTTCGCTCGATAATCATGACCGATAACCTCGCGAGCATTGTATGATATGGATCGCGTTTGAAGTGAGCAGTCTTAAGTTGAAGTTGGTCACTAGTTTATCTATCCTGGTTAAAAAGTTAACCGCCCTTAAATTTGGCGAAACCCCGCAATGTGTATCAGTGGGTTTTATGCTTGTGTCCAGATTTGCGGGGGAAGAATGTTTATACTAGTTGGCCCACTTAGTATAATTCACGTGAGTTACAAGGAAACTTCGTACTTTGTAGGAGAAATATTACATAACGCTGAAGTTACTTGTTAGTATGTACGGTAACTTTACGGCACGTGTTGAGGAAATCCTACATTTTGACGTCATTTTCACATTCCAAACAAAGTATATTTTTTGCAAGATGAATAAGAGTCGGTAATATACACTTGAAATGTTTTAAAAGGCTCAATTCTTAGCCCTTGTCGTTGTGTTTTTGTTTTATTTTTTGTTGTTTTTTTAAAACTTTTATTTCATCATCAAAATGATTTCATTAGGACATAAATCGATAGCGTGAATGTAGTATGTTAGATGCCGTCTGTCTCGCGCACAATCCTAGCCTAAACTTTTGATCAATTCCGTTCCAGGAAGTTTGCTTGCCGAGCGGGTCATACAAGCAGGAAACGGTTCAGGATTTCCGATCGGAAGTTCAATTTTAAATCGGATGTTGTTTTTGATTTACAGTAGCATTTGTACCAATTTCACGTAAATTAGATCGGAAATTCCGATTTGATTGATATGGCTCTTACAAGTCTACCCCGAAAGCTGATTGAAAGACGACGATCTCCATCATAGCCTTAAAGCCCCTTTAATCCCGTTTCTTTTTGGCGAAGGGCTAAATAATTTCGCCCGTTAAACTATTCAGCCCTAGGTATTTTATTTAACCGGATTTTTGCGAAAATTGCTTGTGATTGATGAACGAGGTCAAGTAACTCAAATGTTGTGAGGAATATTTGGATATTTTTAAATTCTGAAATTGCAAATTTAGCAGCTTTTATGCAGTCAACATGTAAATTTAGATATCATTAGCAAACTTAAATTCTGGATTTGAATCTCGCGCCAGTGGCTTAGCCAATGACGTCGACCGCGGGCTCCAACGCCAGCGCCCTCAGCTGTTGATATCGATCGCGACTACATAACCTTGAAATCGCTGGAAGGGGAAGGGGGTGAGGAGGTTGGCCGTAGACATCCGTCCTGGGCCTTATCGCATCCCTGGCGGGGGCGGCGGTGCGACTGCCGCCGGTGGAGTTGATTTACTAATGAAGAGTAGGCGTAAATTCGGGCGGGCGATCATTTAAACATAAAGCCCTAAAATGGGATTCGCGTCAAATATGACGGACAGTTTTGGAATCGAATGCTGTTTGTCGGATTTCAGGTGAGGAAAGAGAATCGAAAAGTCAGATAGGTGTTTAGCGAAGCTCGGTTACCAGTAAATCTGTTTCTTTTTTTCTTTATTTTTTTTAACCAAGGCTAGCTTAACCCAACTAGGGACCAAACTTGAGCCAAGTTAAATTTGCTTAATCGCAGAATTCTATCGTCTATTCTACCCTCCGTAACCTGATGTGAACTATATTAACCGTTTCTAACGCATACTCATTTCGACTTTCGTCAAGCCGCACAGAGCGAAGCTAATCAATCGTTGTGGTCGGCATAAGCTAGGTGTGGCTGGATGCCATAAGCCTCGCGCCGCTCAACGCTGTGACGAAAGGTTGAACACAAAAGGTAAGAAGTGCTTCGAAATTCAGTGTGATAAACACGCTTTTTTTTCTTTTTTTTGTACGGATTTGTAAATTTTTGATTCGTCCGAAAATATTTTAAGTTTAACGTCGTGATGGTTACGTATGCGATTCAGCATCGAGGGATGTGTACATTCAGCATACTAAAAGAAAAAGAAACTGTTCTGCGTAGTCCTTTGCGTGCGTGTAGGTTAGAACTTAATTGTTCTTAACCCAATATCCAAGTGCTGGTGATAGTCCAATTCTTCCCTTGGTTCTACGATTTCTGTAGAAATATTAAAATAGGCTTCGGTAATTTTTATTAAATTGAAAAAAAAATGACACGGGTTCTTATTGACAAAAAATCTCTAACTACCTCGGAACCTAAATGGCACCAGTAATTAGTGCTAGAATTAGTAGTTACGTTCAAGTTTTTGACTTTGTTTGTGTGGTTTCGTATCCTATTTTTGTATGAGCCCTCGAGATCTTTTTAATGTTGCTAGTTAATTTAAAAAGTTGTGGACCGTGGGACAGATCCGTTGATCCCGCTGTGCATCTTAAACTAAATTTGAGCGGCAAATTGGACGCCCTGTTTGAGTGTTTCTCTTATCAAGCTATGGCGGGCGACGCGGACGGGAATAATCAGCCCTCCTCACTTTCTCTTTTTATTACTCGCAGTTCCTCAAATCCTCCTTAAGCTTCCTCTAAAATGCATCCAAAGAAAGCAGCTGTCCTTGTCCCGTTGAGCGGATCAAGGCGCCCCGCGGATTCTTTTGTCTCTTTTTACTGCAAGCCCGCCAACTTCGAATTGAGTCAATTTGGGACGCCGCACATAACATGTCCGACACGCCAAGACTTTTCCCTTTCCAACCTTAAGGCGCACTTTTTATGCGGAGTGACCGCACAATGACCTCCGCATCAAATTTGACTGCCAAATCCCCATCTGTAAGCCTTAATGGACTCTTTTCTCCAATCGGAAACGCACCCCTTCTAAAGATTTCAACTACAGCGCCTACTTCGCCTTCGTTACACGAAATATATCTTTCATTACCTCGTATGCATACAAACACGGTGTCTGTAATGATGCCTGTTAACCCCTACAAATTAAATAAAACTACACTAATTTTTTAAGATAGCATTTTCAACCTCTTGGTTTAAATTTGGTGCTACCCTCCGTCGTCAAGCCGAGCGGAGAGATAGCGGAACGAGGCAAAAGGCATCCAACTTAGCCCAACC
>Ga0058701_10003537_pt1 | contig 12396 bp, 5 predicted proteins | sample AgamicOrMae_FD_97039 | JGI IMG/M metagenome (GOLD analysis project Ga0058701, IMG submission 97039) | Agave microbial communities from Guanajuato, Mexico - Or.Ma.e | ecosystem: Host-associated > Plants > Phyllosphere > Phylloplane/Leaf | place: Guanajuato, Mexico | collected 2012-06-04
CGTTCCGCTATCTCTCCGCTCGGCTTGACGACGAAGGGTAGCACCAAATTTAAACCAAAAGGTTGAAAATGCTACCTTAAAAAATTACAGTGCAAGACATTTCTGGCAAACAGATTTTATTTTTCCGTACTAATAACCGACGTTTTTCTAGAACACAACCTTATATTCCTTCGAGGAATTCACATAATTTACATGCTTCCCATTCCCATAAGTTTTAAAAAAACACCAAATTCTTCCAATCAATTTTTCATTATTTTTCGCAAGTTTTTCAAGACTTGGTTGAATATAACTCACTCATGAATTCCATAGGTTTGGGGGCTACACTGAAGTAGGTAAAGTGCTAAACCAGACGTTTCATCGTTCAACAAGTATCGTAATTTGTCCAGAAACGCTGTAGGCAAAATAACTTTATAAACCGGATCGCCTTAAATAGTACCATGGATAAACATCCGTACCGCAGAGGAAGAAAGTTTCAGACTCCTCACAAAGCCTAATTTAAAGGGTAAGATACTCCCGATCTCGACTGACTATCCTTTTCATTGACAGCTCATTGTCAGTTGTTTCAAGTTTCTCGAGAGAACAGTACTCTTCCCACCATACACCGAAGTGATGTTGGTTGCCTATCTTGAGTTTGCACTCTGTTTAAACACTTGCTCCTTGCGCGAGATTTTTGTTTCTCGCAGACACAACAAGACGGGGCAGCCATCCAACATTTAAAAACAGTGACTTCAAAGATTTTTTTAAGTCAACCGGCAGATACGGCGTACGTCGCATTTTATAACATGATCCAAAAGATGGCTCGCATGATTTAGTCCTGCAAAAATACCTTCTAACAGACGAAGTTTTAAAATTATCTTTCAACTCGGATAAATTGTAATCTCAATTATTGGTAAATGTCCAACTCGAGTGTGCTGAGTATCGTGACCCGGAAAGAGAAAATTGCGCCTTTTAATCTGTTTTTATATTTTTTAAGTCATTTTTTTAAATACAAAATTGTTACAACAAAAAGGAGAAAAATCAGCGTATTTCCTGAGGAAGGCCTTTATTAAACTCGACTCGAAAAACAGAGTAGAAACCAAAATGAGTACTTTTTGAATGTAGTTTTATCATGGCCTAATTTAACGAAACTAAATTCCTCCTTCAAAATTCCACGAATACTAACACTAAACATAAATTAAATGTCATCTATTGTTGCCAATCTCTCGAATTCCTCTCGAAGTTTGTGACACTTGTCAAGCTTTGATTGCACGTGTACCACCCACGAAAGAACACTGCACGTCTAGCAAATCATGAGACAATACAATCCTAGGTTTAGGTTGGCAACCTGCGTTTCAGGCAATGGCGCCAAAATTTAAGTTGGCAGCACTAGAGAGAGCCCCTACTGACTGACATGAGCCCTTCACTAGCGCAACGCATGCCATGTTTACTTTAAGTGCTACAAGATTTAATACAGTGCGAACGGATATCTTAGTAAATACAACGTCTCTGTCTGTCATCAGAGTATAATAATCCGATTAATCATTCAGATACTGAGACAAGTCTTATTGGTCGAAGAGAGTTGGGGCAACTGCACACGCCCCTATTCCTCCGCCCGTCGGTACTTTTTTTATCGTTGCGTCAGGTTAAACTAGTCTAAGGTAGGGCTAGGCTGTATAATGCTTATCTGATAAAATACGTTATGTTGGGTTAAGAAGGTCGTGAGTCAAGATACCAGATTTAATTTTCAATTGAATTACGCTAAGTTAATTATATTTTGGAATTTACGTACAGGTAGTAATTAGGGTATGGGAATGGGTTCGGTGGGTCAATTTTAATCTAAGTTTATGTAGGATTACGTTTTGTACGTTAAGTTTGGTATGCTTATGCCCAATCAGGTTAACATGTTTTCTATAAGATTATGTAAAATTTGCGTGGGTTTATAAGACTTAGAATTAGGTTGGACTACCTCAAGTTTGGTTTGGTTGCCTAAGGTAAAGGGTACAGTATACGAAAACGTAAAAAAAAGATTGGCCCAGCTGAAAATATGCAAGGTATGAAGAATGACATAAAAATGCGTTGCCTTGGTTAACTTCGGTTAATTTAGGTACCTTGTGCCTCACCGTTCGGAAGTGCATCACTTTGTTGCTGCTCTTGTCACCAAGCCTACAGCCGCTTAGAAAAGAGCACCAAGCTTGGTGACCGTTAGGGTTAACCTAGGTTAGGTTAGGTTAAGTTTTCCGGCGAAAGGTGGATCACCTGAAGTGGGAAATTCCACCTTAAAGTGAGGAAGAGGAAGCGAATTGCACGTGTATCAGTCAGCTCGCTCGCTTGTTTCCTCTCCATTTCGCTTTCAGAGCAGGGAGCGATTCGGCTGTCTTTCAGAAGGTATTTATGAAAACAAACCTTCAAGTAAAAGTGAGGAGGGAAGCGAGACCTCCGAGTGTCGAGGCCACGTGGAGGCCGACAGAATGCGCACTACTCAATACTATACCGCCTGTAACATTCTTTAAGTAATTTCGTTTAACGACGTCGCCCGCTAGGCAGCAACTTTCGTCTTACGTGCTTTTAAAATCGATCATGCTGTACGAAACTGATTGTAAGCTAGTGTCTGGATTTTTAATGTATGTTATAAAGATTGAGTAGCCGATAGGGATAAGGGATATTAACTGAAATGCAGAAAATAGCAAGGAATATCAAGAAAAGCTATAGAGAGCAAGGAATATCAACTGAACTGGAGAGAGCGAGGAACATCGACTAAAAAGCTAGAGAAAGCGAGGAATATCAACTGAAAATCTTGAGAGAGCGAGGAATATCAACTGAAAAGCTTGAGAGAGCGAGGAATATCAACTGAAAAGCTGTAGAGAGCGAGGAATATCAACTGTAAAGCTTGAGAGAGCGAGGAATATCAACTGAAAAGCTGTAGAGAGCGAGGAATATCAACTAAAAGGCTTGAGAGATCGAGGAATATCAACTGAAAAGCTGTAGAGGGCGAGGAATATCAACTAAAAACCTGTTGAGAGCGAGGAATATCAACTGAAAAGGTTGAGAGAGCGAGGAATATCAACTGAAAAGCTGTAGAGAGCGAGGAATATCAACTGAAAAGCTGTAGAGAGCGAGGAATATCAACTGAAAAGCTGTAGAGAGCGAGGAGTATCAACTGAAAAGCTGGAGAGAGCAAAGAATATCGACTGGAAAAGTGCAGAGAGCACGTAATATCAACTAAAAAGATTGATAGAGCAAGGAATATCGTCTGAAAAGTAGGGGCAAAGTATATAATTTCAAGAGCAGGAGAGGAAGACGTATAGATTGAGTGATTGATTTATTTTTCTATTTTCAATAAAACATTTATGGCAAGATTTTAGATATCTACTCAGTCTTATTTTGTGTTCAACGTCCGTTACATGCATATTAAAAGAAATATTTGTCTATCAAAAAGGCTTCCGAAATGAAATACCCATCACATGTCTAGACTAGCCGAATTGCAATGCTATACTTTCTTCTTCGAATTCTTTGCGTATATGGTTAAGAAACAAGTGACGTATCGAAGAAATTGCTTGGCTTCGGAACGTGCCAGGAAGTGTTTCTTACGACGAGTTAAGTTTTTCTAGGAACAACTCGTTCTTCGAAGCTCTACGCTGTAACTTACGCAAGGTTACTGATCTACTGGCGTAAACACGCAACGGGGTGGGAAACGCAATGTATTTATGGCCCGCACAGTTGCAACACGAATGCATTTGGGATCTTGTAACCACGATATCATATTTTGGTTATGATAGAACTCACGAAAAACGCTTAAAATCTATAACGCGAATGTACAATTCAGAATCTTATCGTTCCGTCTCTCAACTCCAACTTCCGAACGACATTCGGATAATGATATTTTTCGGCACTGTACCGGCTGGAACCAACATTTTTGTGGACAACATTCTGGGAACATATTCCAAGATCGCAACCGAAATGTGTCATGTCTCAGGACCTCCGTTATTTCGAACCATAAAAACCCGAGTTACATCTATTTTGCACGCATTTGTTACTCAAAAGAACTCGTTAGGTATTGAAGGTACAGGTTATAACTCCAGCCGCGTTCCTGTTTCGCTGCTTTTTGAAATTCCGATCCATTTTTATGAGCTTTCACCGCCGACTCAAATAAAAAAGGAACTTCTACAAGCACAGGTGAAGCGTGATCGGATCATGGCGTGGACACTCAGTGATACTTTTTCCGTGGTTAATGACGTCATCCAGATCGCATGCCGACTCCACGACGTTTGTTTACATCTGGGGACTCTGCCAAATTCCATGGATGAATAATTTACGACATCGCCACATAAGTCGTTTGAAAACTGCTTGCATTAAGGTTAAGTGTAACGTTTGCAGACGGGGGTAAATGTTTTTATTAGTCCTATTTTTTCTTTGCGTTTAAGTGTATAACATAACACATGTTTTCGGTAGTTTTCAAGATGGTCTTATCAATAGGTATAATGAAAAAGCTCTTGTCGAGACGTTACTTTAGATATGGCCACTGACGGAAGTTTCGAAAAATAACCAATTTACGTCATGTTCCCGAATTTTCGCGATTTCATATGAAAAATACCATCATATCTAGACAATTATAATCTCTTTGAAAGATTCAACTTGTAAGAAAAACGCAATAGAGTCAAGTTGAACTTTATTGGGTAAAAAAGTACATAATTTTTAAAGGCCAATATTTTATTTAATCAGGCGATTAATTCATATATTCTCGCAATGTTCTTCGAATTTTCCTAAATATTACAAGGGTTTAATTTAAAAATAAAAGGGCATTACGAGTTCTTAGACCTATTTCAAATCTCTCCACAAGTGTTCACTTCATTTCTTGATCATCTATCTCTTCCTACGTCAGCTTTGATGAGAGAGAAAGCCAAACACGGTGGGCAGCTTTCGGCTTCGTTGCAATTTAAATCATTGCGAGTCACTGTGATAGAGCGATCAAATAATTGGCTTGGTCGCATAATGCGCCGATTTCTATCCTAGCTGCTTCCGACGCGAGGCAAACATCATACCACGGGTGCAGCAAGGTATGAAAGCAGGACGATTTGAGTCCTTTAAGTTTCGAGGGTATTAAGGTAATATTGGATAGAGTTATAGAGAGCACCTCTTAAGTAATATTACTCAGGTGGTGCTAAAGAGTGTTTTAAAAAAGGCCAATTTTACTATTATTGTGGAAACATAACCATTGCGAAACAGACCTGAACATTCTGAATGTCATGGGTATGTGCATGGGTGCACTTCTTAGGAGTAACCTGTTTTTCTGCCCTAAAAATCCTGGGAAACCAAAAAATGCCAAGAATATTGTAGAATCAACTCTAAAATTATTATTTTTTTAATAAAAAAAGAAAATGAGTCAGGTATTTTCCTAGCAAGAGTTCTGGTAACCTGTTTGGTTCCTTGTGTTTCCTTGTCTTCAACAGTCCGTAGCCTGATTAGGCCCATCGGATTATTTGCTCTTTTCTTTTACTCTCGAAAAAGTATTTTTCAATTATGGTCTTTATTTTTTAAAGCATGTAATTAAAAACTTGCTGGACGTGAGAAAGTACGTCCCTAATATGGAATGTGTATCACTCAAAATATATATTTTATGTGGAAAGGATAGGGTCATAGTGGTCCTCAAACCACTAAACTGTAGGACCTCTCTAAATTATAATCAGTGATTGTCTGAAATGGCTATATTGACTGAGAATCAGCCCATAGAGCACCACTGAAAAAATTCAGAGGTGTCATATTGACTGAGATTCAGTGAATTTTTACTGAATCTCAAAGACTCTCATTGATTCAAATTCAGAGTGTAAGCCAGGGTTGAAATCAAGCTTCACAAGAAAAGCCTTTGTGCATTGTTTGAAACGCGTGACACCAACTAGCCTACATTCTAAATTTGAATCAGTGAAATTCTCTGAGATTCAGTGAAAATTCACTGAATTACAAATAGTCACTGATTCAAATTTAGAGTAGATACAACTAGATCCAGCTAGGTTCACCTAAGTAAGCTCAGGTCCGGCTATTTTTGGTTTTGTTCTGACAGGTTAGGTTGGTTAGGTCAAGTTCGACAATGTAGGTCAAAAGGTCGTCTGAAAGGTGAAACTGTCGCGCGTCTTGGTATGCAAATCATCAACGGTACTGGCCATAAGGTCACCAAACAAGGAGGGGGCTTTATCAAAGGAACGACCTTTGGTCAAGACGGACAAAACGTCCCAAAATACCGCATCTCCCCTCGCACAAGTCCAAACATTATCGCGGGATATTTGATCAAATAGCCCGAAAAGAGCGCAAAGACCGTTTTTGCCGATTCAGCCAATACGCCCAAGGTCAGAGGCTCTGCAAAGACTCCGCGCACAGACTAAATGTTGTTTGTTCCACAATGCTTAGAAAAAGTATATCTAAAGGCACGTTTCTGGCACCCGTACCTTAACGCGCCCTCTTAAACTTCAGACTCTGCTCGTTGGTGGAGAAGAGGAGAGGCCAGGGGAGGAAAACGCGCTAATTTTTAAAGGCTACCATTTCCGCCTCTTGTGTTCTACCTCATGGCAAAGGCGAGAAAAAAAAAAGGAATACCCAAACTGCATGTCTTTCGTGTCCGTCATGGAAGAATTGTTGAGCCGGATTAGAGCACAAGAGATAGGAAAAGCGGGTACTGTAGTTGTCATAAGCGCCAAAAACCACAAGCGCCAATCCGTAACCGCCAAACGAGAAAAGTCGCAAACGCCAAAGGTCTTAACCGCAATACTAATCTTACCTAACCTAACTTAACCTAACCTAACCTAACTTAGCCCAACCTAAATTGACCTAACCTAACCTACACGAACTTTGGCGTTTGCGACTTTTCTCGTTTGGCGGATACGGACTGGCGCTTGCGGCGTTGGCGCTTGTGGTTTTTGGCGCTATCGAATGCCCCCCGGAAAAGCAACACTAAATTTGAATCAGTGAGAGTTTCGAAGATTCAGTGAAAATTCACTGAATCTCAGAGACTTTCGCTGATTCAAATTTACAATAAACTGTGGAAACTTCAAGTGAAGGCGGAAGTAGGAGAGAGAGACAAGGAAAGTTGGGCCCAAAAGAGATGAAATACAGAAACATATTTAACGTAAAATACACATATGCTTAGATCAAACGTTATTAAGATAAACTGTCTTACGTAAAGCAGGTAAGCGAGTATCAAAAACAGGTATTGTTTCACAGCCCACACTGCAGGTTTGCTCGACTACTGTCAACGGACTCAAAAAAAAAAACTGTAGGGTACCTTCTGGTTCTAAACAATAAAACTGATAACGAACGAGTCGAAAACCAGTTATTCAATGATCGGATTCTAACAGAGTAGCAAAATTGCCTTTCCCCCGCTGTAATCCGCAACGAAAATTTTTCATCCTCAGACATCAACCTCTTCTGTCGAAATCACAGCTTCAAAATTCATATTGTAAAATATACTGCAAAATCCGTTATTGCAGTTTGCCCTTAGATTTGTATATGCACTATTGTATTCAGCCCTTTGATTGGGGCTGAAAAAAAATTAAACGCTTTGTGCCTTTCTTCGTATTTCCCTACGCTCAGTGAAACGTGCTTAAATTATGTTATAGAATTAACTGTGGGATTTTAGCTTTAAAAAATTGACGGCGAGCAAAAACTTTACGATATTAAAACTGCATAGTATGAGAGAAATCGACCTTTTTAGCGGGTTCCTAACATTGAAATGTGTTTGAAAAAAAATGCAAAAAAGATTATTCAAGTATTCAATAATTTATTTATTTTGCCTAAATCATTTTTATAGTCGGCTTGCTGAATACTTTCTCAGAGAAATTTGAAGCTCTGGTTCCGAAAGAAAAAGTTGCAAATCAAATCTTAAATATTTGCAGCGCATATTCTAAAATATAATGGCAGCTTTTCTGCGCTTTTAGAATCACACGTGGCTACCTGACCCACCCTACTAATTAAGTCCGAAATTCAGGTGAACGTTCGGGATATAGTGAAGTTCATTGAGTGAATTTCACTCGGTGGGTTTGTTGGAGGAAAGCGCGCACTGACACGCGCTGCTCCGTCAGATGAGACCGGCTGGCGCCGAATTTGAAATTTCGCGCGTGTCGCCGAACCGGCCACCCGCCTTGGCGCGGCTCGGCTCGCCACGGCGCGGCACGCCACATAAACAGCCCTTCCGTCACCTGCACATGAGTTGAGTTATTGGGGCTGTTAAAGTAGTTCAAAGACATGTGCGCGGTGCGGCGGCCGTGCCCTTGTGCCGATTTCCTCGTGACGCATGCGGACAGCCTAAAAAGCTTTCTTCAAAATTTCGCACTCCACGAGATTCTGTCGCAGAATTCGCAGCACGCGACTCAAATTTCGTTTCAAAATCAATGTCACGACCTACCCGCTATTTTCGGGAGCTTGCTTCCGCTACGCAATGGCTGGCGCATCGATGCTCTTGAAGCTTTCGGGTAGAACGAACTTTTTCGCCCAGAGCGTACTCAATATCACTCTAAGGTAAAGCACGTTTGCTCAAAGGTTGTATTCCAGCTCGCAAACTAAACCACACCACCGGGAAAATGTTGGTTCAACTATTTGTTGGGAAAAAAAGTAAAAGACAGGAAAATATCATATTATTTGAGCTTAAAACACATCGCAGGAAAAGAAAATTTCTTGCTTCAACTATTTTTTTTAAAAAATAAGAAAAAGGACTAGAGAAATATGTCATTTGTTTGGGCCCATCCACTGCCAGCGTAAAATAATTTGAAACTTAACTGAACTTAGTGTAGGCTACAAGTTTTATCTAAAACCTTGGCCATGGTTATTCGGGATTTCAATAAGCCTATGGTAACTTAAGATACTAGCACTAATGACTAATTTACGAAAGGCAACACCTATGCAACACCTGCGCTAAAAAAGACTAAGGTTAAACTGCGACCCTTGTCACGGTAGGTACTAGACCTATTTGAGGTTAGGTGATGATGGGGATATGAATGAAGGGGATATGAATGAAATGGATATGAATGAAGGGGATATGAGAGGGTTAAATGAAGGTGACATGAGGATACGAAGTGATATGAGAATAAGGATAATATGAAGATGTGAAGGGTGACTTTCGAGAATAGAAAGGGAAAGGATTTGGAGAAGAATATGGTCAGGATATAAGGATAAAGATATAAGAAAATGTGAGAGGGATATAAAAAGAGGATAAAAGGTTAGGTTTTCTTGCCTATATCATTTTTTTTTGCAAAATACGAGATACAGTGAATTGGAAAAAAAAACATTCTCCCTCTAGCGCTCCGCTCTTCTTTATTATTTTTATATCGTTTACGGGAAAGTTTTTCCGCTTTTCCGACTTTTCCGATCGTGTCTTACGGCGCAGACATTTCCACACGTCTTGTTCCGCAAAATATCTGCGAAGCCGCGCAATATCGTACGATGATACGCCAAAGACTCCGCGTCGCGTTGGCGGGTCTTTTGCGAACTTTGTCGCTCCTTGCGCAAGATATGGCGTGCGAATTACGCAATGAGTTTGAGTTTCTTTCATGATGTGCTCTTCAGTTTCACTATAGTGGAAAATGGGTGCCGTGACAGATCCGATAGGCAGACCTGAACATCACTACAATATCACGTACATGATGACTAATTCTAGGCGACACCTTCGGATTAGGTGGTCCCATTTCAATGGAGCATGTGTGACAGGCAAGATGAGGACGTGAAAATCTCACAATCAAAAACTTCTTATGACTTACTACCAAGCTTTTCCCACGTTCACTGCTTACTACCTATAGTTTTTCCCATGTTCACTATAAGACTATGACATGCTAATTTGAGATTGCTAGGTTCGACTTTCGTTACGTTAGGTTAGTAATGGAACATTAAGTTTCTTTTAGATTTTGAGGAGGAAACTTTCAAATGGGTGCTGAAAATTGATGAGAAGAATTTCCCGAAAATACAGTCCATCATACTGCGTATTGCATTTTCCAGAAATCGGCATTAAATTTTCAGGACACTGATCCCCATACTTTACCGTTGTTCGTGTCACACAGATATCATTGTGAAGAAAAATCTTGCAAAAATTTCCTTAAAGTTAAAGTCGCCTATTAAAATGTACAATGGCCGCTTTTCGAAAGACAATTTACTCTCCAATAAATACCACATTCTAAATTTGAATCAGGGAGAGTCTCTGAGATTCAGTGAAAATTCACTGAATCCCAGTCAATAAATAATCACTGAATTTTTTTCAGTGGTGCTATATAGACTGAAATTCAGTGAATTTTCACCGAATCTCAGAGACTCCATTCAAATTCAGAGGGCAAAACTGAAAGTACTCTCGCGGAAAAAATGGTTTTGTTACGGCAACAAAATTAAGGACAACAAATGATTTTTTTGTTGCTTCAACCAAAAATTTTGCTGCAGCAACCATTCGTTTTGTTGATTGAACTAAACATTTTGTTGTAACAAAATACTCTTGTTATACCTATTTTAACAAATGATTTTGTTGGTATAACAAAAACTTTTTTTCCCGTGAAGGTGAAAAAAATTAAGAAAAGTCGGCGTAGTTTAATCGGTCCTTCCGGTCGATCCAGAGTGAGACGGAGTCAGGTCGAGAAAAATGGCGGCAAAAGCGAATTGGCAAGGCGAGCATCGCTCCGCAGCGAACAAAGTCCACGAGTGCGAGGGGTTCCGACTCTCCAGAGCCCATCTGCCGTCTCTCTCGCTCCGATTTGCTTACAAGACACACTCAACGTCACCAAAAGAAGCTGACGGAGTTGCCTTTAAGAAGTGCCGAACCAAAAATCACTGTATTGTAGTCAGCCAAAGATGGCACATCGCTAGACGAGTCCGCGCGTATTGTTTCCTCACCTCCGCCTCTTGGCTTCCGCCGTTTCCGGAAGCAGTCCTCCCCTCAGTGACTCAGTGATTCGTGTGCAGTGACTCCGAGCTTAGGCTCACCTTTTTGTGAGGAATACTTAGTGCCTGGAGTAGCGAGAGGGGTGGAACCCTACTTCGTCCGAGGAGGAGACAACTCTGCCGGGAGACGATGGACGGTAAGGCGAAGATTCGCTCGGAGGAATTCGGGTAGCATCGATGCTGGATTCGTTTTAAAATTGATACAAAAATCGGTGTTCTGGCGAGCGGATTTAGATTTAACCTTGACCTTGTTTGGTTTAGTTTTGGTGTTCCGTAGGACGTGGAATTATTGAGGAGTTCGAACAAAGGGCGCAGCGGGATTTAGTGTAGACCTGATATCGAAATTCTAGGGTCATTGTGTAAACTTCTGGGTTGATATCGTCGGCATTACTGAACAGGTAGTCCAAGTGCTGTAGCAGAATAAGTCATAACCTCGTTTGCTTTGATGCACAAACAAGGGGCTATACAGACTTTGGTTCATCCTTAAGACAATGCGTCAAACACTTTCACCTCAAAGTTCAGGAAATTCCTGATTTCGTGGAAGTTGATGTAGAATTAACCGAAATAAAACGTTCGGACAGAGAACTGGTCAAGTCCAACGAGGTAGGCTCGCTGAGAGTAGAAGCCCTAACTTCGCCAAACATAAATGATCTCTAGAGATGAGAGGCTGCTGAGTCGAAATCACTTTGGCGGTTTTTCAAGAAATTCCTGATGCAAGTGAATTCCTTATGGAAATGTGTTGAGTGAAAGACGAGTTTTTTTATTTATGTATTCGATGCGCGCACGCGAATATCTGTGAACTTATCGATTTGGCTTTCCGATTTCGCGTTTTAACCTAATCTTCCTCTGTAAGGCACTTCGATAACTTTATAATGAGGCACCAGCAACCTGTGAAGGTATACCTGTTTAGGTATGAAGTTCGAACATCGTCTTTGATTACTATTCAAGACTGATCTATCAACTAAAAGGATCGGCGAAATATTTTGGTTGCTATACAGTAATGGCAATAGACTCGCATATCTATTGGTAGGTTTAACCCAAAAACTAACAGCAGGTATCTATTCATCATAACTGAAACAGGTGTGGAGAGAGGCTACATGCAAACTCCGTAAGATGTTAACTGACAATCGCGTAAAATAATTTTCTCATGTGGGCATCTTTTATTGCTCGGAGATACCACTTAATACTTGGTATAAATCGCGTGGTTAATGACCGGAACACTCTACCAAAAATATATTATTTCTTTGCAAATTTGGAGAATTGAGAAGACAGTAAACCGAATTAAAAGAAAATCTTACAATGAATCAATTAAATATTAAAATTTTCGGATCGAGTTTCGTAGCGATTTATGGAGAGCACATCCGGCCGTCATTGTACCCACGTGGGCGGGCGAATAAAACTCCCGAGTCCTACGCAAATTTCATCCGTCATGCTTAAGTTATTAAAACCAAGTAATTAATCTTATTTATGACATACCAACTTAACGAGACACTAATCTCATTACACAAAATGTATATC
>Ga0058701_10003538_pt1 | contig 12396 bp, 8 predicted proteins | sample AgamicOrMae_FD_97039 | JGI IMG/M metagenome (GOLD analysis project Ga0058701, IMG submission 97039) | Agave microbial communities from Guanajuato, Mexico - Or.Ma.e | ecosystem: Host-associated > Plants > Phyllosphere > Phylloplane/Leaf | place: Guanajuato, Mexico | collected 2012-06-04
ATTTTTTCCATTGAAATACGAAATTTTAAGTTTTGAAAAATGCCTAAATAATATTACATTTCAGGTTTCCTGGGGATGATATTTTTTGAATTGTGACGATACCAAGCTAAAAAGGTCCTCTTTTTTTTTCTTTTTTTTTTCTCTCTCCCTTTCTGAACGGCATCGCTGGGCGGTAGTGGGTTTAATGTTCAACGACCCGAAGCTGTGTATGATCGACTCAAAAATATTTCTACGAACTTTCTTAATAGAGCCAACTCACTGCAAACCTCCGTTTTCAAAAATATTTAAGATGTTCTCAGAAAATTTTGAAAACCTTAAATGTAAAAATCATGTAAGCTACATATACGTAATTGCCCAGAAACATTGTATAATTAAACTTAATGATATACAACTGTCAAGGTTTAGCGAACCACTTCTGACACCATATTGTTGCTAGGTCACAATGACAAGTAGTTGCACCTGGCAACGCAGGTGCTATCGTGGTGCGTTCTCTGCGTTTCGCGGGTGATTCCCTAGCCACTTGACTTGGCCAATGTACAATATTAAACATCGACTAAATCCTTCACTAGGTTAACCTAGGTTAGGTTTGGTCACATGCCTTGTTCTTCGCTCCGTTACCGATCCGCTCGGCTGGCGTCACTTTTATGCCCCTAATTGGAGGTGCCGCCTAGAAAATATCAGCATCAGGCCTGGCGCGTTAGGTTAGGTTAAACAAGGTTAGGTTAGTTTACGTGCCGCGGGCCTCAGTTTGCTCGTTTTTTTGGAAAGATAAAGTGATGGAAAGTTCCTCTTAAAGTTACAGCGTTAAACTCAAAACATGCCGTGATTTCTTTCCTGAAAAAAGAAGTTTTATGCGGCATTTTTGCCTGCTGGATGGTTGAACCATGAGATTATGATGTGTACCTCAAACTGGTTTTAGCGTCAGAAATTGACCTCCTTATTCTAAATATCGGCAAGTTCTGGCTGCCGATGGGCTTCCGTCTGACTGCCGCCGAGCTGCCGCCGGCGTGCCGCCGCTGCCGCGGGACCAACCAAAAGAATCCTGACCCGGATAAGGCAGCCAATGAGAGCTCGTCTCAGAACCACGTGACGTCATAAATACTCATTTGGTAACCAGTATTGAGAGATGGTTCACAGCGGAAAGAGTGAAACGGTTGCTGATCTTCCTTTGGAGACTTAAACGCAGGATAAACGCTCTGACCTCAGCGTAGACCAAATAGGTGACACAAGATCAGTCCATAGCTACGTGAGGTCACCAGCTCTCGTAAAGCGGTATCGACATACGCTGTTTTGTCAGATGACTGATTTTAAAATGCTATGAGCAAATCCTCTTAAAAACTTTTCTTATTATTTTAATTTCTATGTTCGAAAAAGGAGTTAGTATTTTTATGTTAGATTTTTTTAGTCTGCTATGTGATAATTTCATTTATTTTTTTGTCCAGTATTGCATATTACTGATTTCCTAATTGTAAGTTAACCTCTATTTCTTTCAAAAAGTGACGACAATTTTTTTTCCTATCGAAAAAATACATAAAATTAACTAATAAAATAGACTATTTTTGTTTTTTTTAATCGCAGCAAATTTCCTGGTGTCAAAAGCTTTATAAAATCTCCTTTAAAGCTGACATCTCTTCCTTAAAAAGTCGATTTTTTTTCTCGTCATTTTCAAATTATGGTATATCCCTGAGAATCGGACTCTCCTTTTGTTGAAAAAAATATTTTTTTTTTAAAAAAAAGAACGCGAATTTCTCGCTGTCATAAATATCATATTATAAGTAATCGAAGCTTCTGTTTTAGTTATAAAAACAACTTTGTACTTCTTCGTATCAAAAACCGTAATTCACTAAACATTTTAAACTAAAATTTTTAGTCTAAAAATAAAAGATGTCGCAATAGCGGACTGTTTTGAATTTGGCGCGCACCGACGCCCGCCAAAGTTGGGGCTCGACCAATGAGTCACAGGAGAAAGTGGCCCGTTATGGCATGGCGTCCACGCGTCTCGCCGTCCGGTGGCCTCGGGATTTAAATCCGACATTTGTCGTGTTTGACGGAGCGCCTCGCCGCGCCGCGCCGCGGCGGGGGCCAGGGGACCGCCCCTAAGCGCTCGCCTTCCCAGGCCCGCTCGTAAAGCATTTCGGCTTCCAGACTTCCAAACATTTTATTATTTTATAATGCGGTCCCTTTTGCGTTGCTGCCAGACTCCCCAACTGGTTTGTCGGCCCGACCTGCTCTGTGGCCAGAGCAAGACTTGGAGAAGAATCATTGTTTGTTCTAAAGGTCGGGAGATACGACGAAAATGCTCGATCGATTTTATTGATGAACTTTTGTTCGGAAGATGTGGACATTTGGTGCCTGGATTGGGACAGGACTTAAATAGGACACCCTGGTGTGCGAAGCACATTGCTTTTTGTTGAGAGATGTCAGTGGTACTTACAAGACACCCTTTTTAAGCGCGGAACTGCTTTATTTTAATTAAATTTCGACTAACGTGTGTTTATGATTTTTAAACCAAATTATTTCATTATTTTTATAGAGAAAACTCGAGAAAAGAAAGACTCATAACTGTCATCAAACTTGTGTAAAACTGAAAATTCTTGTAACAACAATTTGAAATGTTATGTGTTCGACGTATCCGTCTCAATGAGATCTTATTTATCTTCCTTCAGCAAACATGTAGTATTAAAAATTATGTTTTAGAAAATTCTACCTAAGTACTGTATATTTTAGTTTTAAAATACATTTTTCGCTTACTGTACAAAAAAGTACTATTTTCAAAAATTGAGGCGAGACATATTCATTTGTTTAATTTTTTACTAGAATTTTTTTCTTAAAAATAAAAATTTTCATTCAGCATTTCTTTTCGTACTGAATTTAACTCTCCAATTTTTAAATCCCCTTTTAACCCACCACCGCTCAGCGATGCCGTTCGGTCACAGAAAAACTAATCTTTTTCAGTTCAGTATTGTCACAAGTAAACAAAAATATCACCCTCCCTGAAAACCTGAAATTTAATTATTTAGACATTTTCCAAAGCTTGAATTGCGTGTTTCAATGGAAAAAATCATTTCAATTTCTCTTAAGCAAAATTTCACTCCAAATACTTTGGACTGTCAAGGGTGTTAATTACTCTCCAATAAAAATGTTATTCAATATTTTTATTATTGGAAATTTCGGAGGGAGGATGTAAGCCTTATTCAAAGATGCGCATCCTTGCTTAAGATGAACCGTGGCTTGTAATCTGCAAATCACAAAATTTTGTATTAAAAAGGAAAAAGAATATTAGCTAGAAGTTGTTCGTTACCACTGCATAAAATATAAATTTATTTGAGTTACCGCTGCGCCGAAGAAATCCTCTTAGACGAAAAGAGAGAAATATTCTCTGATAATTAGCGGCCTTCCTTTGTCTGTGCGAGACTGTCAGACCAAGTATGCCATGTGGGGTAGTTGTCGACTAATGCTGTGAGGAATTTACCAGGCTCTCCAACTGACAGGATTTTCGAAGCCCACAGCGGACTAATAATTCTTCGTCAAATTTGGCAACAATGCATCCGTGGTCGCGTTTACCTGCTGCATTTGGTCGGACTGTTTCCTGTACCTGCCTGCATCCTTTGGAAGAAGATAAAAGGAAAAATTTTCCATCCCTCCCCCACCCTTCCCAAACAGCGTTCATCTCCGTCTGACAGACGTCCAACGTTGTCCAAAGCCCAACCTGAGGTAGCTTTCAATACCTTTTAGGGACACGACTCAAAAATAGTGCATTTTACTGCCGACTGATGAGATCTCGGTTTCCATCCAAACGGTATGCTTATACCGTGTATACAGTTTGGCGGACTTCTTGGAATTCATCTTGCAATGTTGATTTTTCTGTGCGTGATTTTAGCTTGATTTCAGTTCGTAGCGTATTACATCTTTTTATTAAATTATAGACCTAAAATTTCGTGAGAAAAAGAAAAAAAAGAGAAGAAAGAGATTCCTTTCCATTGCTCTTCAGTTTTTGACACAAAAGCACGTAATTAAGACACTCTATAGACAAATCAGTAGAAATCTACTGAAACCTTCTGATTCTCTGTCAAAATCGAACCACTGATTTCGGTGGTTCGGTTTTGATTGAAAATTAGTGGATATCTACTGACAAAGAGAATCAGTAGATTTTCAATGATTCAAGTTTAGAGTGTACAGACGTGCACGAAGGTAATGACAACTTTGACAATTTTCAAACCTTTAGGCTTGTAAGTAGGACAAGGGTTTTAGGGTCAATGATCATGTTTCAAAAAATGTAGACCCCCCCAAAAAAGGTTGTTTTTTCTTTTTTTCTTTACATGAGTAAATTTGAGTGAGGTTGAATATGCAACCTTCAAAATTTACAGTGTTCAAAATATTATTCTAAAATTCAACCATGTTTAGAAAAATGAGTTGAACTTACGTTTTGTCCAATTTCTGCTCACAGTTGATTTGTTTTTACTCCGTTTGTATTTCCAAAGTAAGAAACAATCTGGACGAGTAAAGTCATTTCGTCGATATCGAATATCGCACTTACAAAAAGTGTGAGTTTGCTGTGTTTGTCGTATTCTATCGACAACGGATATCCACTGGATATCCTGCGGATGTATTGAGTTAGCCCGGGAGCATGTGCCAGGAATTCTGCCCCGAGCCTTAGTCGTCACATTTCAATTTTCCTTTTATTTCTCTGATTGAGACGCATTTTATTGTTAACTTTGGAAAGATTATGTTGTCTCTATCCTGTCAAACCCAAACCAATTAACGCTTTCACGAGAAAGTTGTTCCCGTGAGGATTTCACGCCAAATACGGTTCTTTTATAACTCGAAATTTTTCATATTTTTTCAACCAAAAATTTGCAGTAGCAACGAAGCGTTTCTTGCTGCAACCAAAAGTTTTTGCTGATGCAACCAAACGTTTTTGCTGCTGCAACCAAACGTTTTGCTGCTGGAACTAAATGTCTTGTTGGTGTAACAAAAAAGATTAGTTGATCCATTTTTAACAAATTATCTTGTCAGGGTAACAAAACGTTCTTTTTTGGCATATTCTGTAGGCTACGTATTTCCTTCGATGCAAATTTTCCCTACTCAAATAAAGCGCACTGACTGCCTTGAGGAAACTTTCTACATAAAAATCACTGAAATGCATAAAAATATCGGACGTCACATTGACGTGCGATCCGCAATATTGACGCTTGAATCCATTGGTATGACGGAGAGAAAGTATTCAATTACTATCATTATTTCGACTTTTTAACTTCGTCTGTCTCTGTCTACTCAGATGTAATATTCCCGAGCAGAATTTCTAATAGATTTTAACGAGGCTTGTTGTTGGGGAATACCTCACCAGATTTCCGCAAGGCACAAGGCAATCTTAAATGCGCCATTTTACTTTTTTCTTCCCTGAGCCTCTGTAAATTTTCTTCGTATCGTTTTTAGTATTTAATTGTAGCATCTATTTTTTAATGATATTTTTGCTTGAGAACGTTAATGTAAGCAGCATGAAAGTTGACGACGGTAAGCTTAGGTAGGCTTAATCTAAGTGGCTTGTACCTCGCTCCAGTTTTACTCAACTCGATTTGGCGACAAAAGGTAGAGTAGGTAGAAAATGCAACCATCGAAATTCACAGCAAACAATTATGGTGTCTTTTTTCAGTGGAGGTCGTATTTTTTCGCAAACATACTTAGTTTCCATGAATGATTTTTATTTATTTTTTTGTTGCTCCAGCTGCAGGGCTCGAGGCAGCCGGGCCAATTTGGAATCATTTCTTTGTTTCTTCTCCCGAGACTGACTTTCCAAAGAAAAAGCGACACTCGGCGGTCGCGTCAACAATCAGACGGATCTTTTCGAGATCATCACTCAATCTTAGGCCCTGTTTTCAAGGTTGCAGACGAAATAAAGGCAGCCCCGAAAATTTCCAGCCTCACTTCCGATATGTGAATCATTTCTCGAGCCGCGGTAGAAGCACAAAGGCGCAGCCACTCGCCACCTCACCAATAAGAAGACTACCTCTCGGGGATAAAAATAATATGCAGATATTCGGTCGAGTTAGGCTAGCTGAAGTAAGGCTAGATTTGGATGCGTTAATCCACCACCGCCCATCGATGCCGTTCGGAAACAGAAAAAAAATATTTTAGAGGATCTTTTCAGTTTAATATTGTTACAGTTTAAAAAATATCACCACTCTGGAAACTGAAATTTAATAATTTAGACATTTGCTATTGCTTAAAATTCAGTATTTTAGTGAAGAAAAAATTCTTCCTATTTCCCTTAACCTAAATTTCACTCCAAATACTTTGGACTGTTATGGGTTAATATGGGAAATGTAGATATAAGGTTCCGGTTTATTCACGGCAGGATATTAGTCGAAATGTAGATTTATGTAGGAGGATATTGTTTAGTTAGGTTTGAGGTGGATGTAATTTAGGTGTATGGTAGAATATACATCGGAATGTTAAGTTATTAATAGTGTTGCAGTATATAGGTTAGGTTCGTAAAATGTTGATGCAAAAGACTACGATGGGATATATAGTCGGTAAGGATAGGTTATCCGTCAGAAAGTCAAGAAGGTTGAGATATTGAGGCGAGGACGGTTAGGCAAGGACATGGCAGTTGAAAAAGATTTGGTTCAGTATACGAACAGTAGGTTTTGCTATGTGGGAAAGATTAACAGGCAAGGATATGGGTCAACGTTACCAGAATAGGTTAGGTTCGGAATGTTTTTGATAAGCGTTTCATTAGTATACTAATATACGGTATATATACCGTATCGATAAGGTGTGAAAGGAAAGAAGGGCATGAGAAAAGTTGGAGGATTGATGCCGTGCGGGTAGCCTACCTATTCCTTGCATCGCTTGATGGTTCCACGAGTCACGGGACCACGAATAGGTTTCCATGGCCTGGTTTGTGCAAACCACACGTGCGTGCTACGTGCGACACTACAAGCAGGTGCTATGAAATTCTGATTCGCATTTCCAGGGTCTTTCCAACACCGTTACGTCACGATCTTGGTGCGAATTTACCGGTGTCTTGAAGTGTGGCCATTTTTCTATTATTTCGTCCAAGTCTACAATTTTTACAGAAAAGTAAACCACTGCAATGATTTGTTAGCACGGATATTATTTTTTGATTAATTTATCGAATGATTCACTTGTCAATAAGCAGGAAGATTACCGTGGGATAAGGATATTTAAAAATACGCACTGTAAGGGGGATTACCAGTGAATAAGAAAATGCGGTTACAGTGGCTAGCAACGCAAGCTTATCAATTTGTGGAAAATTGCGGGTTTAAGTGACGTTTTGCAGATAGATAACGCTTTTCTCGTTCTAGAAGTATCCTTTTCTGTGAAAGCGGTAGTTATCTCTCCATGAAAGAAAAAAATACAATCAACTTCATATAGAATAACAAAAACATATAGTGTAAGTTTATCATATTGATTTTTCTTCTTTGAAATCGATCTTCCTTGTTTAAGGAATTTATTGTCGCAGATATGCTCGTTTTTATATTTGACATACTTATGGGGATGTCCTTTACCCAAAATACAAACATCATCTTAACAACGACAAAGTCGCTTTAATTGGTGTATTTTACGGAGAAATTGGATTCAAGTTTGCATCAAACAAAAATGTAATCACTTCCAAAATATTTTTTTTTTACGAAATTTCAAGTTAAACTTTATCGCCGAAATTGAATGTAAACAAAAATTTAATCACATGCAGTTTCGTATCGTTCGAAGTTCAAGCTAAACAATTTCGCTAAAATTGTTTTTTTTTTCATTTTTTTAGGCATACGCTGGTTTTAAATTGACTAAAATTTGGACTTTTTTTGTGGTAAAACCTTACGATTTGGGTATTCTGGAGCGGCACCTGTCACTAAAAAAATATCCATTTAAAAGTGGTAAACAAGAAGTTAGTTGTCGGATACTCCGCTCGATTGGACGCGTTGAAACTTTTTTGTCTGCTCTTTCTCTCTTCAAGTTGTTGTTTGCTAACGCGTAGAGAAGAGAGGCTCTTAAACACAGCTCGGTCGATTTTACTCGAACTATTCCACAGAATACTCATGAGTATGGTAAAATTATTCGGATTTAAATTTACTACTTGTGGTTTTCCGTTAGCAGTACTGTCTTAAGAAGCGTCCAGAAATACTGTATAGCCTGGTAGTACCAGACAGTGTTTCGGAGAAATACACTTTCCAAACGGGTTTCCCCCATCGCATTGTATTTCATTTAAGTACCTTTTTGTTTTATTGAAAGCTTGTGCAATTCTTCTTATTTAATCAACTGAAATTATTATCTTTTTCTCTGAAGTATTTTTTTCCTCTCTTGAAAGACCGTTTTATTTTTATTCTATTCTCATTATGTGATTGAACACTGAGAAAGGTAGGTTAGTAAAGTTTACTTAAAAAAATAGTAAAAATAACTAAAACGTGCAACAGCGAAACAGGGCCAGTACCTAACAGGTTTGCTGGTAAACATTACCGTTACAGAGTACTATTTACAGTTACGTTTACTGGCAAATCTTCTAACGTTTTCAGTCGAGTTGGCTGTCGCTTTTTTTCTTACTAATTTTTAGTAATTTTAACTAACGCAGTTTTCTCCGTAAAGGTTGTTCAGGTGGAACACAGGAATTTCAACCTTTTCAAGTCAGAGCGAAAGTAGGGAGTACATAATTTCATGCATAATGTTACTGTTTTTTTTTACATATTAAGCCGATTTTCCGTGTTGAAATGAACACGCTAAAAAAATTATCAGCAAAAATTTCTTTGAGTAAAACTTTACTCCTGAGGGAAAAGTGAGCCAATATTATCAAAATTTTGGCTCATTTTTCATTATTTAGGAGTGAATTTTCACTCCTAAAGCAATTTTCCTCCCCTGATTTTTTTAGCGGGGAAATAATCACTTTGATGTTGGCCCCACCGTCCCGATAGTCGCGCTCCATCGATGCGGCTTCTTGGGGTCCCGGGTTTGCGACGTTACGTGTAAAACCCGGAGACCGAAGTATCCTTGACCTAGTGGACGTCAATCAGCACTCAACATTACATAAGGAGAACAATTTTAAAGGGTAAAATTACATCTTACATCACCTACATTGTGTTTGGGAAAATTTTATCTGGGTCACGGTGTACACGTTTGGTTGGGATCTGATGTTATTTAACGACGAGGGGCCCAGCACAGCTCGGCGCCACACAAGGAGTTTAAATATAATGACAACATCATAATGAGGGTTCCGCTCGTTCGGCCGGGTTCGGGCCGTTTGACCTACTTTCAAATTCGCCCAAACCCGCGAAATGCCAGGCCAGGAGCAGCAGCTCCGCTCTGGACAGACCCGCCTCTTGTTGCTCTCCGGACTTGCTCACCTTTTTTTATTACGTTCGTGGTTTTCGCACACTTCTCGTGGACCGGCGAAACCTAACTAAACCTGCGTGGCAGCAGCTTAAGCCCTACTAACTTAGCGGTACTTTACTGGCCATGAAACCTAAACTATAACTGGGTAAAAATTAGCCTCTATTTTTGGTTGTCCCATGCCTGTTTTGGGTACACTCTGAATTTTTAAGGTTGCATTTTCAACCTGTTGGCTCAACCCCTGCGACGGTAAGCCGAGCGGAGCGACAGCGGATCGAGACACAAGCCACGAAACTTAACTTAACCTTGGATTACCTGATTAAACGGTCGCCAAGCCTGATGCCGCTTACTTCTCGGCGGCCGATTTAGGGCCGCCGAGAAGTAAGCGGCATCAGGCCCAGCGACAAGCCGAGCGGAGCAATAGCGAAGCGAGGCACAAGGGACTTTCTAATTTTGGTAAACGGCAAGGGGCTTGGTTAGGAAAGGTTAAGTTAGATTAGATGCCTCTTGCCTCGCCCTGCTCGATTTGACGACGGAAGGTTGAACCAAAAGGTCAAAGTTGCTTCCTCAAAAAATTAGTGTATGACAGTAAAACAGAAAGGACTGTAATTAGGTTATTTTGGAAGATAAACCTACGAATAACTATATCAATGAAAAGCGCTCGTCGGAAGCTCTCGATTGATATGGCTTATTGTTGGGGCTATCTTCAAAAATATCCAATAACTAAACTCTTTCCCCTGTTTTCATCTCTGTAACAGGTATGGGACTACCTGAAAAAAGGGCAAGCCTTTACAGTCAACCCGAATTAACCGTTTTTAACCTAAAGACGCAATACTTCGCTCACTTAATTCGGATTTTTAAGAATTTATTAGTGAAATCCCCCCCGAACATTTTTTTTTAATTTTCGGAAAAAGATAACATTTAGTAGTTTGAAACCAACAATGCATTTTAACCCGAGCGGCAAGCTCTTTGTATAAGAATGTTATTTTGTCAGAAAAAAAATATACGAAGTGACTATTTACACGCTGCCCCATTCGAAGAGTATTGGGTTGGATTTTGTGCGTTCAAGTCACCTCCGGTTTAAATACATTAGTTTGGTTTCCGTGCGTTCAAGTCTTCCTTGTATTATCATAGGCGTGCGAATAGAACCGACCAAAAATGATAAGATATAATCGGCTCGGATATAATCAAACTTACAGAATGTAAATACAGCAAATTCAATACAACGCGATATAGGTCAAATTTTGCACTTTAGAAAAATTGAGTTATTCTTGGAAGATTTACCGATTACAACTTCCTTTGCGTTGACTTAATTTTAAACACAACACTAATTTCTCCATGTATGCTCGTAACGAGCGGACCAGCATATACTGTACAAATGTAGAAGGAACAGGTGGTTTTCGGGTCAGTTGGGTAGACTATGAGTCACTGTGAACGTAACAAGCGCCATATTTATGATGTCGGTCAGACAACTTGAATGGCCTCAAGGAACCCGTTTCAGGCGTCACTTCTAGCCAGTGAATGTCCTCTGTTTTGCTTCGCAAATTTTTCGAAATAGCTTACTTCGCTAGCTGTGCTCGTGTGGGAAAGTTATCACCTCTTCTCCTGTGCCTCGTCTCAGGTCCCCCCCCCCTCCTGGAACTTATTTACAAGATGTTTTAATGACCCGATTGCGCAAGAGTGTCCTCGCACTGCGCAGGGTTCAGCTGTCTAGAGGATGTCCTCTGCAGAGTATGAACGATGGTCTGCTTGCCGATTTTAGCCAACACTGTTTAGTTCAGAGGAAGATGTCGTCATGGAGGACGTCCTCTACAGTCTAGAGGATGTCTTGTGTAGTCTCGATGATCTTCTTCATTTAAGTGGATCCGTTTAGCTTCGAGGAAGTTTTCTCTTAGAGGATGTCCTCTTGAGTTTAGTAGATCCTCTTTAGTGGATGTTCTGTCTAGCTTTGAGGAAGTTTTCTTCTATGTAGAAAATGTTATTAGAGGACCTCATTTTTGGTTTAGAGGATCATTATGTTAACTCATAACAGCCCAAAGTATTTAGAGTGAAATTTAGCTCAAGGGATATTGAAAGGATTTTTCCCACTAAAATACGCAATTTTAAGCTTTGGAAAATACCTAAATTATTAAATTTGGGGTTTCCAGAGGGGTGATATTTTGTACATCGTGACATATCCGAACTGACAAGATCCTGTGAAATATTTTTTTTTTCTGTTTCCGTACGGCATCGCTGGGCGGTAGTGGGTTCATATTCATTGATTTTTTCAGTGTGAACGTAGAGGATATTCTGTTTAGTTTAGAAGATACTCCTCGTTGACGTGGATGTCGTGCTTCTTCTCGAAGAAGTTTTCTTCAATGCCGAGAAGGTTCTCTTTACTTTAGAGGACGATGTCTTCGGTTCAGATAATGATTTATTGATCTTTACTCACCCATTTTACCTAAGTTGGGTTTTGGCATCGCCATTTTAGGGGATACGTAACTCTAGGTCATTTACTCTAGTCTCTGACTAGGTCAAGTGTTATCTTCCGTTCAAAACCCATCTTTGAGATGCGCGAATCCCTCTGACGAGGTCTCAGGGGATGGGTCGCAGACATCTTCAAAACAATGCTCTCAAAACCAAGTAGTATTCGGCATCAGAACTCCCCTACGAACTCTTCCAAGTTACCAACTCTTCCAGTATGGCCCACTTATCTCACCCGGCCCCTCTATTAATACATAAAAAGAGTTCCACTTTATTAAAAATATATAATTTCAGGTCCATTCTCTACAATGGTTAGACCCCATACAATGGCCGGTCTCCCAAAAAAAAAACTTTGGGACAAAGTGAACAGTTTGTAGAGGACCATCATGAATCTTCTATTTTTGAGTACACACAAAAAACTCTAGAAAAAACGGGCACTGAGCGTATGCCTTGAATGAGTACCGAGACATCTCGTACTTATTTTGATGGAAAACGCCTCCAAAGAGTGCCACGCTGCCCCACGCAGCGCCACTCGACGCATCTAATGGACGGTAGATATGTCCTGGCTTGTCGGACGATGACTTTACCTCGGGG
>Ga0058701_10003539_pt1 | contig 12395 bp, 5 predicted proteins | sample AgamicOrMae_FD_97039 | JGI IMG/M metagenome (GOLD analysis project Ga0058701, IMG submission 97039) | Agave microbial communities from Guanajuato, Mexico - Or.Ma.e | ecosystem: Host-associated > Plants > Phyllosphere > Phylloplane/Leaf | place: Guanajuato, Mexico | collected 2012-06-04
TGCTATTGACCCGACATGCATTAATATACGGAGACTTGAACGCACGTAACCGTTTAAATGGGAAGTGACTTGAACGCACGGAACCAAACCTAATGCGTTTTAAATAGTCAATAGACACTCCCTTTTTATCATTAAAGGCAACTTTGAAAGAGTTTCTTCGGCAGTGACATTAACAAAATCTCTTATTTTTCTAGGCAGGGCAATGTAATTAAACGCATGATTGAAGACAATATTTGTCTGTGATTGTCATCATTGAAGACAATATTGGTTTGAAAAGCGAGGTGCAGTTAGGAGAAGCTAAGATTAATTCCAAATTTCCAAAGCACGTGCAAAAGTTGGTAGCAAGAGTTAGCGGGTCTAAGGATAAAAATTGACACCGTAGACACATGAGGGTTAAAAAAAAGGCCAAGCACCAAAAGCAGCAACTTACATTTTTAGGCCTCCGCCTCCTATTACCACTGTTATGGCGATTTCTCGGCCGTTTCGACGCGTTCGGGTCGCGGCGGAGGTCATCGGGAAGGTTCGGCTTTGGGTCCGACGCCTCCGGGGGATAGGGACCCCCCGCGACGCCATCCTCCGAGGGATTTCCGTCGCCGCCAACGGGAATGCCTCGTCCCTCGACGACGTCATAATCCTCCTCGGGATAATCCTCGTCAACAGCATCGTAGTCCTCTTCTGCTCCGGGGAGGTCAGGCGTTTCCGGGAAGAGGGGTGGCCCGAGGAGGGGGGGACTTTGGACGAGGAGGCCTAAGGGTCCTCTAAGCGGGAGAGCGAGATGGGCGCTGACGCCTCCCATTGGTCCGCCCAGGTCGATAGGACTGTGCTCTTTCTGCTGCTCGATATTGAAGCGAAGTGCGAGGGCGTTGGGGTCTTCGTCTTTGATGATGCCCAACCCTCCGTTGAGTGAGACAGAGACGAGAGGTCGCCGATTGAGGATCTGAGGAAGCAAGGCAAAGCAAAGCCAACCGGACAGGGCAAGTGCATCAGGCAATTAAGAAGCAAAGCACGCGTGCTTAAGCGCTCATCTAAAACAGGTTAAGTGCTGCTAATTTCTCAGCATGCTGCAAGACGCGGAAGCAACGGAATCAGAGATTCATATAACAGTCGACACCTGAAACCATGACCCCTCATCAAAGAAGACTTCTTGCTCCGACTCTATTTAGGCTAAAATCGTTAACCCATAACAGCCCAAAGTATTTGGAATGAAATTTAGCTTAAGAGAAATTGGAAGGATTTTTCCACTAAAATACGCAATTTTAAGCTTTAGAAAATTCCTAAATTAATTAATCTTAGGTTTCCAGAGGAATGTTTTTTTTACATTGTGACATTACTGAACTGAAAAGGTCTTCTAAAATTATTTTTTCTGTTTCCAAACGGCATCGCTGGGCGGTAGTGGGTTAATAATAACTCAACGTTTTGCGGTATTTTATTATTATTCTGAATCACAGAGCTGATCAGAAGATGAGGTATTATGTTGAGAAGGTACGATTTTGTTAATAGTAAAACTCGATTAGACGGACAGGGCTGTCTGCTTTTCGGCGAAAGAACCTATCGAGGAGCTCCACGTTTGATGTTGGGTCACGAATTTTGATCTCGACTTTGCGTCGAAAATGAGTTTTCATTTTCTTCGCGCTTGGGGCATTTGATTCTGAACTCGAGCCCTCAGTAACCTTTCCAAGACTCAATTCTCAAGCCATATACTAATTTTCGCATAAAGTCCTAGCTGAATACACTTCTTTAAATATATAACGCATCTGGACAAAGTACAGCGGTAGTTAAACCTCGCCCTCATTCGTTCACTCTTGTCGAACATATTAAATGGCAGCACTACGGAGTAGGCAACCCACATGACAGAAATGTACTCAGGGTGGACTATCCCAGAGTAGTTAGGCGCCAGACCATGCGTTGCGCGGCGGTCGTTAGTCTTTTGTCAAAACGCTTTGAACGGTTGCCCGCATATTGGTTTCTCTAAAGATATGATGATGTTAAGGCTATTTCATTCGGTGAGTCCTAAAATCATTAGGCGGAAAAATGAGGAAAAGTCCGAGGAAAAATGATTTTATAGAGTGATCGGTTGGCGAAACGAGAATATGTTCAGCTCATCTTCCCGTGTATTTTCAACCAGCATTACCAAGTATAATACTCTAAAGAGGAAAAGGGCTACACATACATGGAACTTTTAGGAGGAAAGAGGGTTAACTGAGTAAAAAGGAAGTGAGACCAGTCGGCTTGAGAGTTGTAAAAGACTTCCGCTTGCTTAGGTGTCCTAAATGAGTGCAGGAAGGTGTCAAACACCTTCTCTGCTAAACTAGCCTCAGCTGTAATGATACCCTACTTTATACTGGCTCTTATCTACGGTCGGCTGAAGCCCGTTAACAATCTGACCTCTTCTTGCCAACGAACACAGAAGTGATATGCGAGATTACAACCGCAGGTTTTTGCCTCAATTTTTATCATAACGTAAAATATACGCGGGAATTCCGCGCTGAAGCTAAAACCATAACAATAAGGTCTTTATATAATAATATTTAAGCAATTTTTGAAAGTCACTATTAAATCACACAATTACTGGATTTTCGTTTGTTCATTAAAAGTAAAATTATATGATTCGGTAGAAACTTTTTTTTTGGCAACAACGACGCTTTCCTAAAAATAATAATAAAAAATAATATAATTACAACATGAAGTCATTCTTATCCGCAGAATAATGTTTTCCCTCTAAAGTTATTTTTTTTCTTGAGCGAAGAATTTTGTACGTATTTCCCTTGAAAAGAAAAATGTTTGCAGAATAGGTAAGAAAACGGTTTATTAGGAAGGCACAGTGGCATAACTGCGGGGGGGGGGAGTTGAACCCCCCCCCGAAATTTTGGACACCCTCGCGGTACTTCTAGTCCCGTCCACCCCAAGGACGGTTTCCCTAAAAGAAAGGACCCCCCCGAAGATAGGGTCTAGTTACGCCACTGGGAAGACATGAGTTCATGATACCGAGTGACGACGTTAGCGCGAATCAGGTTAGAGCTAACCTACATTTAGACACCAGTCAAACGGCTGCATCACGTTTTTTGATCTCGTAGAAGACCTCTCCGGATGAATCGGCGCCTTCAATAAATGGCGCAAAGTGAGTTTCCGATGCGAATCACAGGCACCCTATTTCCGCGTGAGTATTATGCACGCTGGCCATGGATCGTGTTATTAAAAAGCGAGACGCGGAGGGAAAATTACCGCACGGCGCTGACAGCTCGAGGTAGGCGCCCGTGCCGGCCACGGCGCCAGCGCCGGCCACGGCGCCCGCTGGCTCCAGCTGTTGACGCCAGCCGTGACATAAGAATAACACCCGCCGCTCTGCGCTGTTTTCCTTGTTACTTGTAACCCGCCTTTCTCCTCCCAGCGTTTCCGATCATCCCAACCGAGACGAGATACAAGATCGCTTCCAGCGATTCCCACGAATCTTCCTCAATATTTCGAGAGAGAACTTTAGCGAGTCTGTTTGTTATCATACTTGTCGCTTGTCCACGTGATAATCCACAAAATCTAACCATTTCGCTTCAATGCAGTAATTCTTGGGGTGATCGTAGACCTGTTTTGGGTGTGAAGGTGATATACGGACAAATCGCCATATTACGGTAATAGGCGTTATAATTAACGCCTGTTTTAGTAAGATTTTGAGGTAATATTGTCAAGGGCATATCAAACGAAAGGACTTGGCCACAACAGTATAACTATGTTTATAGTGAGGAACTATTAAATACATTAAGTAAATTTGAGAGGCGGAATTTTTTACTTTCATTACATTTTTCATTACATTATAAGAATTAACGACAGCCTTACGGCTAGATTTGAGTGGATTAGGTTAGAGGCCTGTACAATGCCTCTAGGTTAGCTTAGGTCATTTGTGGCTGCGCCACAGCTCCGCTCAGCTGTCGCCAAGGCTGGTCGCTATGTTAGGTTAAACTAGGTTAAGTTCGGAAAGGTTACGTCTCTTGATCTGCCCTCAGCTGGGCGACGTAAAAGTAAAACAAAGATGTGAGAGATTCCACTTTTCGAGTTTACACTGTACCCGCTGTAACTTCAAGCCCAAAGTAAATTAAATTTACGACCGCTACAGGTGTATTTTAGTTTAAAAAAATTGATTTAAAATGCAATAGATCTGACCTTTTTTTTAAAGCGGATACCTATTTAGGAGTCGAGTTCAGATGTCCAGTTCAAATGCACACGAAAAAAAGGTGTCTACAATCTCTTCCTTCAATACGACCGGAGTCATCCACTAAGTAGCCCAACTAAGTGGGTCGCGCACGACCAAGCCAACCTGCGTCATTCCGGACTTGAATATTTAATCTTTGCTGAAATCGAGTTCGAGTCGACTTCATTTCTCAGTCATAGAGCACGCAACTTGCTCAGAGAAGAAAGGTTACACTCTGCTACTGTGTATAAGTATGGGAGTTAAGCGATGACACTCATAACCGTACCAACGACTGATTACCTCTTACAATGAATCTCCACAGGATTTTTAAACTCTCGTAGTTCACTAGAAAAATGTTTCGGTTAAACCTTTACCAGTAATGAGTACAAACGATATATGTCTGTAAGGCCTACTTTTTTAACTTTTCATAATAGACCTATCAACAACCATATTAATCATAAGTTCTCGCCGATTCCTCTGATTCGACACGTATATTGATAGTTTTTTTTTAGAAAAAAAACTTAAACACTATACGCTTTACAGACTTTTAAGTTTCATGCCCACTACAAATGTCCAGTAGGTCACAAAAGTCATGACCTCTGCTTCCATGAATTTCCTATGGAAGCAGGGGTCATGAATTTTGTGACCCACTGTACTGTAGGTACTGTAACACCGCCGAATACAGGTGTTTTTTCCCATTCGTGTTATTACAGTGGATGTTGTAGTGCAGAGAAGCTGTGACTAATAAGCGAATGGTGTCCAGTCGGGATCAAAATCCACGGCACCCTTTGCTAGGGAGAGGCCCGTTTAAAAAGCGACATGAATTTTGATCTCGATTGGCCGATAGTTAGTGAGAAGGCTGCCACCACAACCGATAGAACTAAAAACCACCTCACTAAACCGCGATCTGAAATGGAGCCTTCACCTATTCCAAAGTTGTAACTTACCGCCGTGCCGCTGCTACTGCCCAAGATACCACTCAAAATGCCGGCCTTGTTGAAGCCACCGCCGCTGCCTAACAGCTGGGAATATGTCGGCCCTTTGTTTAATTCATTTAAGAAGTTTCCTCCACCGCCCTGCAACAAAAAGCACAGTGTTCCCAAAAACTGTAACGCTGTTCAATTAAAGAAAAAATGTCGGCTAAATAAAATTTTGATGAGAAGTACAAGGTTTATCGATACCACAGAAAAAAAAACAACAACAAAAAACATGGGTTTAGCTCCAACGGAACCTCTATGGTTGTCAACTGTCGAAATAAGGGCAGTGTTTATTTTTTGAAGATCAAAAAACTAGTAATCGAAAACAACAATCAAGTCCCACGGCATCCTCGTAAAAAGCGACACAACTTCTTATCTCAACTATGCAAGGTGCGCTATGCATAGCATGCAAGGGACCAGCTGTGCAATACCTTGTAAGTTAAATGTTATCTTTTGTAATTTTACGTACTGTGTATTAGTTTTCTCCGCAATCCTGCAGGATATTATGAAATCCCATGTAAACCTTATGGTAGCCTTGTAATTTTTATTTTCTCTGTACAATCATTGCGTGTTTCCATGTAATCTGAAGCATCTTGTAATTTTGTGATCCCGTATACTGGTTTAAGAGTGGTAACTCCCTCTCTAATCCTTATCACTTTTTAAAAAATATTTATTTGTTTTTGAAAAGTCATGGATGGGGATTTTGAAAGGGGCTGCTCGCTCGAATAGAAAAACTTAAATATTGATTACGCCTATTATGTATAGGATTGGTTGGCAATACGAACGGTGATTGAAGCGGTATCGCATCGCATTTCGGTTACGTGCAAGCGAGTTTGCGCTTTCCGCATATTATTACGCATGTGGTGCATGACCTGATTGCGCTGGCCAAGAGAGTGTTTATCCTCTTTAATCTGCTGGTACAGATTAAAAGAGGACAAAGATGCCGCTCTGATCAGAATGCCCGATTCCGGTATTGCTGCGCGTGGTCTCTTACAAACTTGTTCTCAACGTCAAAAATCTTTACGTATAATTTATGCATTTTCGGAAATTTATTTTCCTATTTAACTTATTTCATAAACAACACTTTTGCTAATTTTTGTATTCTAATATTTTAGCAAACATTTTTCAATTAAACATTTTCGAGCATACGAAAAATAAATCGGTTAACACAACTTTTTCGATCTCTAGGAACAGGAACATTATGCATGATGTAGGTATTTTTTACACATTTGTAACTCGAAAACGGTTAGAAATATCCAAGCACTTTGGCTTTTTTTCGGAACCGCCAGGTTTCCGCGCTTCCAAAAATAGGTCGATGTGCTAGGTTATCTCTAACCGTTTTCGAGTTGCAATTGTGTAAAAATTACATCACGCACAATGTTCCTGCGTCCCTGTATCTCCAAAAGCTTTTGAAAAAGGTACTGACGTCACAACTTACTTACCCCTCCTCCTAGAAGGCCATTCAGAACGCTGACCGCCCTCTTTTCTCTGGGGCCCAAGTTTTCTGAAGACCCTAATTTCTGGAACAAAGAAAAAAAGCTCGTTAAAGAACTTGTGAAATAATGTCGCGCATCAGTTTTACTCTTAACGTCTTTTTTCTCTGTCTTTTGGAGAAGACTATGCGCATCCGCCCACAAGTTGCTTCGGTCCGCTAGGAAGTGAAAACGCGTGCATTCCCAAGTTACGTGCGCTGCGTGCGAAAATGACTTTTTATCACACAGACGAAGCTTTGAATAAGTTCTCTCAGACGATGTGCCCTCTTCATGTATCAGAGTCGAATAAAGAAACCCTGCCAAAATTCTATACATCATATTAAACCAAAATTAACTGAAGCTAACCTAAACCTGCAAGTTCCCCAAAGCTAGGCCAACCTTAACTGTAAGCTGACGAAATTGAATCGCCCTCCTAACCTAACTGATCGGACTTCTCTCATTGTTACCCCAATCCAACCAAAACGCTTCAACTTGCGCTGTACATTTGAATGGAAGCATTCTTTATTTTTTCCCACTCCTCCCGTTGGTATGCAAAGCGAAGCGACGCTCAGGGCATCCAACCTAACCTAATGTAATATATAGTTGCCAACCCTGTTGCCGCTTGCTAAGCGGGATTGGACTTGGCGTGAGATTAACCTTGATTATATTAAATTGTGTCACGTGCCTCGGCTGACGCTCCGCTTGGCGACGAAAAGGAGAACAAAAAAAGTGGGAAATCCATACGGGAGTAACTTAAAAACAGTCGTCTTTGAGGATTTGTCTGTTACTTCGAATGGGACTTCCGGAAGTATTGGCGGGCAAACGAGATATAATGTTCGCAACGCGAGAAGGCTTCGGCTCTTGGAAGGCGGTGGCAATTGCGTAATGGACCGGGAGCCGGAGCTGCCGGAGCTGCTGGCGAGGAGTACCTCAAGGATTTTATCGGACCTTCAACAATTAGACTAGCCATCTCCGAACTCGAATCATGCCGCAATCTAGGCCTGTTTCGCCAAAATATGCAAACGTCATTAAACGCGAAATTACATTAGCATGTTCTCGCCACAACATGCAATCGGTGGAATTAACTACCGCGAAGAAGAAAGCGGTAACACACTTGGCGACAGCAGAGCGCAGCACAAGGCATGTAACCTTACGTAACCTAGGTTAACCTAACCTAATCAAAGTTAACCTAAACTACGCGGCTGTGTGTCGTTAATCCACATAATGCGATGAAAGGTTGAATCAGGATACGACACAAGGGGCATCACATTCCACCGTCGAAATTTAATGGGCACTGCGGCTTGAAATTTTGTAAAATCTATTTTAATCTTGGAACGGAAAAAATTGTCTTAAGTTGAGGTTGCGTACTTAAAATTCAGGAATTAGGTTGACTTTTGTTCAGATAAACTCTTTGCAATGCGCTTAAAACAGGTGGTTGGCGGGAAATTGGTCAATTTGTAATCGAACAAGATACCGTCTTAACTCGAAGGGCAGCTTGTTTCAATAACCACTCTTTTCCGAGGGAATTTTTCAATGGGAGTATCCATCGACCCGACTGCCTCATTTAAAATGTATTAGGTTGGGTTCCGTGCGTTTAAATTCAACTATACATTAATGCATTTCAGGTCAATAGCAACACTCTTTTTTAAACATGCGCAACATGCGAAGGGCGATTTAAACGCCTGTCAACAAATGTAAAATATCGTTGAAAAGGCCTTCTTTTCGCACTTACAAAGTAAAATTGGCGACCCTGAAAACCTATCCCGATGGGACTTGCAATAAGAAGAGCGTACTCTTCAAGATATCGTTAAAATTGTAGGGAGGGGATAGATTTAAGCTGACTCGCAGGTCAAGCTACGCGCAATCACTATTTCTAAACACGTTTTTTATTTTTTTGCGTGTTGTATAAAAATCAGTAGTGTCATCCTATTACTGGTCTGGTGGCACTACTGCCATTATGCAAGATAACATCTTTGTTACGAGCATTTACAACTGTCCGCATGAATTCTGCATTTCGACGGTCTTACATAAAGAGCCCGAGTCGGCATTCGCAATATAAATACGCGATCGTTTCAGCAACTCCGCTTAAATAAGCTGAGATAATCAAAACCTCAATAGCCGAATCAAAGAGCCAACTGCGGAACTCATTGGAGCAACGTTATTATCAGCTTTCTCTAGATCAATAAAATATTGGAATTGACCCTTCAAAAAAAAAAAAAAAGATTTTGCTGAAGGAGAAACAATGAAACCATCCAGCATTGGTTCACGGATTAGAATGTTTCGAGGTGCATGTTTCTAAAAAACCAGGTATGTAAAATTCTTCAAACTACAGAGTTTTGACGTTGGGGAGTTGGAGGCGATTATCGTTTTAAGAGGTTGTTAAAGTAAAAGTCTTGGAAAATATTTTGAGCTCTCCGAAACGGAGTTCGATCAGAAAATAAAGATGCGGTTACGCCGTAACAGTGTATTGTAGCAAGGCCTTTCTCGTAGAATCTGCCGCGGCAAAAGTGCACCTGAAACATTATACTTCTTTCACTGCATCTCAATTGAGTTCCGATTCGGTGACGGCCCCGCCAACTGGGAAGCCGCAATCCAATTTTTAAAACTGATTTATTTTTTCAGAATATATTAAAAAAAATTGAGGTATTCATAATTATTACGACAGAACCAAATGGTGTCTTCAAGATATAATATAATTTCATTCGTTGATGTTTTTACGTGCCGAGGCGATTCTGAGAATAACTTTTGTTTTTTCAGTTATGACTAAAATGTCAGTCGAAATTCAAAATTTACTGAAGTCAATTGACAAAGTTTCGTTTAAATAAATAACTTGAGTAGCTTTGTTCGAAGATTACCTTTCAAACAGTAGTTCTTCGCGCAGCGACTTATACCTTCGGAGCTATGAACTAAAGTACATAGCCTCCACACAAAATCATGCCTCTCTAGGAGATTGGAAAGTGCGGTGCGATTTTTGATCTCGGTAGTACGTCCTCTTGCGGTATAAATGCAATATCTTCCTGGCCGCGCGCAATGCACTTCCGGCGACCTTGCTGAACGCCGACTCGCCGCGAGTCCAGCGCTTCAAAGCATTCGGGATGGAAAATTGAGATCATTTCTTTGCGGTTATGATACTTGGATTGTTCTTTTCCTCAACTATTGCATGCTAAATGAGCACCTAGGGCTACGAAACTTCCTGTATATACCTTGAAACTGCAGGCGTATGCACTCGCAATCGCAATGCCGCGTCGGACCGCGTAAATTTTAAAAACCCGCGGACCGAGCGAGGCATTAGGCACCTAGGACAACCTAGCTAAACCTAGCCTATGTTCGCTCTGTCTGACGGTAGCGACATCAGGCTAGGTGTAAGTGGATGGGCACAGGCAACTAGCGTATGCAGTATGATCCTAAAAACGAAATAGGTTAGGCACTATACGTAGTTAATGCGACTTTTAAAAGTGGTGAAGCTTACAGGGCCAGCCACCACTTCGATCATTGCATCAGCGTAAGTTATTTCACCGCAGGAAGAGGGGAACAACTCGGACTTTTCACACGGGTAAGCTTACTGCTAGCCCAACATGAGGTTTCGTCTATGAACTTACGTTACATCAGACGAATCAATCTATCCAAGCATTTGCGTTCTTGCGGACAACTTAAATAACCGCGTTTTCTGATTTTCTGAAGAAGAATCGAAAAATGTGTCCGAATAATCGAACATTTGACCGCACAGATAAAATACCATTACGGCTGTGACATGTACAGTGGGCCACAAAAGTCATGACCCCTGCTTCCATAACAAATACATGGAAGCAGGGGTCATGACTTTTGTGGCCCACTGTACCCCTAGAGACTTAAACGCAGGTGAGCCGACTATCGCAACAAGCGGTTGTTTCAAACAGAGAATAGGGACAGTTAAAACGGAACACCTGTTCTAGGGAGTTCTTATCAGATTTGGGTGTGAAAATAAAATAGGGGGTACATATTTTTGTACTTTTCAAGATAGATCTATGTTCGGCCATATCAATCGAAAGGTCTCGACGAGAGCTTTCCATTGATATGGCTGAACATAGGTCTATCTTGAAAAATTACCAAAACACGTACTAACCCCGTTTCATTTCCCAAACAGATACAATATTTGAAATAGCAACTAGATTATTTTATTTTCTTGAAGTGGAAAAAAATCCTTTCGAAAAATATCTTTGCCTTAGGATACATTTCTTGCTTGAAGAGAAGCATTCTTGACAGAAGAAAAAGGCCTCATTACAAGGAATTTAACCCACAAAACGGGGAAACCCAAACAGGTACAAACTCCCCAAAACAGGTCTTCCGTTTTTACTGTGGAGTGACTGAATTTTTGTAAAGAGACTTCAATGAGCGCGGTTGCATCGAAGTATGAATATTTTAAAGATTCGAAGAAATTCGCGCTTGAGCTCTTTCCAAAGCGGCAGCGAATTGGAAACTTGTGTCTCGAAGTTCTATGCAAGAAACGGACGCTACACGGTGACATTCTTCGCGCAGCGCGGTGCGTCGCACCGGCCATCAATATTTCTAAAAGATTAGTCAACTCGGCTCGACATTTGGGTAAATGTCGCGTGGTTACGGACGGACCTGTAGCATGTCCCCAATTTGGCGGTCCATCTCCTCGTCTGAGGCTGAGGCAGGCTGATGTTGCGTTGGCGCCGCGGATGGCGCTGCTCTGGATGATGACACCAGCAGAAGACACGCGGCCAGCGCTAAATGAAGACTCCGCCGCATGGCTCCACTTGGTTCACGACGACCGTATTTGTCCTGGAAACAACAAACATTCCACAATTAGTGTCCACGTTCCTCGCACCACTAAAACCATCCAAACTGAAAATTTCAATGGAGGAATTTCAAACCGGCACAATGTAAATGTGAAATGGTCTTTGATTGATTAAAGAATAGAAGCAAATTTTTTTATAATTCAATCAGTAAACTTTGATTACTTTTAGTCAAAAATGACTATTCTTTACTCTCTTTCAACTATTCAATCAAATCAATCAAATAGACTTTCAACTATTCAATTAGTCATTTACAGCTTATTATTACAAATAGTCAAATTCGACTAAAATTTAGTAGCTAAAATTTTCATGCTTCAATTAGTCAATTTTGAACATTGTTTTTAGTCAAAAATGACTATTTAAATAATGAAAAAAGAACTCGCTGAATAGTAAGAGTATAAACAAGACGCAAAGAAGCGAGGTTCGCTTACCTCGCACATGAAACTCGTTCTTTACCGAAAGAAACATTTTTCATCTAACACATTTTCTCGATAGACGTACTGTACCTATTTGCGACAATAATCACTTCTCAGTGTGATGCACAATCAGCCACATCATGCATAATGCACAATCATCGGTTCGCCAGGAATTTTCCTAAGTTCAACCGCGGCAAAAGAATAACATTTTTGTCAAACCGATCGTTTTGTTCATTTTTTTTTTACGCATATCGAATACTACCGAATACCCGACAGTCGGAATCGGAAAAACACTTTAGTGATCAATGTAAGTAATGGCGTTTAATTACCTTCATCACATAATTTGACTACCTTCCTACCATTCGTATATTTGTGGGGGAGGAGAGGCCGGGCAAGCCCTCCCCCCGCCCAAAAATAGACCCAGCTCTCCCTGAACAAGAGTAAACTCTCGACTGCCCTATGGTACGAGAGCCGGGCCAGTAAGCAAAGAAACTAGGTGCCTGCGCCAGCCGGATGATAGCAACTACAACGCCAAAGGGTGCATCCACCCA
>Ga0058701_10003540_pt1 | contig 12395 bp, 10 predicted proteins | sample AgamicOrMae_FD_97039 | JGI IMG/M metagenome (GOLD analysis project Ga0058701, IMG submission 97039) | Agave microbial communities from Guanajuato, Mexico - Or.Ma.e | ecosystem: Host-associated > Plants > Phyllosphere > Phylloplane/Leaf | place: Guanajuato, Mexico | collected 2012-06-04
CACCCCCCGTTTAAAATGCATTAGGTTAGTTACGTGCGTTTAAGTCTCCGTATATTAATGCATGTCGGGTTAATAGCAACACCCTTTTCTTAGGTATTCCAAAGCTCTTCCAAGGTTTTAACCTAATACCACCCAGTGAACAGACTAATAGTATTACCGTCAAAGTCTTCCTCGAAATTCAAGCTTTGCAGTATTATTTTTTTCTGAAGTGTCATAAAGATTTAAAAACATTTCACTCTGTCTATAAATGTAATGTAGTTAGTGATATTTAATAAGTCGATTGAGCACTTTTCAAAGCAACAAGATCGATGGTTGCCGGAAAGATTTTACCTTAGTAACTTTGCGAACTAACGTGTTGAATTTTGCGACCTTTGGGTAGAGTGAATATTCTCAAAGTTCAGAACAATTTCCCCTTTTATTTTAGGGAGGGAGAATACTGTATTTAGGCCCGTATTTATACCGTTATTGAGCTGTATTTATACCGTTCTTGAGCTTGAGCTTTACATTTGTCAAGGATTATTTTGACTTGTGAGTGTTGCTGTGAAAGGCGGTTGCTAAGCCCATAACCTGCAATGTGGGTTGGCAAAATCAATGCGAGTGTTGCATGATGTGGAAAAGTTTGTTCGTTGTCGTCCAAGTAGGCTGCATTGGGAGTCAGCAAGTCGGAAGAAAAGGGTTGGGGAGGGGGAGGAAGCCCCTTAAGGTCAAGCACCCACCCACCGACCGACCCGCCGACGCGACCCGCAACCTACGTCTTCCCAGAAAAGCGGTACAAACACCGCCGCCGCGGTGACGTCTTATTCTAGTTGACTTGATGTTGTTGGCACGGCTCCCTTGAATGCCAAATCGGACCGTCACCTTGCACAGTCTGACCAACCTAACGGACTCTATCATACCGTGGTGTAATGTAACCTGGAAAAAATATTAAATAACAATGGAGGAATTATCACAACTGAACAGTCTAATACCATTATATTGTCTCATACACCGGATAAACTGGTTTAGACTTTAGAAAAGTTAAGATTTCTGTCTATTTTTTTCTTCCAGAGAGATTTTTACAATGAGACTTCAAAAAGTTTTCCGGGTTAATGTAAAGCTTTTTTTTTAAATGTAATAATTTCTGTTTTAACTTAAAAAAATTCATTGAATTATTTTTTTAAGGGAGTGTCTATTGACCCAACTGCTTCATTGAAAATGTATTAGGTTGGGTTCCGTGCGTTCAAGTCACCTCCCATTTAAAATGCATGAAGTTGGTTACGTGCGTTCAAATCTCCCTGTATTAATGCATGTCGGGTCAAAAAAAAACCTTAATCAAAGACTTTTTTCATTAAAAAAAACACGTTTGATTCAAACAAAATATTTAAGGAATAACTTAAAAAAAATAAACAATAATTTTTATTTCAAACAATGTAGAAAGGCAAGTAAAACTCTTGCGTTTTTTTTTCTTTTTTAAAAATATCGTTGATTTAGGATTTCTCTTCTTATTCTTATTTTTTGGAAAATGATTCCCCGATCCAAAGAAGCCTTAATAGAACTAACATAACAGTCTAACCCCCCTCCTCCCCCCCAAAAAAAATCGCCCTTGCAGTGCCACTTACCCCACCCAACCTTTCAACCCACGACTCATTTCTAAAGCAGAACCGGTACCGCGGCTTTCAAACGTTATCGCTGATTGTAAGCCGAGATCAACAAGAATGAGACAAAACCACACCCTTTCAACGCTTCATCGGTATCCAGGAAATAAAACCTATTCTGATTGTCATGTTGATGTGAAAGTATTAGTTCCGTTAGAATGATGCCACTCACGCCGGAATCACTCGTGCAGCACTTCGCTGTTTTTTAATTGCGTCACCGGATTATGCATATCATTTTAGAAAAAAAGCGGCGATCTTGTCGCATGCAACCCACTCGACGTGCCTGTTTGGTGGGTTGCCTACGATCGAACTTACGGAAGTTGAAGTAGACCGTGAGAAAATGCCTTGTTTGATATCGACAGTGTCGCGATGAATCAAGTGGGGATTTATCGAGTCGTTTCGCATTGAAAGGTACCCATTGTGGGCTCGTTGGGCAGAAGTAGGTAAAGCACCGGTACCGCCACCCTTCAGGCAACGTCCTTAATCCTATTCTTTTGAGCTCATTTCCATGAGCTTGATCCTGTTACCGCGGCAGAGCCACAACGAGGAGCGCTGGCAGCAGCCTATGGCAGGCCGGGCCTCTCCTGACGGGGCCTGACAGGGTGGTCAGAAGCCCCGCAACTGCACTAGAAAACGGCCTGGCCGCCCGCCAGCGCCGCACTGCGCTTTTGGTTTGCCGCGACCACACTCGCCGCCGCGCATCTCCTTTCGCCTTTTTTGTGTTGTCTTCTCGTAGCTGATAAGTGAAGTGAAGTGACCCATGCTGCCAGCACTGCTCCTTGCCTTCGTTGTGGCAGTGAAAGTTTTCAAGAAAACCACCCCCAATGGTGAGCCTGAGGCCCTCGACGCGCAGCTGCTCTGCGGGTCAAGGACGCCCCTCCAAGGATTACTAGCGGGGGAATCGCGATCAGCGCGCTTGATCGGAAATAAAAGAGGGTGCCTATTACTTTCCTGTGGTCTCTCTTACGGGAATAGGGCTACTTTTAGTCATTATGGGAAGCCTCGTGGAGCGTTTAGCTCGAATTCGCAGAAAATAGACATCTACTATCCGCAATTGCTGCTTGTTTCAACTCGGTTGCCAGAAGCAAAACCCGGTCGAATTCAGTTACGTAACAGTGGCAATCCGCCTTACATTTCCGAAGTGAGAATGTTCGATGCCCAACGTAATCTATGGTTTAGTGGATAAAGTTGAGAATGTTCTGCGGTCCTTTTCATAAACGAACTCTACTTTTTAATGTGAAGTTTTTAATTTAGCTGTTATGTTAGAGGCAAATTTCAGTTCCGGTTCTAAGGCTAGTTTTTTTTTTCTTCTCGTATTTTGTTTTGCTGACACAACTAGCAAAGTTGGAAAAAAAGGGAGGTGGGGGAAGAGTAATAAAAGAAGAAAATATGTCGTTTGCCGTTGACGCTTTCTGAAACGAAAAAGAACAAAACTAAATATATATCTGTGTTTGCCCAATTTGCTTTTTTGCAGTAAAGGAACCTGTCAACGCGTTTTGATGATTATGTGCTCATTAAACCAATGTAGGTCGTATAACTTAAGCCGAATATAATTTTGCGAAACAGGGGAATAACTAAATACGTATGATTTAATTAGTATAACTAAGTTAGTGTCAAGTCAAGAAGATCGATAGGTATCACATGAGAGGGAAAATATAGGTCACCTCGTCTGCGAAGTTTTCAAACTGAAAAAACAACAACAAAAAACAAACAAACAAGAAGAGCAAGCGAAGGAATAAACAATAGCTGAAGAATAACGTAATAAAGTTGGACTAAAGCAGAATATATCCTCTGTCCTACGCGAATAAAGACACCGTTTTTTTGTCAGCTTCATTAAAAAATTGAAGAAGCAATGAACCGGATAAAAAGCACACATTTTATTCGTGGTTTTATTTATTTAATTTTGACGATTTTCGATGAGATCGTACCGATGCCTACATGGTTTACTCTTGTAGATACTTCAACATTGATAATACGTTCGTACTTTCGGTAATAAAATACCGATAAATCAATAATGATAAAAATACCGATGAGAAAATTTAAATGGCTTGAGCGTTTTTTTCTTTTCTTTTTTATTGTTTTTATAACTTACGATAGAATCAAAGCAACTTAAAAGATGCCTATCTACGCCTCAGTGATAAGTCACAATGTATCTCTACAACAAATTCAATGTATGTCTCGGATATATTTGCGTTCAACTTACCTTTAAACTTCTACGTGCAAATGTATAGTTTTAAAATTCTATTTTATAATTTTTTTGGCTGATTTTGTCTCCTTTGCTTTGTTTTTGATGATTTTCTAGAAGAAGCTTTTTGTTTAACAGGACGTTTCGAAAAAATTCAAATATATTTTTTGAAACAATATTTTAAAAATAAAATCGAAAAATTTTGTTAGCAATATTTTAAGCAGATTTCTATTTTAGACTTTCTGTGCCGAAAAGCAGCTCAATCCAAAGAAATGCGTTAGTTTGTCAGCGCAGTATGTCTTAAACACTTTTCGCGCACTGTGACCCGTTGATCTTTTTTGGTGGAAGATTGTTTGACGCAAGTTCCTAAAAGTTTCCGTTCCTTTGTTTTCAGGAAAAGTAACAGTTTACCTAGGCAAACGAGATTTCATCGATCATTTGGACCATATCGACCCCATCGATGGCATCGTCGTGGTGGAGAACGACTACCTCAAAGGCAGAAAAATATACGGACAGGTAAGCTCACACCGAACCCTCAAATTAGGGCAGATAGCTCGTAAATATCGCCTTGTGACCTTTTTTGGGATCTTCAGGGACATAAATAGCATTTTTTTTTTAATTTACACATGGACGAATTAGCATTATTATTTTTTTAACTTAAAAAAAAATAGTAATGCTAAGTTACTCTGAAAGGCGATGAGCGCTTGAAATATTTAGAAATTTGTGTTTCCGTTTGAAAATTAATAAAATTTAAAGCTAACCGTAATTTGCATACCGAAAACAGGTGTAAACGGGCATTTTTGTATCAATCAGTTTTGGTGTTTGGGCTCAAATGTAACGTGTTGTTCAGGTGACGACCGTTTATCGCTATGGGCGGGAAGAGGACGAGGTTATGGGTGTCAAATTCAGCAAAGAAATGACGCTGGCTAAAGAGCAGATTGTTCCGACCCCCGACGAGAAGAAAGATTTGACACCCGTTCAGGAGAAACTCATCAAGAAACTCGGGCCGAACGCGTACCCTTTCACCTTTTACTTCCCCCCGGCCGCACCGTCATCCGTCACCCTCCAACCTGGCGATGACGACACCGGGAAGCCTCTTGGAGTCGAGTACTCCATCCGGGCGTATGTGGCGGACCACGCGGACGACCGGGGACATAAACGATCATCGGTCACCCTCGCCATCAAGAAGGTTTATGTCTATTTTTTAAACTTTTCGAATGTCCTCTGAGATGTGTTCCCAACCCAAACTAACCTTCTTCAACTTCGCTACTTTTGCCTTGCCTAGAAATCTCATGTATCTTATCTTGTAGGTATATTTTGAATCCTATCGGTAACCGAACTGAGCCTCGCTTAACCGTGATTAACCCGCTACCGCCCAGCGATGCCGCGCCGTTCGGAAACAGAAAAAAATATTTTAGAGGATCCTTTTAGTTCAGTATTGTCGCACTTTAAAAAATATCACCCCTCTGGAAACCTGAAATTTAATAATTTAGGCATTTTCCCAAGCTTAAAATTGCGTAATTTAAGATAAAAATCCTTCGAATTTCTCTTAAGCTAAGTTCACTTCAAATACTTTGGATTGATATGGGTTAACCTTTCTTAAACCTAATCAAACTTCTTGATTGGGCTCAACTCAACGTCTGTTTTTTTTCTCTTCACAGTTGCAATACGCTCCTCCTAGCCGCGGCCGTCGCCTCCCGTCCTCATTGGTCTCGAAAGGATTCACCTTCTCACACGGAAAACTTAGCTTGGAAGTCACACTGGACAAGGAAATCTACTATCACGGCGAGAAAGTTGCGGCTAGTCTCACCGTCAACAACAACTCCCGAAAAGCAGTCAGGAATATCAAGGTAAAAAAGCCGCCCCGTTGCACAGTGGGCCACAAAAGTCATGACCCCTGCTTTCATGCATTTCTTATGGAAGCAAGGGTCATGACTTTTGTGGCCCATTGTCCTTTTTAACGCTAAGCGAAACAGCCTTGCTGAAACACCTTTTTCCAGGTATTCGTCATCCAACATTGTGAAGTGACTATGGTCAACGCCCAGTACTCTCGACCGGTCGCTTCTTTGGAAACGCGTGAAGGATGCCCCATCACTCCCGGCGCTGCCTTCACTAAAGTCTTTTATTTGGTTCCCTTGGCATCGTCGAACAAGGACCGTCGAGGCATTGCGCTTGACGGACATCTTAAGGTACATTCACGAATCGCGTGTCTAGATTCATTAGGTGAATGACCCGATTAAATACCGATCTCGTTTCACAGGACGAAGATGTCAACCTGGCTTCATCCACTCTTGTCCAAGAAGGAAAGGCACCCAATGAAGCCATGGGTATCGTCATTTCTTACTCGGTTCGTGTTAAGCTCAATTGCGGTACCCTCGGAGGAGAGCTCGTTACGGATGTGCCTTTCAAACTGCTTCATCCAGCAGTAGGTCAGTAGCCACAGAGTTTCCCGCCTTTTTTTAAATTACTTCTAGAGATAGCAGTCCGCCTAACGCACGGGTGTCGTTTTTTGAAGTCCGTACTTATGAACACATTGCGCTTGTAACCCCGCATTTTCATGACAAGCATATACTGTGCAGGGATTAATTAGCGCGAAGTTTCCTTCCAGAGATAAAGATAATCCGTGATTGATTCAGCTTTAACGCTTCGTAAAATGATTGGTCAGGTTGCGAGTCATTGTAGACTTATTGGAATCGACAATAGTAACTGACGGTCAAATAAAAATGCGGAAGTAGATTTTTTCAAAAACTTCCTTAGACAATTATGCCTCAGAGCGCCTACCGAACAACTCATAGGCAATATCAATTCATACATGTATGACATGTGGCCTATGCGGACTTTGTCAGGGGGTCAGCTTTGTCGTTCGGAGCGATGTATTGACACGAAGTTATTCGCTTCCAGGGAGCGGCATGCAACAAGAAAAACAGTCTAGCGGCGGAGGAGGCCTGAAGAAGTCCAAGAGCGTCGAACGGTCACGCTACGAGAATTCGTGTTATGCTGATGACGACGAAGATAACATCGTTTTTGAAGATTTTGCCCGGCTGCGGTTGAACGAACCAGATGAATAGGACTTTATTGAGATGAGTACGAATTTTTGTGTCTGAGCTTCAGCGAAGACTGGGCCTGGGAGCGGTGTTTTGTGTTTAAAATTGCAATATATAACCCTTTTCAATTACGAACTTAGAGACAAGGCGTGATAATCTTACGGGATGACTCGGATTTTCCAAGTTACTCAAGTTTGCTCATAGACGAAGTAAGTCGACTCGGAATGCTCATAAAGACAGTTTGGATTATTAGCGGATAGCTCTGACTTAAGCCGTGACTAAAGGAAAAAAAGAAAGAAAAGGAAAGTATTGCAGGTTCAGGGCCAGAGAACCTGAGTCAGGAAGAAGAGGCCTTGGATTTAGCGCCGAAAATTTATCGACCCAAAGAGATACAACGTTGGATAGTTTTGTGGGTTTATTGATCCCTTTTTACACTTTGTTGTGTACAAATTATTATCGTTTTAAAGTATGACTTGGCGCTTTACCGCATTTTAGATGCGGATTGACTGCCGGTAGTTAACTTTTCGTCTTTGTTTTTGGGAGAGGGGCGCATTGTACTTAGTGAAAAAGCATTCTTTATATTTTTTAACTATTAAGTGAGAAGATAAATGGACCGACAGACTGTCAGTCTGATAGGCGGTACAAATGTTTCGATAATTTAAAACGTAGCCGCGCAGAGTTGTGAGGGTAATCGTAGTCTAAAATGTGGATTCTTATATGTGTGGGCTGTTTTGTGAATGGTGGAAAACGTAGATTTTCAGGCAATAATAAGCACTAGAGAAGGTGGTCGGGGTTCCAACTGACGCGAGATAACTTTTATTTCATTCAGTGTTTTGCTATTTTCGACTTATTGATAGTCAACTCGGTCACAAACGTTTGTGTTCCGCGTTGCTTTGTGTCTGGAGGTGGAGGTTTTTAAATATCCAGAAAATTCTCCCTACCTTATCCATGAACATTGTACTAACACCTTACCATCGGTGCATTGTCATTGGACGCATGTGTGTTCCGAATTTGAAGAAATAAATGTTTTGTCTTAAAGTTTATGCGAAACCTGTTATTGAAAAGTACAACCTTACTCTAGGCTGAGAGAGAGGTGGCCGCTACTGCCAGAAATCACTAGGCGCTATTCAAAACTTTTGCCGTAGATTACGTTTTGAGAGTTCGTCATTCGTGAGAACTTTACTGGTAGACTTTCACCCCCGTTTAGATCAGCGGGATAAAGAAATGGTACTCTGTCAGGAAGAGAGAGCTCGCTAGAGAACTGATTCCATCAATCCCTCCATTATACTCAATCGATTGGAACTAGTAAAGTTATACCCGTTTATTGCAGTCGAACTTGTCGACGATAGTTGCTTAGTCACGCCCTAACTTGAAAATAGTAGTAAGCTTGGATAGAAAATCATAAGTTTCCGATATCAACTGCTACTCTCTTTTCCATAAAACTTGTCTTTTTTACTCATTCAAATAGTTCATTGAGGTATACAAGTCATAGTTCAATCTCAATGTAAAGTTTTATTTCAACGTCAAAAACATTCACCCTCTGAGGTGGAATTTACAATGATATCTAAAGGTACATGGCCGCGATACTCGAATGGCAAAAAATAAAGTCAAACTGAATACATAGAGACACTCCGGGGACTTTCATGTGAGACAAGACGTTTAAAACGGAACAAATGAAAATTAAGAAAAGGACTAACAGGGGGACAGACACACATACACGCACATTTTTCGTTGATTCCGTCAATATAAAAAATTAATTGCATTCAAAAGACAACCTTCGGAAGAAAAAAATATTTCCCTCTGTACATAGAAATCACTCAAACGAGCTCAGACTTATTTTCTTAAGGCTTGGCAAATACTTGAGGTCTGTCCACAATTGCTGCGAAGATTTTACTATTTTTTTTGTTCATTTTTTCCTTTTCAATGTTTAGATTAAAAAATGCAAGGTATCACTTTAAACACGATTCGCTTTTTTATTCGCCGCAAAAACCAACCAGGGATTCGCGTTTAAGTATAAATCACTGGCATCGCAACAATGCGTGATGCGAGGGTGTGTGTTTTTCGATTATTCTCGATTAACTTTTACTCTTTTTTCACGGTTTGCTTGGCTTGGTGAGCCTGCAGGACAGCGACGGCTTCCTCAACCTGGAAAAAAAAAACAACAACAGTGATTGCCATGTCCCAAATATCAAGGAGTGAAAACACGCTCATGACTACAAACCTTAGCCTCCAGGGTCGAATGGTGTTCCAGCAAGCACAAAAGATCGGAGTTGTCAATTTCCAGCAACATTCCGGTGATCTTTCCAGCCATGTCAGGATACATGCGCTGCAAAACAAAACAATTCCAGTCAGCAACTGCGGCCGGTATAAAAACTTGTTCGTGCTTGTGAGAATATTTACCTGGATAAGAGGGAAGAGGCGTTCTCCCAGCATTTGCTTCTGGTCGTCAGGCTTGGCGTCGGCCAGCATACTGGCGGTCAAAGGCTCCTGACCCTGGATGTGCACGGCCTGCAACAAACACGTTCATCATAGTTCCACTTGATCTTTCCAGAATCCCCCCCCACCGAGCTGGTAGATACTCACTTGCTGAGGAGCAGCCGGTTGAGCGATCTGTTGTTGGGGGTTGCGGACGTTGGCGGTGTACTTGTATTGGCCAGGGCGCTGCTGGGCGGAGGCGACGGGGGCCTGGGCGGGGGCCTGCTGGGGCTGCACCACCGCGGCGCGGGCGGCCAGCGCCGGGGCCACGTTCGGCTGCTGGTTGGTGATCGGGCGCGCCATCTGGGTGCGCATGGCATTGGCGGGGCCGGCCGCCTGGACACCCGGGGGGCGCGCGGTGCCGCGGTACGCCCCCTGCATGCCCGGGAACCCGGGAGTGCCCTGGGCGTTGGGGCGCACCTGCGACGGCGGCACCCACCGCGGCCGCATCGGCATCTGGTGAGGCCCGTAGAAGCGCTGCTGGGGCGGCATTGCTGGCACGAAGTAGCCGCTGTTGCCAGGCTGGAAGATCTGTTGGCCCATCTGCTGGATGCGCATGTTGGCCATGCGCTGCATGTACTGCGACGCCAAGTGCGCCTTGCGGTCTTCCTTCCTCTGAGCCAGGGCAACGTACAGGGGCTTCTTGACCAGGATCCGGCCGTTCATCTCCGTCACGGCCTTGGTGGCCTCCTCGGGGGACGAGAAGCACACGAAGCCGAAGCCCTTGGAGCGGCCCTCCTCCAGCATCACCTTGGCGCTGGTGATGGTGCCGTAGGGCGCGAACTCCTTCCGGAGGCGCTCGTCGTCGATGGTGTCGTCCAGGTTCTTGACGTACAGGTTGACGCCCTGGTAGCGGTTGAGGCGCTCCATCTTGAGCAGGTCGAACCTGCGCTTCAGCTCCATCTGTCGCTCGACCTTCTTCTGCGCCCGGCCGACGTACAGGGGCTTGCCCTCCACGAGCTCCTTGCCGTTGAGCATTTCCACGGCATGCTCGGCGCATTCGGGGTCCTCAAAAGCGACGAAGCCAAAGCCCCGCGACTTGCCGTCATCCTTGCTCATCACCTTGCAGCTGGTGATTTGGCCGTACTTCTCGAACATCTCCCGCAGTTTTTCTTCGTTGAAGTCCTCACCGAAGTTCTTCACGTACACGTTGGTATACAGCTTGGCCTTTTCTCCCAGTTCCTTTTCGCGTTCCTTCCGGGGAATGAACCTTCCAACGAATACCTGCGTTTAAAAAAAAAATTGTTTGTGTTGCATAATATTGCAAAAACATTTCTCACGTAGGCATCAAAGACTCTTTACCTTCTTTCCGTTCAGCAACATGCCGTTTACTTTGTCGATAGATTTATTAGCGGCTTCTTCCGTTTCAAAATGCACAAATCCATAGCCTTTTGAGGCTCCAAATTCGTCTTGCGCGACCTGAGGGAAAAAGACAAAGTTTCAAATCAAGAAATTTCAATTGGAGTAAATTAAATAATAATAAAAAAAAATACTTACTTTGCAGCTCAGAATGTTTCCAAAGGCAGAAAATGTGTCATACATAGCTTTGTTGTCAATGAGTTTGTCCAAATTCTTGATGAAAACATTGCCTACTCCAGATCTGCGAAGCGATGGATCTCTCTGGGACCACATAATCCGAATGGGTTTCCCCTTGAGGACATCAAAGTTCATCGTATCCAAAGCTCGTTCAGCTGTGAAAATTAAACCACATATGGATAGGCTATCAACAAAAAACAAAAAATTGCCTTCAATGAATAGATATTAATTTTCTAGAAACTTCAAATATCAAAATAGCAAATAATTATGGCTCATTCAGGGTAGAAAGCAATATGTAAGTAAGGATGACTCAATGGCAGACAGGATAATTAGCAACTGGCTTATGCCTGCTTAACAGTCCGAATATTTTAACCTCGTGAGATTATAGTGCTGAAGATTCCACTAACAGCGATGCATCAATGACCATCTGTTTTAAGTACATCAATTAAGTTAGATTCAACACTATCTCTGACTTATGTTGACTATCTATACTGAACAGAGTAAGCATAGGTGCATAACAATGTTACTAGATGTATTGGAACCTAGAAGCAGCATGGAACACAAAATACATGGGACCCTATAAAGAATGTTTGTTTACTTCAGAGAGTGAAAAACTTACCATCGGCCGGTTGTTGAAAGTTGACGTAGGCGTAGCCAAGGGATCGGCGAGTGATCATATCACGACAGACTCGAATCGAAAGCACAGGGCCTGCCGTTGAAAACTTTTCAAACAGCATAGCCTCCGTAACATCAGGATGGAGATCACCCACATACAGGGACGCCATTTGATAATTTTGACCACCCTGATTCATTTTGGCTGATCAACTAAACGCGTCAAAATGTGAATTATTGAAGATTAAAGCCGAAGCTTTGAATTTAGCAAAACAAAAGGTTTCACTGAACCACTGGAACCCCACGTTGCAACACACGTAGTAATCAACACAACCTTCTTGAAGATAACCGCAAATTTTTATACTTTTGCTATTTTTTTGTAAATTTTTAAGATTTTCTTATTTTTTTGTATATTTTAAAGATTTTTATGTTTTTTTTTTTTTTTTTAAAGAAAAAAGAACACACAACCTTACTTCGACATCACACACACAATCTCGGACAGAGAAAAGAAAAAGAAAAGCCAAACTAAACCACAACCACGCTCAGGGTACGTCGACTCCCGTGTATTAGATTTCGCCCTTAATTGAAAACGACACCAGCGCCACAAACGGCTGCTTACCCGAACTAAAGGTCACGTGACCCTGGACGTCGTCTGCTACAATTCAAATTTTTCTCGTTTTGGTAAACGAAATTTTATCAACTTACGTGCCATTTTTGTAGACGAATCTTCTCAGTGGGTATTCAAAAGAATATGCCGCTTATTTTCAGCAAGAAATATTAAAATAATGAGCGGTACGGTACCCACACCCGGACGATGCCAACCTCTGCAGCAGCTAAGCAGTTATTAGGTTGTCTAAAAGCTCGAATAAATGATATTGAATAAAATATTTACACCATAAAAGTATTTCA
>Ga0058701_10003541_pt1 | contig 12394 bp, 4 predicted proteins | sample AgamicOrMae_FD_97039 | JGI IMG/M metagenome (GOLD analysis project Ga0058701, IMG submission 97039) | Agave microbial communities from Guanajuato, Mexico - Or.Ma.e | ecosystem: Host-associated > Plants > Phyllosphere > Phylloplane/Leaf | place: Guanajuato, Mexico | collected 2012-06-04
GGGGAAGAAAAAGACAAAGAAGTACAAAAATTTCCTTTGAATCGTGGTGATAACAAACCGCGCCGTTGCGAGCAGCATTTTTAACCAGTGCCATTTCGCATAAATTTTGCTCAGAAGTTAGCACTAGTAACTTAATGCAATTACTTGCGATCAAATTGGTTAGTTTTAAGGACAAATGCATCTTAAAATCGTAATTTCTTACGTGCTGCTCGCAACGTCATGGTTTGTTATCACCACCTGATCACCACGATTCCAGTACTTCTTTCTGTTCTTCTTCCTATGGTCCCACGCTCTATTCTCTTGCTGTCTGCACCGTGCTTCAAGATAAGTCAGGACCAGGGTGTCGCGCATTAGTAAATCCCGCCCATTGTCTGTCTCGGTTATATTATCTTCATGAACGCGTGTATCCTCAAGACTGATAAAATTACATTTGAGCATCATTTCCACGATACTGCAGGTGCGGTTATCATTTATCATCACAGACTTGTCTCGCCGGTTTTTCTGAATAATGTGGACTCCCTTTGTTTGGTTTGAGCGGGAGAATAGTGGACAGTTATTACAAGAAAAAAATGAGTTTCTAAACCGAGAGAAGCAGTACAAGTTTGTTTCCCGGGTAGATTATTTTTCCCTTTGCTAGGAAGTGTGTAAGTCTTTCCTTGTCAGGCTGTCACAAATAATTTGGTGCCTGGCAGTGTTTGCCTCTGGTGCTCATCCACCAAGCATGTTCATATTTTATGATCTTGACATTGAGGGGAATATATAATTCTATATGTATTGTTTCCCAGCCAGCTTTGTCATTTTACATTTCCTGGGGTGAAATGCTGAATACTTAAGTACAGGTGTACTTTCCACTCATGTATTTTGTATCATTTTTCAAAACTTGTGGAAGACCTTTGATACTCTGTTTACTTGCTTTGCCTTTCCCAGATGAATTGTAATTTTAGTATTGTTAAATTTGCTTTGCATAAGCCTTCCAACATGTGATGCTGGTGAGAGCATGAAGAATGAGAAACCAAAGCAAGGGTAATGTACCTGACTTCTTCCATTTCCAAATGTTTCATCTTGATGCTCTGTTTTCTTCCAGATTTGTGAGGCAGAATGTCATTTCTTTCTGGCAATTCTGAGAGTGAGAAAGGTTTGTATCTCAGATTAGTTCAAATGTGCATCTGTTTGAACTTGACTTTCTCCTTGCATATATTTTTCAGATGGTGAAAATGGCAAGGAATCCTGTGTAAATGACTCTGATAGTTTGCAAGGCACAGACCTTCATCAACTGGATTATAGGCAAATAGTTTTAAATGTAACTCCCGAAGAAAAAATTTATCGGCATGAGCTATTCACAGGTAGGTCTCATAACACTCACAAATTCTTATAACCAAGGAAAAAGTGTTTGTTAATGCATCATTTCTTTGGAAATTGTATCCTAATTTGTGGTAATGGTCCCGATACACAGACATCCAAAGGGTAATTGATGAAAAAATTGCGTGCACTGTTTGCTTCAAGAATCTTAGAAGGGATGTCATCTTGGGAAAGGCCCTGTATGTGCACCCAAGATTAAAAGTACTTCTTTGTGAGGTGAGTAGAAATTTTTCCAACAGCCCTTTTAACAAAACTCTGTATTTCAGGACAGAATTTTACTTTTCAGTCATCATTGAGGCAAGAGCTCTGTACTTTGGTACAGTTTGCCAAGTCACAGATCTTATCCTTTATGTTATCAAAGAGTTTGACCTAAAATTTGTGCTGTCTAAAAAGTTTTGGAAGGTTTAGTACCTAGGTATTACAAGCTTTACTGTCTGTTTTAGAAGTTGACAGATTTGTAATCAGTTTTCTCTTTTAGCAGCCAAAACATGTTAAATTTTAAGGAAACTGCGTCAGCCTTTTTGACTACCCAATCATTGGAAAATAAACCCATGTTTTTCCCCTTGCAATATTAATGACTTCTCTCATATCGTGACGACGAAGTCTGCACAGCTTTGAAATTTCAATGAAAATTAGTCGTTCAATAGTCCCTCCGTTCCGCTCTTCTTTTATAATTTGTCAACTGTCCTGTTGAAAATGGTTTTTCTTGTCAACAGAATTGCTCAGAAGTCCAAGACGATAGCGATTGCGATCAGCAAACCTGCATGTGGTGCAAAGACGACGATTGTCTGTACAGTTGCGTGTCCTGCACCGGAAAATTGTGCGAGGTAAGGCACTTAAACGTACCAATTTCCCATGGGTTGAGGTTGCAATTTCTGTCTCTCGTATCCCACCATGCTTCGGCTCGCCAAGTCGAGTGGGGTTCACATCATTTGCGCGATATCCCATCTGCGCGACATTTCAATTGCGCGACATCCTATATGCGCGACTTTTCAGGTGCGCGACATTTCAATTGCGCGACATCCCATCTGCGCGACATTTCAACTGCGCGATATCCCATCTGCGCGACTTCCCAGTTGCTCCACATCCCATTTGCGCGACTTCCCAGTTGCTCCACATCCCATTTGCGCGACTTTTCAACTGCGCGACATCCCATCTGCGCGACTTCCCAGTTGCTCGACATCCCATCTGCGCGACATCCCATCTGCGCGACAACCCATTTGCGCGACTTTTTTTCTTCTCTTTTTGGAAGCCAAGATGAACTTGTTTAATCTGACCAAACCTAACCTAATCTATGCTTTAAGGAGTTAAGCCTAGCGTAGCGTTATTTGACCTGACTTAAACCAAACTAGGTAAAACAGGGTCAAAACTTGATGAAAATGTTAACATTTTTTACGAAGCGTCATTTTTTAAATATTTTGGGGGCCTAAATTAACGGGTTCAATCTAACCTAACACTATCAGACCTAATCTAACTTATTCTATGCTTTACCTAGTGTAACCTCACCTAACACAGGCTGACCTGGCTTAACCCAAACTACCAAAAAGAGGGCTTAAAGATGAAAAAAGGTCGCGCAAATGGGTTGTCGCGCACATGGGATGTCGCGCAATTGAAAAGTCGCGCAGATGGGATGTCGCGCAATTGAAAAGTCGCGCAGATGGGATGTCGCGCAATTGAAAAGTCGTGCAGATGGGATGTCGCGCAATTGGAACGTCGCGCAACTGGGGGTCACGAAATTGAAATGGCGCGCAAATAAAATGACGCTTATATGGATGTCGCGCTAGAAAAAGTCGCGCAAATGGCATTTCCCCGTCGAGGGTAGCGATAGCGGAACGAAAACGGAAAGAGATACGACAAAACAGCATTATATTAGGTCGATAGATAGACCAAATATCTATCAAAGTCATTTTGTGCTAAGTTGTTGTATCTCTTTCCATTCCAAAATTATGAAGGTTTGGAAAAGTAGGAGAGAGCCTGTTGCTACTGACGGTACCGGCACCGGTACGCCTTTCACTGCAGCGCATTTGTCCTCAAGATAGTATTTTATTTCCTAACCCTTATGTGACGTGTTCGTTGAGGTTCGTCTCGTTGTGGCTCGTTCCATTGACATTTACGACGAACATCCACTCAAGTTACGGATAGTCAACCCAGGGAAGATGCCTCGTGGCTTAGACAGCGGTCCAACTTAGGTTGAGTGCCTGGGGCCCGCACCGCTGTCGCCGAGCCTGATGTCGCTTGCTCTTCGGCGGCAGGCTTGCGCTTTGTTAGGTTAGGTTAAGGTAGTGCCCTATGTTTCGTTCCGCTACCGCTACCCTCGACGGGGAAATGCCATTTGCGCGACTTTTTTCTAGCGCGACATACCATCTGCGCGACATCCATTTAAGCGACATTTTATTTGCGCGCCATTTCAATTGCGCGACATTTCAATTGCGCGACAACCCAGTTGCGCGACATTTCAATCGCGCGACATTTCAACTGCGCGATATCCCATCTGCGCGACATCCCAGTTGCGCGACATCCCATTTGCGCGACTTTTCAACTGCGCGACAACCCATTTGCGCGGCTTTTTTCTTCACTTTTTGAAAGCCTAGATGAACTAGTTTAATCTGACCTAACCTGACCAACCTAACCTAATCTATGCTTTAAGTAGTTTAGCCTAGCGTAGCGTTATTTGACCTGACTTAAACCAAATTAAGTAAAACAGGGTCTAAACTTGATGAAAATGTTAACATTTTTTCGGAGCGTTATTTTTTAGATGTTTTGGGGGCCTAAATTAACGGGTTCAATCTAACCTAATCCTACCAGACCTAATCTAACTTTTTCTATGCTTTACCCAGTGTAACCTCACCTAACACAGGTTAACCTAGCTTAACCCAAACTACCAAAAAGAGGGCCTAAAGATGAGGAAACAAAATCGCGCAACTGAAAGATGTCGCGCAGATGGGATGTCGCGCAGATGGGATGTCGCGCAGATGGGATGTCGCGCAACTGGGAGGTCGCGCAATTGAAATGGCGCGCAAATAAAATGTCGCTCAAATGGATGTCGCGCAGATGGTATGTCGCGCTAGAAAAAAGTCGCGCAAATGGCACTTCCCCGTCGAGGGTAGCGATAGCGGAACGAAACATAGGGCACTATCTTAACATAACCTAACAAAGCGCAAGCCTGCCGCCGAAGAGCAAGCGACATCAGGCTCGGCGACAGCGGTGCGGGCTTCAGGCGCTCAACCTAAGTTGGACCTCTGTCTAAGCCACGAGGCACCAACCCTGGGTTGACTATCCGTAACTTGAGTGGATGTTCGTCGTAAATGTCAATGGGACGAGCCACAACGAGACGAACATGTCACAAGGGTTAGGAAATAAAATACTATCTTGAGGACAAATGCGCTGCAGTGAAAGGCGTACCGGTGCCGGTACCGTCAGTAGGAATAGGCTCTCTCCTATTTTTCCAAACCTTCATAGTTTTGGAATGGAAAGAGATATAACAAATTAGCACAAAATGACTTTGATAGATATTTGGTCTATCTATCGACCTAATATAATGCTGTTTTGTCGTATCTCTTTCCGTTTTGAACTTACAGAGAGGTTTGAAACATGAGAGGGAGCAATACTTTCGCCACTGATGGTACGTTAAATGACTGTCTTGTTTCGTGTTACAGGGGTGTATGACGGCGAATTTGGGAAGCAGAGTTGTACAGGACGCAGGGACGGAGTTTTGGAGATGTATATTGTGCAACCCTCGTGTGCTCTGGCCGTGCAGAGCCAAGTGTTGGGCTGCGCTCAAGTTTGCGAATATGTAAGTGAGCCATTATTAAGAAGTTGCCCGCGGAGATTGTTTCTATTTTTTAAGCTGGTGTACGTAAAATTTATCTTTATGCTTCAGACAAACTAATCCTTGATCTAAATATGAGCAGTTGGTTAGGTGGGTGGGTTCAGGTGTGGTTGCATTTGGGTCAGGCTGCCTGCATTTCGGACTGAGCTATCGGCAACTGATACTTTGTATCTAGATACGTGAGTGTTGACTTTCAGCGTGAATTTGTTTGCAGAAATTCGAGCAAGACTGGTTCCAAGGCGATTGTGGATAAAAGCCGTCGAACAGCCAGCAAGCTGGCCGCTGAGGTGAGTTGGTGGCTTACAAGCAATATCCTCGTATCTTGCACTTTCTTAAACTCTTAAGGATGTTTCGTCGACTTAGCTAGTCAAATTCACAAACAAGTTGTACAAAAATTGACAAAACTGTGTTTGGAAATCCGAAAAGCATGAAAAACTATAACATTTGACTAAATAAACAGTCAAGATTAGTTGGCAGCCAATATTTATGGTTATTTCAATTTTTGAAGTTGTCGTCATTTCTGATTTGAGGCCTTTTTCTCTAAAAAAAAATGTACTGTTTTTGAGGTTTTTATTAATTTTTTCTTCTTAAATGACAGTAACATACTGTTTTTTTAGTCTCAATTTGTTTACCCTAACTCGATCAGTCATAGGAAACGTTTTGCAAACTTCTTGAGCAAATTATCTCGTTAAATATAAAGAATTTCAATATAATGGTCCATAGAACGCCACGTAATTCTTGCCATCCTTGAATGCCTAAGACTGAAAAGTTAGGACGGTGACAAGTCGTTTTTAGTGGTCCAGACGTGTGTAATAGCATCTTAGCTGGGTTTCTGATGAACAAAAGAACCTGTTATCGGCACCCTTTACCTCGATGAAATACCCTTAAATTTTTGCCATTTATGATCTTCGTCTTATCTTTTTAAACATTTTTTTCTTCTTTTTCCTTTTTTTTGAGTAAACTGTTTCGAAAGTCATTTAACAAGCCACGGAAAAATGGTATTACGGTATTATGAGAAAAAGAACGGTCCTTCCGCTGGCCTCCTCTTCGTCGAGCTGAGTGTTCATGGCACTATACCGTATTGTTCCTTGTAGAAGCCGTACTTTTTTGACGGATTTTGGAGCTCAAAAACCCGGAAGCGGCTTATGTATGGGGCCTAATCTCAAAAATCTCGAAAAGCCGTATTTAGGGTTGTAATCAAGTATATCATCCCTTAAATCGAGAAGTATTCAATTACTTGCACATTGATCATTAACTAAAACGTATAATAAAATTGAACTGCCACTATTGTGCACATCAATAAGCGTATAACGTAAACAAATTTAACCATGTTGGGTGTAAACAATCACTGACAATGAGAGGCGACTCATTGTTTCCCCGCTCTGCTGTCACCTAGCCGCGCAATACGTATCATCGCTGCTGCTGACACATAGCTGCGCAATGAGCAAACATCTGCCTCCTGGAGGCTGATTCCAGGGTGCAGATTATACATGGGGTCTAATTTTTGTACTCCTTTTGGAGCTGAAAAACCCGGGTGCAGCTTATTCATGGGGGCGGCTTATACACGGAACATTACGGTATTTTAATTTGAATGTGTGAAGGTACGACTTGACCCCAGCGACGCGACGGTATCATTTTAATAGGAAAGATCCGACAGGAGCGACGTCTGAAAAGTAATTTAGCTACCATAAACAACGAAAAGTCATGTTAGTCCGTTCTTATTGACTGTTTTTTTAGGAAGAAGCCAATGAGAATGGTACCTGCAATTCTGAGGACAGCGGGGGAACATCGAAAAAAGGTGAGGGAATGACGTCATACGAAGAATCTGAAGACAGCGGTAGTCGGAAAAAAGTCGCCGTGGAGGATTCCGATTCGAAATTTTCGGAAGAGGTTTCTCGCCTCCTCTCGAAAAAGAAGAAGTTGCGCAAGCGCAGCGGGCGTCAAAGCTCCTGGATGAACGGACTTTCAGAAACGGACAGCGATTCCGGAAACGGAAGAACCCCGCTCTCTTCTTTGCGGCCAAGAAATTTCAAAAGCCTGCCGGAAACGATTGCAACGTTGGTCAGCCCCTCGTCGGATCTCAGTTCAGACGAGGTAAGCGATGAGGAGCAAGGTGGTGAGAAGTTACATGCCCACCTTCAAGCAGAAGTTGATGAAGCTCTAAAAACATTTTTCTTTTTCGGTGCAGATGCGTTAACGCAATTTGAATCATTTTTGCAGCTTGTCTATGATTCCCCTGAGCCATTTGAAAAAGGAGCTTTAAATTCGCCTTCAAAGAATCACAGTTCTTACTACGAACTCTTAAACGCAGGTGTAATATTTTCCCATCAGCCATGGAGACTTGAACGCAATTCAAATCTTTGTGTGCCGAAAACTCACGTGTTTTTTTTCCTTTTTTTTGTTTGTTTTTTTTAATTACTTTTTTGAGTTTATTCTTAAACCATGTTAATCCTTTCAGGACGAATAACAAATTCTTCCCCCTCCCCTCAAATGTATCTTTTAAGAACATCGCGTCTAATACTGCGTAAAAAAAAGACCTCTTTAGACTTGAGTAATGCCGATGAAGTCACATGTTTGCTTGATATGCCGCTCAGTTGATTTTCTTGCTGAAAAAATTCAGTTTTGTTGAAAAAACGAATTTTAAAGCTCTTTACTTTAAATATCTCAGAGCGATTCAACCGGTTTTTTCTTTACTTCCATGTTCGAAGAACAAGTTTTGGAATACTGACGAAAATTCCTCAGTGATTTCAGTCCATTTTGGGGCTCAAGTGATCATAATCCTTAAATTCAACAATCATAAAGGATATATTGAGAGTAACAAAAGAAGGAGTAGCAATCGCATTAAACAAATCATAGCATTCGAAATAAATAGCAACGCGATTAAAGCCACCTTTACGCGTCGCGTTTGTGCTTTTCTGAAGAATTGTTCAGTTTGAATCCGGTGATGGGCAAAATCGACATTGGATACACTTTCTCTGGTCGAAGTTTGTGGACATTGTCCATGTATCGTGGATGACACCTCGCGATTTCGTTCCTTTTAAATTGTTTTTTACAGATTGATGCCCGCAAGAGCCGTTTGGAGGGTAATCTCAACCAAGTAATAGACATCGGAGTGATGATGATCAACAAAACGGGCGAGATAAGGAGAGCTTGTAATATGTCGACCTCGAGCAAAGACCCGGATTCCGAAGTGGCGATGATGAGCAAACTTGAAAACATCGTCGAAGCGGGCCTTGAAGCGTTGATGAAGATTAAGGCGGACTTGCGCAGCACAGCTTCCAAAGGTGAAGGAACTCGTAAGCAAGCCAGCAAGGAAATGGCTACCAGTAGCACAAGAAAAATGACCATGAAGACGCCGGAAAAGTCAGCTGCCATGAAAAGCCTGGTGAAGCGTTCCAGTGGAGGGAGCCCTCCTTCCTCGGGGAAGCCTGTGCAATCGCACTTGACGTCGTTGGAATCGGTTCAGGCCAATGCGGGCTCTCCTTCGTTGTTGGAGGATGTTCCAGAATCGTCGCGTGGTTGTGCGGAATCCGCCCTCAGAGAATCGGCCTCTCCTTCGTTGCTGGGAATGTCCCAAGAATCCGAGCCGGATCGAGAAGCTCGCAATGAAGTTTTAGCTGAGAAACTGCCTTCTTCCAGCAGCGACGAAGAAGATTCTGCCGAGAACTCCACTTCCAAAGAAGATTCGACCCGAAATTCCGATTCCACTGTTATGAAGACAGAAACTAAGGGAAATATTCTGAAGTCAAGTAGCGACGAATCTGATGGCAACAGTAGTCAGCCTTCCCACCTTTCCGCCCCTATGTCAATCTCACATCACGATCTGAATTCTAGAAAGAAAAGTTGGGAGACATCGCGCTCTGCCATGTCCACTTCGGACTCTGATGAAGATCGGATCGCTCCGAAAGATCTGAAATCCAGTCTCGCTGAGAGGAAAGCGAGAGGAGACTTGTTAGACTCGAGCAGCGACGAGTCGGAAGAAGACGATACTCTCCGTTCCGCCGCCAAGTCGTGTTCTGATTCGGATGAAGATCTGATCGCGAGAGAGGAGCTTCTGGCATCAGATGGCGTGAGAGGGCAGAGAGTCGCTGAGGACGTTGACGTCGACAAAGACCCCAAATTAAAAGCTGCCTGCTTCGTCGACGTTGAGAATATGACGGATCAGAAAAAAGAAGAGTACTTGTCCAAACTGAAAGAAGAATATCTAGAAGAATATTCACGAGGTTGGGAGAGAGAAATTGAAAGGTACGCAAATTTACAGTGATGTACCAAATTTCGTTGTTTTTAACCTCCCGGAAGACAGCCCTTTTATTGCTTTTATGATATGTTTCTCGTTTTCGCAGGCTGTGTGATTTAACTACGCTCCATCAGAAGAGACGCGATTCAAGTGTCGATGACGAAGCTGCCGGGTCTGTGAACGGCACAAAGAAGGCAGAAGTGAAGGAAAAGATGGGCCTAATAGACTTCCTAGTTCTTGAAGAATCTGGTAAGAAAACTATGTTCCAAAGATATATCCCTCAAACCATGTGAGTAGAACCAAATGGAGTTAAAAGCTTGTGGGGCAAAAAGCCTGTCCCGCAACTTTGCGACGTGAAAGTGAAAGGGTTTTTCCACACAGCAAATGTAGCCAAAACAAGTACTCACCACTAAACAAGAGGGTTCAAAGAATCCATCGACGCGAGTCACAACTTCGTAATCAAGCACTAAATTATGATAAAAAGTACTTATTCCGGACGAAACCCGTTGACACAGACATCCTCCCCACCCTATCTTGAGCTCTTGAGGATGAGATACCGAATTCGAGGAACCAAATTCAGTGAATCCGGAAGGACCACCGGAAACTGCGTGAAAAGACAAATACTTTGAACACAACAAAACGAAAATTGGTTGGGGAAAAAAATGGCTAGCGGCGTCTTCTCATTCGCTACCTTAAGTCGTCCCCCGCCAATTTTTAATTTTTTAGCCGATTTGCGTTTCAGAGGGTGTAAAGGGTTCCTATTTTCCCATATTTTTGGATAGATAGTTTAGATTTTGCAATAATGGCTCCCTTCGTGCCGTATTTCGGTCGCAAAATTAGCAGAAAACGTCGATTTTAGCCTGGGGAGGATGTCTGTAATACGCTCCTTATTCCAAATTAAGGTGCTTTTGTTATGGATTGACGTTGAAATATCTACTAAACAAACCTGTTGATGTAAATTTTGAACCTTCTAGTTTTTATTTGCATATGCTCGGTTTATCGACATTGCAATACAATTTGCAATCCTGTGAAAAGCCTATGGTGTCGCAAGTTTGCGGCTCACGCTTTTTGGCAGTGCAGCCTTCGACTCCATTAAGTTTTACTCACATGCTGGAACGGACATTGTGAATTTTAAGAGTTGCTCTCGTCAAATCACTGGTGTTTCACCTTTCCTTGCCAAGCCGTGATGAACATAGTTAAGTTAGGCTTTGGGACCCTAACCTAAGTTACCTCTCCTTGGCAGCGGCTACTGCTGCCAATAAGTAAGCGGCATGAGTCTTGTCTACAGGGAAGAATACAAGTGGTAGGCGATACAACTTCCAGAACTAACGCACCAGTGGCGTAGATATGCAGTCATTTCGCGGGGGGTTTTGCGTGAAGTAATGCTGGCTGCCTATGTTTAGGGGCTATGGAGAAATTATTCGTTGGTTTGATATACTAACGACAAAGGCGTTGTATAAAGAAGAACACAACCAAATGTAAAATTGACGTTTATTGGAATCAGTTTTGCGATTTCACAAATCTATAGTTTTTTAATCATTCATTTTTTAAAAACACTTTTAAAAATGTATGCATGATGAAGTTTCTCTTTTGCTACACAAATACGTTAAGAACATTTTTTACGTCATAACCAAACTTTCTTCCTTCTTTTAACGTTATTATGTTAAAACCAAATTTTCTTCCTTCTTTTATCGTTTTTACGTTAAAAGAAGGAAGAAAGTTTGGTTGTTTTTGTTTAAGTCGCATGCGTATGGGTCGAGCGACGCGAATACAGTAGCCGGCTTCACTGGCATGCTATTTAATATCACGATAAGTATACACAGAATGTTACACGCTCCACGTCTGTCACCTGACTGGCGACCTCCCAGCTGTCACTCGACCAGCTGATAAGTTCATACGCAGGTTGGCCATCATGCGTGTTGCCAAACCAAACAGTTTTTACAACAATCACATTAACATCTTTTACCTTTTTAAAAAATAACAAATCATTTTACCATTTTTTCACAACTCTATGTTTCTGTTTTTCTGGGCAAAAACGTCAAGAATTTTTGTTTCATCAAAGCCAAAGTTTCTGTGACTTGTCATAAGGGCAAGTCCAGTTAGTCGCGTTTTATCGGCCAACCCAAGAAACCCTTCTTCCAAAAATTCCGGGGGGGGGGGTTGACCCCGCCCCCCGTATCTACGCCACTGTAACGCACCTTATTAATGATGTAGTGTGACGTAAATGTTTTTGCTGTTTTTAGTTCAGGCTCATATGCATAGATAAAATCGTTGATGCACCAACCAATTCTCGACCTTTTGCGTCAAGTTTACTAACGTAAGATTATAGTTAACACAGAGCGGTCGACCACGTGACTTAAAAGGAAACCTCAACAAGTGATACGCCAGTTTTGCGCCGCCACTTTCAGGAAACGGAGTACACGGTCCATGAACATATTTAGGACGGTTTTTTGGCGGGAGGGTTCGGAACTAACCCTGCGAGGGGGATGCAAAGTTGGGGAAAAAAAAATAAAAAAAATCCGCCCAAACTCACATTTTTGTGGGAAAACAGTTAGGGGAACCCATTCCCATTGGAATTTCTGATGTCCAACCCCTAATTCATCTCCTAACGGGGTTGCAAAGTTAGGGGTGATTTTTTTTCTCCAAAACTCTCTTTTTTGTTGTAAGAGAATGAGGGGAACCCACTCCCATCGTAATTCCCGCAGTCCAACCCCTAATTCATCCCTTAACGGAGGAGCAAGGTTGGGGTTGAAAAAAAAAATTTGTCAAAACTCGCTTTTTTGTAGGAAAGGCGCCGTCCATAAATTACGTCACCACAAAATGTAGCTTTTTTTACCCCCCCTCGCGTAAAAACAAGGGCGCGAGACGCGTCTCGCTAGGAGACGTTTTTTTCCGTTCAAGACGTCTAATCCCATCTCCCTTGCCAGAGTAGATGCAAAAAGACATCTCCCGGCCATCAACTTTGACCA